>JAEEGL011118992.1_pt1 | contig 51606 bp, 40 predicted proteins | sample 9134231 | NCBI WGS metagenome assembly JAEEGL01 (sample SAMN16246548, study PRJNA631951) | gut metagenome | biome: gut microbiome; feature: rumen; material: fiber-attached | host: Bos | place: Iran: Karaj | collected 2018-10
ACGATAGTTCTTCTCTACCATTGGGATGATGTCGTCGAAGAGTACATCCTTGAATGCACCGGCAATACCGCCACCTCCGAAGCCACCAAAGCCTCCGAAGCCGCCACCGAAGCCACCCTGTGGACGCTGACCTCCCTGAGGAGCACCCTGTGGACGCTGACCGCCTTGAGGAGCACCCTGAGCCTGACCCTGAGGCTGTGGGCGACGTGCGTTCAGACCATTATCCATCACGATGATGAATGGAACAGCCTTCTTTGCTGCGATGAGGTTGTCCATGATAGCAGCTACACGACCCTGATATGGCCAGCTGTACTCGTTCTCACCCATACCGTGCTGCAGATAGAGCACTGGGAACTTCTTAGTTGGATTGGTGAAATACTCGTTGGGCAGATATACGAAGCAACGACGCATCTGTTCTGTTACAGATGAACGATAGTAAACCTCGCTCATCGAACCTTGAGGTACATTCTTTACCTGCCAGAAATCCTGATCGTCTGATGGTACTTCGATACCGCTACCCCAACGGCTTGCGCCATAGTAGTATGTGCTTCCTGGATCGGGAACACTTGCTCCGTCGATGTTCAACTGATAGTAGTGGAAACCTGGGTCCTGAGGAGCAGAAACACCTGTCCATACACCGTTTGCATCCTTGGTCATGGTATAAATCTTACCTGCAATGTCAAGACCTACCTTTTTAGCATCAGGAGCTGAAATCTGAGCTCGTACCTGACGAGCCGAATTGACCTGTGGATACTGCTTGTTGTCCTGATTGCTTAATGCTGGCTTGAAGTCTTCTGATACTGGTGCTTCAGAATCTACCCAAGGATTACCACCTCCGCCGCCGAAGCCGCCGAAACCACCGAACTGAGCTGACGCTGTCATACATACGAGCGCCATCATTGAAAGAATAACTTTTTTCATAATCTCATTAAATTTGTTTTATTATCTTTAAACTCTTAACTTTTAACTTTTAACTCTTAACTCTCAACTCTCAACTCTCATCTCTCAACTCTCATCCCTATCCTCCGAAACCGAAGCCGAAGCCACCACCTTGTGCCTTCTCTGGGTCACCGAATACAGAAGCTTCTGCATCCTTGTCATTCAGCTTGAATACCATGAACTTTGGATTCTGCTCTGTGCAAGGCTTCCAAACTCCACCCTGTGGACCATTAGGATCGCTGTACTTAGCGAAGTTGGTCCAAGCTGTAAGCATCTTCTCAGAGAGGTCCCAGTCGCCCTTGGTCCAAGGACGCCAGCAATGCTTGAGTGACTTGAATACGAACCAAAGGTCGGATGAGTGGAACGCACCACGAAGACGCTGAGTCACTTCTGGATGACTTCCATCGTCTGGCAAAGGACGAGCGAACTCATAAGCCCATGCCTTACCGCCCTTCTGCTGACGAACCTTACAGAACTCTGCGATACCGGCACTCATGTCGCCCATATCGTTCAAGGTGTAACCAATCATATAAGGAACATCTGCAAGTGAACCATCGCGAGTAGCATCGTCGAAACTCTTCTTGCTGACATATCCGTCGATTGTAGGCATGTACATCATTCCCATGCCCATACCCATCATGCCACCAAAACCGCCACCACCTTGCTGGTTAGCGCTGTTTACCTGGCTATAGATTGTAGGTAGAGCGAAGACTGTTTCTGTAGAAGCCTGACGCATACGCTGAAGATCGGTCATACCTGCCCAGTCGAACATCTTCTTTGCATTTTCGCCAGCATCAGCTGGCGAGCCTCCCATACGACGGCCACCCATCATGCCACCACCGTTAGGATTTGGAATGCTCAAACCCTGAGCACTCATGATGACTGCCTTGTGGAACAAACCGCGAGCCAAAGGAGATTCGCAAAGCGTACGAACACTACCTCCACCTGCACTCTGACCGAAGATGGTTACATTATTCGGATCGCCACCAAACTGTGCGATATTCTTCTTAATCCACTTGAGTGCCTCAATCTGGTCAAGGATACCATAGTTGCCTGATACCTTATTAGGACTTTCTTCTGCCAACAATGGGTGATTCAAGAATCCGAAGATGCCGAGACGATAGTTGATAGAAACGAGGACCACGTCCTTTGCTCCCCATTCCTGACCATCGAACTCAGGTTCTGAACCGAATCCCTCACGATAGCCACCACCATGAATCCAAAGGGCTACAGGGAGTTTCTTGGTCGTCTTACCAGGAGCCTTTGTCCATACATTCAGATACAGACAATCTTCGCTGAACGCAGCTTCCTTACCATATCCCCACTCGGTGTAATAGCCACCTGTGTACTGGATAGCCTGATAGCTTGGACGACCGAAAGTGTCGCAAATCTTCACACCTTTCCAAGGTACAACAGGCTGAGGAGCCTTCCAACGGTTCTCACGGATAGGTGGAGCAGCATAAGGAATGCCACGATAGACATACACATCAGGATGATCGTCTGCAAAGACGCCTTTCACCTGACCACCTTCAATAGTTAACACTGGGTTTTCTGCCGCATTAGCAGTCATTGCTGCCAAAAGCAGAAGAGGCAATAATAATTTTTTCATAATAAGTTGTTTTATACAATATTGTACAGTTGTTTTGTTAGGTATTCTATGATATCAATTAGTTAGACCGCCAAACTGGTGTTTGGTTTAACGTTTTTTGACAAAAAGAGAAAAGAAATGAAAAGGGATGTGCTGATAATGGGTTTAATACAGGTTCCGAGTCAACAATTGGCAGAGTTGCTCAAGATACTGACGGTCGATATCGTCGAAGGTGCCTAGTTCGGTACTATCAATATCGAGCACACCCACCACTTCTGACTCCTTATTATATATTGGGACAACAATCTCAGAACGTGAGAGGCTGCTGCAAGCGATATGACCTGGGAACTGCTCCACATCGGGAACAACGAGCGTAACTCGTTGCTTCCAAGCAGAACCACACACTCCACGACCGTAGCCTATGCGGTAACAGGCTGTGGGTCCTTGGAAGGGACCCAGATACAACTGGGGCGCACTACCCTCTTTTTCCTTCACAAGATAGAAACCTATCCAGAAGAAACCGAATGACTCTTTGAGGGCAGCAGCCACATTTGCCAACACACTGATTTCATCGTGCTCGTCTTGAATCAACAAAGCAAGGTCTGACAAAAAAGAGGCATATTGCCTCTCTTTTTCTGTTAGTTCTGTTTTCAAAGTCTTTTATCTATTAAACTATTAAACTTTTAAACGTTTAACTATCACCACAAAACCAGCACTTATCGCTGAACCCGTCCACTTGCGTTTCCTCCTGCGAGCGCTTCCACTTCTTCAATAGAAACATGGTTGAAGTCTCCTGGGATAGTATGCTTCAAAGCCGAAGCAGCTACCGCGAACTCAAGCGCCTCACCCTGTGTAGGTTTGGTGAGCAAACCATGGATCAGACCACCTGAGAAAGAGTCGCCTCCACCTACGCGGTCAATGATGGGGTTGATATCGTAACGCTTTGACTGGTAGAACTCCTTGCCATCATAGATGAGTGCTTTCCATCCGTTGTGGGTTGCACTGAAACTCTCGCGCAGGGTACTGACCACATACTTGAAACCAAACTCTTCCTTCATTTGACGGAAGATGCCTTCGTAGCCAGCCGCATCGGTCTTTCCACCCTCGACATCTGCATCGGGCTTGAAACCAAGACACAGCTCAGCATCTTCTTCGTTTCCGATACACACATCGACATATTGCATCAATGGACGCATGACGGAGATGGCTTTCTCGCTAGTCCATAGTTTCTTGCGGAAGTTGAGGTCACAACTGACTGTGACTCCATGACGTTTGGCAGCAATACAAGCTTGACGGAGACACTCTGCACTTGCATCGCTAATAGCAGGTGTGATGCCACTCCAATGGAACCAATCGGCTCCCTCAAATATACGGTCGAAATCAAAATCTTCGGGTTTTGCCTCTGCGATAGCTGAATGAGCACGGTCATAGATGACCTTCGACGGACGCATTGATGCACCTGTTTCTGCATAATAAAGTCCCACCCTATCGCCACCACGGGCAATGAAATCGGTGTTCACACCAAATCGACGCATGGCATTCACAGCAATCTGACCAATCTCGTGCTTGGGTAGTTTACTGACAAAATAAGCATCGTGACCAAAGTTGGCACAACTGATGGCCACATTAGCCTCGCCGCCACCTGGGATGATGCAGAACTTATCTGCCTGCACAAATCTGAAATTTCCTTCTGGACTGAGGCGAAGCATGAGTTCGCCCATTGTAATAATCTTCATATTCTTATTAATAATGTATAATTGACTTGTATAACATCACTCCTCAAAAGAGGGGATTATTTCTTCGATTATTTACCAACCATCTGCAATATCTGCTTGGCATCCTCATCGCCAGCAGCTTTGTCCTTTCGCAGTTCCTCGAGGATTTCATCGCCATCCTTTTCGTTCGTAACGGCCTTCTTCAACCAACTCTTTGCTTTCGCCTGATCGGAAGCAACGCCCTTACCCTTCATATATGCCTTACCCAACGCCAACTGAGCCTTCGCATTGTCCTGAGCAGCAGCTTTGGAGAACCAGCTAAAAGCCTGCTTCTTGTCCTTCTCGACACCCTCACCATCCTTGTAGCACTTACCTACCTGATACTGTGATTTAGCGTGTCCCTGCTTGGCTGCTTTCATGTACCACGAAAAGGCAGTCTTATCGTCCTCAGTCACTCCGTAACCTTTATCATAACAGCGACCCAAATGATACTGGGCTTTCTTGTGACCTTTCTCTGCAGCAGGTTTCAACTTAGCGATAGCCTGTGAGTATTTTTCAGCATCGTAGAGCGCCTTTCCTTCTTCGTAAAGCTTATCTGCACTTTGAGCATTTGCCCCTAGTACAACAGACAACAGCAAAGCTGCCAATGTAAAGAATCTTACCATAGTGTGAATCTATTTTGAGGTTTAGGCTGCAAAGATAGCAAAAATAATTTATAATGCTCGACGGAAAATATCTAATAATCGCAAATTTATCGGATATTTTCTTCAAAATACAATAAAAACAAAGTTTTTACGTTATTAGATATGTAGAATGACGTGAAAAAGATGAAGATACGACATATTATTACCGCATTATACACCTTGATGGTCTTCGTGAGTGCTCAGGCACAGCAGAAAGTAACCATCAAGGGAACTGTTGTTGACGACGACCGCAAACCACTTGAACTGGCGATGGTAAGCATTGAGGGCGAAACAATGGTAGGCACACGTGCCGATCTAAAAGGACGCTATTCGCTGACCTGTAACAGTTCCGATTCGCTTGTCGTGGTATTCTCGATGGTAGGCTATCAGACACGCAAGCGCGTGCTGAAGGAACCCACAGACACAGTAACTCTCAACGTGGTGCTTCCTCCGTTGGGAATCGAAATCGGTACGGTAGAGGTAAAAGACGTACGCCGCCAAACGAATACGATGACTGATGTGAACCTGAGTGACGTGAAGCACATGGGTAACGCATCGGGACAGGGAATCGAACAGATTATCGCCACTCAAGCAGGTGTGAGTACCCACAACGAGTTGTCGAACCAATATAACGTGCGAGGCGGCTCGTTCGACGAAAACTCTGTCTACATCAACGGCATCGAGGTGTATCGTCCGCTGTTGATTCGTTCGGGACAGCAGGAAGGTCTGTCGATTATCAACCCAGACATGGTGGAGAAGGTGCAGTTCTCTGCTGGAGGATTCGATGCCAAATATGGTGACAAGATGGCAAGTGTGCTGGATATCACTTATAAGAAACCTACCCGACTCGAAGCGTCAGCTTCTGCCTCGATGATGGGAGCAGCAGGATATATTGGCTACGGTAACGAGAAGTTCTCGATGTCGCATGCTGTACGCTACAAGACGACCAAAAGCCTGTTGGGAACCACAGACACGCATGGCGAGTACGACCCAAAGGACTTCGACTACCAGACTTATATCAGTTGGAGCCCGTCGAAGCGCTGGACCTTGGATCTTATCGGAAATATTGCACGCAACGATTATAACTTCACTCCGTCCGATCGTACCACAAAATTCGGTACTGCTGAGGAAGTACATGAGTTCAAAGTGTATTTCGACGGAAAAGAGCAAGATAAATTCCACACCTACTTCGGAGCGGTTTCACTCACCCATAAGTTTAACGACCAGCATCAGCTGACGCTCAACTACTCTGCTTTCGAAACCAAAGAGGCTGAGACCTACGACATTCAGGGTGAATACTGGTTGGATAGCGAAGACTATCAAATCGGCACCTACAAGGAACATGCTCGCAATCGCCTGACTGCTACGGTGAAGTCGATTGGCCTGACAGGACGCAGCCGTTTTACGGGACATGAGTTACACTATGGCATCCTGACAAAGAACGAACACATCACTGAATCGATGCGCGAATGGGAAATGCGCGATTCCGCAGGTTATTCCCTACCCCACTCGGAGAACCGACTGGACCTGATTTACAGCCTCCGTTCACAAAACCGCATCAAATCCAACCGCTTGGAAGCGTTCGTCCAGGATACTTGGCGAAAGGAATATGAGGAAGGAGAACTGATTCTGAACTATGGCGTTCGTTTAGCCAATTGGTCGTACAACAAGGAAACGATTATCTCACCACGTGCCACTGTTGCTTTCGTGCCAGCCAAATACAACGATTGGGTATTCCGATTCTCAACAGGAATCTACTATCAGGCACCTTTCTACAAGGAGTTGAAGGACACAACAAACGTGAGCGGAATCGGAAGCGTGACCTTGAACCAGAACATCAAATCGCAGAAATCCATCCACTTCCTCTTGGGAGCCGAATACAAGTTCCGCGTAAACAACCGTCCGTTCAAGGCTACAGGCGAGGCCTACTACAAGATTCTGTCGGACTTAAATCCATATAATGTGGACAATGTACGTCTCTCTTACTATGGCGAGAACTGCGCTACGGGTTATGCCTGGGGGTTGGACTTGAAGATTTATGGTGAGTTCGTACCGAATACATCTTCGTGGGTGAGCTTCGGCATTATGCAGACAAAGGAAAAGATTCATGGCAAGACCGTTCCACGTCCAACCGACCAGCTGTTCAATATGAATATGTTGTTCTCCGACTATTTCCCCAATACCGACAAATGGAAGATTACCGTAAAAGGTCATTATGCCGACGGACTCCCATTCGGACCGCCTCATACCGGCCGCGAGAAGCAGGTATTCCGTATGCGAGCCTATAAGCGTGTTGACCTCGGCATCTCGTACCGATTGCTGAAAGAAGATAAGGAGCGCGACAGGAAATGGTGGAACGTACGAAATATATGGGTTGGTCTCGACGCGTTCAACATCCTTGATGTCAACAACGTCAACTCTTACTATTGGGTAACCGACATCACCAACAACCAGTATGCCGTACCCAATTACCTGACAGGCCGCCAAATCAATGCCAGAATTCTTATCGAACTATAATAATATAAGGTAAATCATCAAAACAAATAGAAAAGCAAAATTATGAAAGAAACTAACATCATTGTTCCAGGCATCAAGTATATCGGAGCAGACGATATTGATTTGAACCTCTTTGAAGGACAATACATCGTCCCTGAGGGTATCACCTATAACTCGTATTTCATCGACGACGAGAAAATCGCCATCCTCGACACAATCGACGAGCGCAAAACCGATGAGTGGATTGCCAATGTGGAGCGCGAATTGAACGGACGCACCCCCGATTACCTGATTGTCCATCACATGGAACCCGACCACGCAGCCAACATACGTTTACTGATGGAGAAGTTCCCTACCCTTACAGCTGTATGCTCACAGAAGGCCGTTGCTTTGATGCAGCGCTTCTTCGACACAGATTTCTCCGGTCGGATTCAAGTAGTGAAAGAGGGCGACACCCTTTCGACAGGCAATCACACCCTACAGTTCTTCATGGCTCCGATGATTCACTGGCCCGAAGTCATGGTGTCGTACGAGCAGAGCGAGAAGATTCTGTTCTCTGCCGACGCATTCGGCAAGTTTGGCGCCTACTCGCAAACATCTGATGGCAGCAAGGGTGTCGGCTCGATGTGGGGAGCTACCGAGGAATGGGCATGCGAAGCTCGCCGCTACTACTTTAATATCGTAGGTAAGTACGGAGCTATGGTGCAGAATCTGCTGAAGAAACTCAATGGGCTCGACATCCAATACATCTGTCCGCTTCACGGACCAATCCTTCACGACGATCTGCCCTACTTCGTCAATCTCTACAACACATGGTCGAGCTACACACCCGAGAACAAGGGTATCTTTATCGCCTACAGTTCTCTTCATGGGAACACGGAAAAGGCGGCGCTCAAACTGGCTGAAATCATCAAAGAGCAATCGGACGTAAAGGTTTCTGTTGCCGATTTGCGGACCGACGATATGGCTGAAGCAATCGAAGATGCCTTCCGCTACGACCGTCTGGTGGTTGCCGCACCGACTTACGACGGCGGACTGATGCCTGTGATGAACGACTTCATTCACCACCTCGCCATCAAAGCCTATCAAAACCGCACCGTTGCGATTATCGAGAACGGTTCGTGGGCACCGATGGCAGGAAAGAAGATGCACGAGGCGTTCGAAGCAATGAAAGGTATCACCATCGTCGAGCCAATCGTGACCATCGAATCAACGGTGAAGGCGAAGACCATCGCTGACCTGAAGGCGCTCGCTACCCAATTAATCGAGCACGCCTAACACTTTTGTTAGCATTTTTTAGCAAATAATAAGAGAAATACACAAAAAAAATTCATAAAACATTGTGAATTATGAATTAATTTGTATATTTGCAACCGATATCAATCCAATTATTAACTATAAAATGGCTTAACAATGAAAAAATTACTAGTACTTACACTCGTAGCTCTTGGTACAACACAAGCTCTACATGCTCAAGATGAGGTTGAACTCGGTTATTTCGACAACCTAAGCGTTGGTCTTTCTGTGGGTAGCGATGGAATCGGTTTCGACGTTGCTGCTCCTATCAGCGAATATGCTGCTGTTCGTGGTGGATTCTCGTTTGTTCCTACAATCAAGGTAAACAAGACCATTCATGCCACCAGCAACAAAAACAGCTCTGTTTGCGACGATATTAAGATTCAAGCAAAGGGACAGATCTTCAACGGTAAGCTGTTGTTCGACTACTATCCATTCAAGAACAGCTCGTTCCACCTCACTGCCGGTGCATTCTTCGGAACTAGCGAGATTGTGAAAATTCACAACACTTCTCCTATCCTGAAAGACCCTGCCGACTATGGAACTGCCGGTTTGATTCTCGGTAGTGGCGACAAGGAATATCAGTTGACCACTGACAAGGACGGAAACGCAAAGATCAAGGCTAAGGTGAACGGATTCAAGCCATATATCGGTCTCGGTTTCGGACGTGCCGTCATGAAGAAACAGCGCTTCGGTGTTTCGTTCGACATGGGTGTACAGTTCTGGGGTAAACCTGGTGTGTATGCAGACGCAAAGAAGAACGATGCATTCAGTCAGCTAGAAAAAGATCACCACTTCAAATACAAAGATTTGGCCGACGATGACGACAAAGACTTGAGAGACGCCATCAAGACCGTCGAGAAGATTACGGTTTATCCCGTTTTGAACATCCGACTGACTTACAGAATCTTCAAGTAAACATGCTCCCCCATCGGGAAAGCAATAAGAGACAATTCACTTATTTATACATTATTAATTATTAGTATTATGGCAAAGAGATTTCTTTATTTAGCAATGGTTGCTTTCGTAGCAACAGCATTTATCGCATGCGGTAGCGATGATGATGATGGTGGCGGCAGCAGTGGCGGTAGTGGCAAACAGACCGTAACCATCCAGCCTGCAAAATTCGCTCAGAAGGCAGGTAAGTACAATTTCACTGAAGGCTTAAAGGCCAATCAGAACAACATCGAGATGACTACTCTCGAAATCATGGACGGTGGACAGGTTTCATTCGAGCTTCTCAACAAGGAAACCGGAAAGAAGGACGTTGTCGTTGCTGACGTTGAAATGAGAGACAACATTGGTTACATCAAGGAGAATCTCCGCGTGAACGGAACATTCAAGCTCATCCAGGGCACAAAAGCAATCAATGCAAATCAGATTGAACTGAACGTCTACATCGATGGCAATGCTTACATCGCAGAAGAAGGCTCACCTGCAGCATGCGTTCTTCAGGCTGTTTTGGAATCAAAGGGTGAAATATTGAACTACATCGCTCAGAAGTTCCAGATTCGCAGCATGATTATCGACCTGAAGGGTGACGTCAAGGCATTCAAGACGATCTCAAGCGCTAACCTCGCTGAGATTGCAAAGATTGCACAGGACAACGGTGCTAACCTCACATCCGAAGAACTGAAATCATTCCAGAAAGTCATCAGCTACGTATCTATCTCAAGATACGGAACTATCGACATCGTTTACTCTGACGGCAAGTGCGACAGCGGTACATGGAACTGGCTGAACAATCAGGCTGACAAGATGAATCTGTGGCTGAAGGACAAGGGCATGGGTAACAAGTTCATCCCTGAGAACACTTCTGTTGACATCGACTTCAGCGGCAAAGAATGTGCTTTGAAGATTCATGCTAAAATCACTGGCAGCAAGAACTACGATGCATCTCTCACTCTCGTGATGATGGTTGTAGAATAAGCCGCTTACATATAAACAGAGAATCCGTCAACCCATCCGGTTGGCGGATTCTTCGTTTGCGCCTGTTGGCATGTCCTTACTACTCATAAACACGACGTGCCATACCTCGGAAGAACTCTATCTTATGAGGTTCTAGGCCTGCCTCGAATGACTCAATGAACTGTGCTTGATTCGCTCCATCCCAATGATAAACATTCACAAAGCCCGGCAAACCATCACCGTAATCAGGTAAGAAATCACCAAAAATCACCCATTCGGGGACACTCGAGCGTGAAGCAATAAAGAGGTTCCCTGTCAACGTATCAAAGGCGATAGCTGACGGAGAGATAATAGGATGTGCGGAATCGCCAATCAGATTCAGCGTCTGCAAAGATTTCGAACTGACGTCATATATACTATAGCTGGGACCGTCGGCTCCACCAATAGGATCATTGAATGTAAAGATATAATTGCCGACAACCGTCATTCCTGTAGCATTAGGAACAACCATCGTCACAGTATCACCATTGATTTCATACAAACCAGCTTCTGTCTGGACAAACTCTTCAAACTCCAGACCTGCATCAAGCACATAAACCTTATTGCCTATGGCGGCTATATCCTTAGGGGACTTGATTTTGTCATAACTATAATTGGTAATGCTATCAGTGGCCAAGTCGATAGTTGTAAAAGTGCCATTGCCCAAGTACAATCCCTTGTTTGCAACTAAGAGCGAAACATTATTGTTGTCGTCAGTGACAAAAACCATTCCCACGGGGCAAGTACCAACCGGATACATCTCCTGTAGTTTAAAGTCGGTTGTATCAATGGCAGCTACATAACCCACTTCGCCATCACCTTGTGTACAGAAATAAACCTTTCCGTCATAAGTGGCGAAACGGCAAGGGTTGCGGCCTTCCGATTCGCCCATCAGGTCGGGGGTATTGATTCGTTTCATCATTTTAGCTTCTCTGGGTCTCAGCACAAAGATGGCGTTCTCGTTCGACCCCGCAATATACACCTTTTCACCATATATGAGTACATCGCTGGGATTACCGCCAAGACTCACACCATTCACCATTTGAAAGAAATTCTGCAGGGCAAAAGGAGTCTCGATATCATAATTAATATAGGTAAGACTACCATCGATGCACCAAGATGTACTCCCACTGTTGATGATATACACGCCTTTGGTCACATAGGTCAAAGAGGATTGAGGGTAGTCAACAGGATTGTCTTCCTGACAACCCGTGAAGCAGGCGGCAACCACTGCCAGCACAGCCAAGCTAAGTATATTCCTTTTCATCGTCGTTATATTTAGATTGCAAAATTAAGCAATTTATCGGTCACCACCAAGAACAAAGACGAAAAACTACAAAACCATCTATCGTTTTTCCCGTAATTGTTTGGAGGTTTCGGGGAAAAGCATTAACTTTGCGGTCGTTTAAGGCAACACACCTTATTTATATATAATAAACTAAATAAAACATGAAGAAGAAAACGTACGAAAAACCGACGATGCAGGTCGTCAAGTTACAACACAAGATGCAGCTACTGGAGACGAGCCACCCCGACTACGTACCCGAAGAGTGGTAGTAACCGCAAGAGAGAATACAAGTAATGAACCCAGTAATCCTAAAAGTAGTAAGACAATGAGAACAAGAAAGCAATACGTATTCATGCTGGCCGTGGCTGCTGTGCTGACGGCTTGCACCAACGAGGACAACTTCATCAACGAGCTGCTGCCGAACACCGGCAATGAGGCTCGCACCTTCACCGTGAACATTCCAGCCTCTATGGAAAGCGAAGGGGCAAAGAACCGCGCCGTCACCTTCAACAACGACGCCACACCGCCCACTGCCACCGGTAGCTTCACCGCATCGGAGAAGGTCTATGTGTATAACGAGACGAAGGGAGTGTTGCTCTCCGGCGTGCTCAATCCAACCGACATCAGCGCCGACGGCAAGTCGTGCAACCTTGAAGGAACGCTTACCGGCACCGTCGATGCGAGCGACCAGCTCACCCTGCTCTACAACATGAAAATTTACGATGGCAACCCCGCCAATTGGTTCTTCGATTACTGTTTCCAGGACGGCAGTGAGTCGGGCGTCGTCGACGGCGGCATGGCAACGGGAGTGAGCGCCACCATCAGCGGCAGCACACTGACCACCGCTACCACCGTAACCTTCGCGATGCAGCAGGCCATCTTCCGCCTGAAGTTCACCGACAGCACGAACCCCATCACCGTCAAGACGCTCATCATCGAGTACACTGGCACGGACATCGCTAGCTACTACTATCCATTCGCAGATGAGTCTAGCCAATACTTAAAGCAATCGATAAGCGTCTTGCCCACCACGCCCACCAGCGACTACCTCTACGTGGCACTCGGCATCAATGAGAGCGCAGAGCCCTCAGCGCTGACATTCACCGTCACTGACGACGATGGCGATGTGTACACGGCTACGAAAGCAGCCCCCACCAGCGGATTCAAGAACGGCAAATACTACTACAGCTCTGCCGCTACCGTCCTCACATGGCAGACGAAGTTAGTGAAGCCTACCATCACATGGACCAGTGTGGATGATAATAACACGGAAAAAGAGCCTGATGATTTAAATTGGTATTATGTGTACGGCCCGTGGAATGGCGAGGGCTACGATCCCTCCGAATTCACCATCAGCGGCACCAGCAGGGGCTACAGGTTCGTTGCTTACGATGGCGCCACCATTCATCTCGACAACCTCGACGCCATACATGATTATTATGATATAGATTTCATCTATTCCACCAACGACCAATGCGAACTTATCCTTGACATCAACGGAACTAACAGCATCACGACCAAGAACCATTTTTGTTCAATCTACGCTGACGGCACGCTGAAGCTCAAGGGCAACGGCACGCTCACCGTCACAGCCAATAGCTCCACCATCTACGGCCTCTACGCCGATATGAGCTACAAATCCGGCAACAACTCCGACCCCAGCGTCCTCGCCGCCCCGGGCTATGCCGTCACCCGCAGCGCCACGACCGACAACCCGGACGGCACGTACACCTGGACATACACCGTGGCACCGGAGCCGTAAAACAACAGGATGTGCTGATAGTTAAAGAATAATTTTATTGACAGGAATCGCAAACATGCGGTTCCTGTTTTTTGGTGCCTGCCTCGCATTCTAAGGTATAATCTCCCTCCCCGCTCTGGCGGAATGATAGAAGGCAGGAACTGCGAGGTGCGGTTCCTGCCTTGTTTATGATGTTGGGTTTGTTCATACGCCCCCGCCCTTCGGGCACCCCCTCTATCTTAAAGGGGGAGCTTTTTATTTTGGTCCTCCACTAACTTTTTCCCGTAATTGTTTGGAGGTTTCGGGGAAAAGCATTAACTTTGCGGCCGTTTAAGGAAACATACCTTATTATATATATAAAACAATGAAGAAGAAAAAGTACGAAAAACCGACGATGCAGGTCGTCAAGTTACAACACAAGATGCAGCTACTGCAAGCAAGTGCAGATGCTTCTATGCCTAATACGTGGACGGAGGAGGAAGTATGATGCCTCAGCCAGTAAACCGAGTATTAACAACTAAAACAATAGAAGAATGAACGTAAAGAATATTATTAAGGTGGTGGCACTGGCCATGCTGATGCCCGCCATGCTGCTCAACTCTGCTTGCAGCAACGAAGACGAACCCGTCATCGACAATGAGAATGCTCCTACGAGAGGCTATCCCCTTTATGTATCTGTGAATGCAACCCGTCAGGGCGACGCTGGCACCAATCGCGCAACGTATAACGAATCTACCCGCAAGCTTGAATTCAGCGATGGCGACAAGCTGCTTGTGAATGGTTCGGCTACAGGAGCAGGCAGCTTTGCAGGCATGCTGGATTATGTTTCAGAAGGAACATTCAGCGGAACCATTTATACCCAGAAAGAGTATTCCGGCACCGCCGATGCGCTTTTCACGGCTGCAAACTCTGATAGGGTCGAGGCCCTGTTGTTCCCGAACGGCTACGAAAGCTATGGATTCTTGTCTCTTACGAGTAGCGGTTATAGTACTTCATACATAATGAGCCTTAACAACGCTATTGCCGCCACGAAGGCAGCAGCTGTTGAGCAGTTAAGCTTTGAGACCGCGGAAACATATTCCAGCGGTTTTGCCCTGAGCCCCCAAAATGCCATTCTCAACTTCACCATCACCGGATTGACGGACGGAGATAAAGATGTAACATTAAAGAATGGATCAACGCCTATGTTTGTTGGAAGTGTAACGCCTACTTCTGGCACTGCAACATTTGCTCTGGGTGCAGGGATTGTAGATGTATATTCTTCGCCAGTTAATTTAAAAAATGTCATCTTGACGATAGGAGATACTGATATCGACATCACCGACGCCGATAATAATCTCACCGCCGGCAAGATTTATAACATCAAGAGGTGTGCAGGTGCCATCAATGGCAAGTTCAGCGTGAGTGACACCAAGCAGGTATATTTCTCAAAGGGAAACCTGCAGGCAACTACAACAGACTTCGGTGCAAATTGGACATGGGCGTTTGCAGCCCACCAGTGGGACTATGTCGGCAGTGCGGCAGCTAACACCTCGATGAAGACTGACGGCACAGGCACCGTGACAGCCAACGGCACTGTTGATCTCTTTGGCTGGGTAGGCGCTTCAAGCAGTTGGACTTCAGCAGCCAAGTGGGGTATCAGCGCTTCTACAACTTCTGCTGATTACGGCACAGATAACGACGAAGCCCTGAAGAGCGACTGGGGTAACGTTCCAGGTATAGGCTCTGGATGGTACACGCTGTCACTGGCAGAGTGGAATTACCTGTTCAACACTCGTAGTGCCACAACTGTCAATGGCGTTAATGATGCCCGCTATGCCAAGGCCATTGTAAACGGAGAGGATGGTATAGTACTTTTTCCTGACAGCTATACCCATCCTACGGGCGTAACAGCTCCTAATAGCATTAATTCCGATAATATAAGTTTTGCTAATGCTCATAATACCTGGTCCGGAGATGATTGGACGAAGATGGAGAAAGCCGGTTGCGTGTTCCTGCCTGCTGGAGGCAATCGTATTGGTATGGCTATGACCAGCTTAGGTGGCTACTACTGGACGTCAACCTCTTACGAAGGTTATGCCTATAATGTATATTATACTATGAAAACAGTGAACACCTCTACTAGCAAAGACTACCGCTATAAAGGTCAGTCCGTCCGCCTTGTTCGAGATGCTAACTAAATATTGACACTCCCCGCTCTGGCGGAATGATAGAAGGCAGGAACTGCGAGGTGCGGTTCCTGCCTTGTTTGTGACGGAGGGTTTGTTCATACGCCCCCACCCTTCGGGCACCCCCTCTATCTTAAAGGGGGAGCTGTGGGTGGGATAGCGAAATAAGCTGCTCCCCTAAGATAGGGGAGCTGTCATAGAGTGACTGAGGAGTATGACAACAATGGTCAATGGTCAATGGTTAATGGTTGTCATACGCCCCCACCCTTCGGGCACCCCCTCTATCTTAAAGGGGGAGCTTTTTATTTTGGTTCTCCCATAACTTTTTCCCGAAATTGTTTGGAAGTGTCGGGGAAAAGCATTAACTTTGCAAGCGAATTAGACAACAATCATTTTATTTAACATATAAAACTTAATCATTATGAGAAAGAAATCGTATGAAAAACCGACGATGGAAGTCGTCAAGTTGCAACACACTACTCTGTTGCAAGCAGGCAGTCCGGGCGGACTGGGAAATCCTAATGGTTATCCTATAGACCCAAATGATCCGTTCAACTCTTAATCAACCCCAGTGTAGAACAAAAAAAGAAAAGAAAATGAATACAACGAAGATTTTCATGATGGCTGCACTGGCGTTGGCATTTGCCGCATGCAGCAACGAAGACAATGAATTGTTTGCCCCCGAACAGGGTGAGCTTATCCCTTTCAAGGCTACCATACGCATTGACAATGGCAAAGCATCAAACCGAGCTCTCGCTGAGGATGGTTCTGGCCTCACAGCTACATGGGCAGTGGGCGACCATGTGGCATTGGCTGCTAATGGCAATATTTATGAAATGGAGGTGAACTCCGTCGAAGGAGGCGTGGCAACAATCACAGGTTCCATCAGCTACGTTGGTGCAAATGGTGCAACAGCGCATATCGTCTATCCTTACGATGCCTGCAAAAACGTAGCGGGAGATATAAAAGATGATAATCTGTACAATCAGACCGGTGGTACGCTGGCTGCCATTGCCAGTAAATACGACGTGCGCACGGGTACTGGTAAGTTGAAAGTAGAATCTACAGTTGCTTCGCTCGACGGCATTGTATCGGTCACGAACCAGAATGCCATCTTCAAGTTCACAACCAAGAACGCTGACGGTTCTGCCACAATCGCCATGACCTCACTCACAGCTTATATCGGCACTAAGACTTATACCATCACACCGACTACGGCATCGAGCGAGATATACGCAGCACTGCCTGCCGTTACAGGAGAGAAGGTCAGCTTCTCTGCAACAGGCAGCGACGGTAAGAAATATATTCTCTCAAGGTCGGGTGTGACATTTGCAGCAAGTAAATACTACAAGAGTACGCTGAAGATGACTCAGGGTGTCGATCTCAGTACGATCACCGAAGACTATACGGCTAAGGACGGCGATGTGTTGATTGGCAAGCTCAACTATGCAGTATACGGAGAAAATAATTCCGTGAATGTATCTATTGCCATTGGCGCCACCGTGACACTGATGGATGTTGATATCAACGGCGATGGAGGTTTTACTGCTCCTGATGCAACTTGCGATGCTCCAGGTCTGACCTTGCTGGGCAATGCTACCATCGTGATTGAAGGCACAAACAAAGTGCGGTCGTACTATAATACAAAGCCGGGCATATACGTCCCTGTAAACAAAACTTTGACCATTCAGGGAACAGGCTCACTCGAAGCAAAAAGCAAAGCTGTGGGTGACCCTTTAATGACTAATGCAGCCGGCATCGGAGCAGCCTGGGGAGAGAACTGCGGAAACATCGTGATTGAAAGCGGAACCGTCACAGCTCAGGGATGTACCGGCATCGGCGGTGCTATGAACGCAAACTGCGGCGACATTACCATCAACGGCGGCAACGTGACAGCTATAGGAGAAGCATCTGTTAGCGTAGGTATCGGCTCAGGATCGGGCGTACCTGGTAATAAATCAGAATGCGGTGATATCGTGATTGAAGGCGGAACGATTGTAGCAACGGGAAAATCAGGTATCGGCGCAGGAGTAAATGGAAAATGTGGGAATATTACCATCAACAACGGCAACGTGACAGCCACAGCAAAAGAATCGGAGGATTCAAATGAAGGTGCCGGCATCGGAAGTAGCCAACAAGGTCAATGTGAAGATATTTCCATCCATGGAGGCACCGTCATAGCAACAGGTTATCTTGACGGTGCAGGCATCGGTACATCTTTTGGAGATTATACATATTCTGTCATGTCTATTTGTGGCGATATCACTATTGATGGTGGCACAGTCACAGCAACGGGTGGAAGCAATGGAGGTGCAGGCATCGGTACAGGCGTTGGAAAAGACCGTGACTCATTATGTGGTCAAATCACCATCACTAGTGGCGTAACGAGTGTGACCGCTACGAGAGGAAGTGATGCTGCTCAAAGCATCGGAGCAGGCAAGAATGGACTAGTAGATAAGGTAACCATCGGTGGCACAGTATATTGGGACGGAATTGATTATCTGAACGGCGGTGAATCCCATCTATCAACCAGCCCACTGACATATCCAACAGCACCATAAGTTAATCCTTCCCCGCATCGGAGCATGGCGCGATGGTGCGGGGTGGTTTTTTTGAAATGGGGCACCCTTGGAACACTTCCAACACCCCCCTCAGATTGAAATGGGGCACCCTTGGAACCCTTCCAACACCCAAAAAGCGTCATGGGGTACCCTCGGAACACTTCCAACACTCCCTCAGATTGAAATGGGGCACCCTTGGAACACTTCCAACACCCCCTCAGATTGAAATGGGGCATCCTTGGAACCCTTCCAACACCCCTTCAGATTGAAATGGGGCACCCTTGGAACGCTTCCAACGCTCCTAAGTATAATAAATCTATTTTTTATAACCTTTAAAAACAATTACAACTATGAGTTTGGCAACTACTTTTCTTACTAAAGTCACCATCGCAGAGCATGGTGGCCTTGTCAGACAGATTGCGGGCAAGCTTCACGGCGCGTCCATCAGTAATGAAATGTTTACTCAGCGACTCAGTGATGTGGATTCAACCTCTCAGGCAGAGGACAATGCCTACACCCATTCGCAGAAAGATTTTAATTCAAACCGCCTGAAAGAAGAAGACGGCATTGTGGACAAGCTCGCGAAGGCAGTCCGTGCAATCCTCAACGGCTATGCGGAGTTGCCGGAAGACGAGCCAAACCGCCAGAAGGGCATAGAACTGTCACAGGTGTTCAAGGACTACAACTTCAGTCCGAGCGACACATACACTGCCGAGGCAGAGAAGATTCGCAACATGAATCAGGTGTTCCAGGCACGCATTGCCGACCTTCAGGCTCTCGGCGTTGCCGACTACTGGGCAAAGGCCGTTACGCACGCTGCAAACGTGGAGCAACTGCTTTCACAGCGTTTCGACGACATTGCCGCACGCGTGGTAGGCGAGGTGAAGACAGCACGCGCCAACACCGACAATGCCATTAAGGCAATGTACGAACTGCTGGCAGCCATGAAGGTGATGATGCCGTCAGCAGAACTCGACAACCTCATCTCTCAGCTTGATGCCATCGAGGCATACGCATGGCAGTATTATCTTAATGGCAAGGGTGGCTCAAATGGCACAGGAACCGGCACTACTACACCAACAACTCCGGAAAACCCAGGAACTGGTGACAACCAAGGTGGTGGCACGACGCCAACGACTCCTGACACTCCTTCTGACCCAGGCACGGGCGGCAACACGGGCGGCGGCGGTGACGAGCCGTTCGATGATGGGGATTGATTCAATGGTTAATGGTTAATGGTTAACGGTCAATGGTTAATGGTTAATGGTTAATGGTTAATGGTTAATGGTCAACGGTCAACGGTCAACGCTCAATGGTCAACGGTCAATGGTCAATGTTTAATGGTCAATGCTCAATGGTTAATGGTTAATGGTCAATGCTCAATGGTCAATGGTCAACGGTCAATGGTCAATGGTCAATGGTCAATGCTCAATGGTCAATGCTCAATGGTCAATAATAACAAGAAAGGGTTGCACATGTTGGTGTGCAACCCTTTCTCGTTCAATGTTTCTATGTGTCAATTATAGTCCGCGTCCGTGACAGTTCTTGAACTTCTTGCCTGAGCCGCATGGGCATGGGTCGTTGCGTCCGATCTTGGGGCCTTCGTTGCGGATGGTCTGTACGACTTGCTGGCGGGAGCGGGTGTCGCCTGCGGCTGCTTGCTGCATGCCGCGCTGGGTGTCGGAGGGTTCGCTGAGGTCTTGCTTCGACTCTACGTAGCGGCGCTGTGGCTGGCGTACCTGCGACGGGGCTTGCTGCACTTCCTCAGGGTTGGCAACAGGTAGGCTGCAACGCATGAGGACGGAGATGGTGCCGTCGTTGATTTCGTTGATCATGTTGTCGAAGTAGTTGACGGACTCGAGCTTGAAGATGAGCAATGGGTCTTTCTGCTCGTAGCTGGCATTCTGTACGGAATGGCGGAGTTCGTCGAGCAGGCGGAGGTTTTCCTGCCATGCTTCGTCGATGGCGTGGAGGAGTACGAGTTTCTCGAATACGACGTAGATGTTCTTTGCTTGTTGCTCGTAGGCGTCTTTCAACGGCACGGCTATCTGGTAGGTGCGGTGGCCGTCGGTGAGTGGGATGAGGATGTTCTCGTACATGCTACCCTTCTCTTCGTACACGTTCTTGATGACGGGCCATGCGGTGTTTGCCACGCGCTCGGAACGGTTCTTGAAGTTGATGAGCACTTGGTCGTAGGCTTCGTCGACGCACTTCTCGCGATTGTCCTCGAACTGCTCGGCGGTGAATGGGAACTCCATGGCGAACAGGCGGAAGAAGCTTTCCTTGCAGCCGTCGTAGTCGTTCTCCATGATGACTTTGTTGACGCGGTCCCAGATGATGTTCGAGATGTCCATGCCGATGCGCTCGCCCATCAAGGCGTGACGGCGACGTTCGTAGATGACCTTGCGTTGCTTGTTCATGACGTCGTCGTATTCGAGCAGACGCTTACGGATACCGAAGTTGTTCTCCTCGACTTTCTTCTGGGCACGCTCGATGGATTTGTTGATCATCGGATGCTCGATCATCTCGCCGTCCTCGAATCCCATCTTGTCCATGATTTTCGAGATGCGGTCGGAAGCGAACAGACGCATGAGTTTGTCTTCGAGACTGACGAAGAAGACGGACGAACCCGGGTCGCCCTGACGTCCGGCACGTCCACGCAGCTGGCGGTCAACACGACGGCTTTCGTGACGTTCGGTACCGATGATGGCAAGACCACCGGCAGCACGTACGGCATCGGAGAGCTTGATATCGGTTCCACGACCTGCCATGTTGGTGGCGATGGTGACGCGACCGGTCTGACCGGCGTCCTTCACGATGTCGGCCTCACGGGCATGGAGCTTTGCGTTGAGGACATTATGTTCGATCTTGCGCATGCTCAGCATCTTGCTCAGCATCTCGGATATTTCGACCGAAGTGGTACCGACGAGTACAGGACGTCCGGCAGCGACGAGTCGCTCGATTTCCTCGATGACGGCTCTGTACTTCTCGCGGTTGGTCTTATAGACGCGGTCGTTCTGGTCGTCGCGGATGACGGGCACGTTGGTAGGAATCTCAACGACGTCGAGCTTGTAGATGTCCCAGAACTCACCAGCCTCGGTGATGGCGGTACCGGTCATACCGGCGAGCTTGTGATACATACGGAAGTAGTTCTGGAGCGTAATCGTAGCGTAGGTCTGCGTGGCAGCCTCGACCTTCACATGCTCTTTCGCCTCGACAGCCTGATGCAGACCGTCGGACCAGCGGCGGCCCTCCATGATACGGCCCGTCTGCTCATCGACAATCTTCACCTCGCCGTCCATCACCACGTAGTCGTCGTCGATTTCGAACATGGTGTAAGCCTTCAGCAACTGCTGCATGGTGTGCACACGCTCGCTCTTCACGGCATAGTCCTGCATCAGCTCGTCCTTCTTGGCGATGTATTCCTCTTCGGGCAGCTGCTGCGCCTCGAGGTCGGACAGGAGGGATGCGATGTCGGGCAGCACGAAGAAGGTGTCGTCCTTCACGATGTCGGCAATCAGCTGGTTACCCTTATCGGTCATCTCGACCGACTTCTGCTTCTCGTCGCAGACGAAATACAACGGCTCGACAGCCTCGGGCATACGGCGGTTGTTGTTCTCCATGTAGATCTCCTCGGTCTTCAGAAGTCCCGTCTTGATGCCCGGCTCCGACAGATATTTAATCAACGCCTTGTTCTTAGGCAGCGACTTGTAGGCACGGAACAGCGAAAGGAAACCCGCCTCGACGTCCTTCTGGTCGTCGCTGTCAATGAGTTTCTTCGCCTCGGTGAGATATTGATTGGACTGCTTGCGCTGCACCTCGACCAACTTCTCGATATAGGGGCAGAACTCGTCGAACATCTGGTCGTCGCCCTTGGGGACCGGACCGGAAATAATCAAAGGGGTACGGGCATCGTCGATGAGCACGGAGTCCACCTCATCGACAATGGCATAATTGTGTGAGCGCTGCACCAAATCCTCGGGACGCATCGCCATGTTGTCGCGCAGGTAGTCGAAACCGAACTCGTTGTTCGTACCGTAAGTCACGTCCGCCTGATAAGCCTTGCGACGAGCAGCGGAATTGGGCTGATGCTTATCGATGCAATCGACGTTCATCTGATGGAACAGGAATACGGGCGAGTTCCACTCCGAGTCACGCTTCGCCAGATAATCGTTGACCGTAACGACATGAACGCCGTTACCCGTCAGCGCATTCAGGAAGACAGGGAGGATAGAGGTCAAGGTCTTACCTTCACCCGTCATCATCTCAGCAATCTTACCCTGATGAAGCACGACGCCACCGAACAGCTGACAGTCGTAAGGAATCCAGATGTTAGGCGCACCGTCATAGACCTCGTGAATCAGCACCTTGTCGTCCACAATCTCAACGACACCCGGATAACGGATCACCGCCTCGCGGTCGAAGTCGGTAGGAGTCAGCGCCAAATCCTCAATGGTCTTGGCCTCGCGGAAGCGGCGACACGTGTCCTTCACGATGGCATAGACGGTAGGCATAATCTCGTCCAGCTTATGGTCGTACACCTCCAGAATCTGAGCCTCCAACTTATCGACTTTCTCGAAAAGCGGTGCACGGTCCTGAATCTCCGTCTGCTCAATCTGCGCCTTGATTTCGTCGATTTCCTTACGGAGATCAGCGGCAGAATCCTGTATCTCCTGTTTCAACTCTTGTGTCTTAGCACGCAACTCGTCGTTCGAAAGGGCTGCCATCTCCGGATAGATCTTATTGATCTTCTCCACGAACGGACGAATTGCTTTGATATCTCTTTGCGCCTTGTTGCCAAAGAGTTTGGTCATGATGTCATTAAATCCCATATATCTTATTTCTATGATTTCTTTGAATGATTTCTTGTTTTGGTTTGCAAAGATAGTGATTTTTTATGATTTACCGAAATATTTACGACAACTCTTAACAACAAAGTTAATGCCAAGGGCCAAAGTGCGGGGTCAAAAGACTGTCGGAGTGCAAAACAAGCTATCGCAAACAGCACAAACACTGCCAATATAGCATAGTTCAGCGGTTGCGTGTGACGACGAAGCAGGAATGGAATGAACGCGAACGTCAACGGGTTGATAATGATAATCAAGATGTTGCTGTCCACTCCCGCGTGTTCGGAGAAAAAGAACAGGAACGTGATGAGCAATCCTGCCAAGCCAACCAAGACAGACATCACCATATCGATCCACACGAACGTTTTCACGCGTCGCAACTCGAAAATGCCCGCGACAGCATAGGCGACAAACAGAAGCACGAATGTCAACATCGGCCAATCGAACTGCGGCGGTCTGACCTCCGACGTCCGCTCTATAGGATGACGGGTCTCGCGAACAAGAGGAACCGTCGTTCCGTCGTGACGGACGATGACGGCACTATCCACCTCTGCCGCAAACAGCGACGGGATGAACATCTGCTGCCGTTTTGTCAGTTGACGGTCGAGCTCATATCCCAGGATGAAATTCTCGCCGAACTCCATCCAACGGTCCACCTTATTAAATTCGTGCAAGATGGCACGCGCCGTCTGCTCACGGTCAGCTGCCAAATACCTCACGGTCCCTTGAATCGACTTCTCGATCATATCCTGAGCACGAGTCGTGCAGTTATTGTATAGCCAGTTGTAACGGTAAACACGATTGTCAGGCTCCAGGTTCTCCATCAACAGCGCATTGAGGTTATTGCATTCCTCACGCGTGAGGTTCAACACCTGTTCCAATACTCCCGCACCTTCTTCCTTATATCGGTCGAAGAATCCATGCGTGTATTCAGCTCCGAGAAGATAATCCGTCTCACCCTTCAAGAACTTGAACACGAAATTGTCTTCATTATAATCGAACACGCCATAATTGAACACGAGGTCCAATTCGTCAGTGTAGTTATTGACACGAAGCGCAGAGTGACCGTACATGGAATAGGCAACCGGTCCAGGCGTACAAGTCAACAGAGAGATCTCTATTGAATCCGAGGGAGTGGTTTCACTCAGTTGAGCTTTGGCCGGTGTGAAACAGACCAACATCGAAACAAGGATATAGACAAAGCTATAACGGGTTGTAGATTTTTTCATTGCTTTACTTTTTTCGCCTTCTCATCAGGCTGGTTACTAACTGGTGTGATTGGTAATTGTTCTAACTCCTGCAATTCCTTCCCTAAATTGAGCTTATAATAGACTTCCATCAGGCCCTCGTGCCACAGCTCCGGATTGTTGGGAGCTATCTTACGCGACTTCTCCAACGCATCCTGTGCCTGCTTATAGATTTTGTTCTGGGCATTCTTCGCCCTCGTAAAAGCCTGGGTACCTATTTTATAGCTATTGACATCGTAAACACTTCGCGCCTTGTCAATATAAATACCGCCTAAGCTGCTATACGACAAGGCATCGTCGGGTTGGAGCTCGACCGCCTTGTTGTAGCAATCAACCGCAATGTCAACACTATCGATACACTGCTCGCACTTCCCCTTAAGATACCAAAGGAGACGCTTCTGGGGTTCAGCAACCAATTGCTTGTCGATGATCTGAATCGCATCGACATACTCACGGCGTTCGACATGATAATCAATGAGGTTGACATAGAAGTATTCCTGCAAAGGGTCGGTCTTCCAACCGTCTCGCAAATAGGAGACAGCACCTAATGTATCTTTCAGCTCCATGCACGAGCGACTACCAATCTGACACAACAAAGCATAATCGGTACTATCCTTCATCGCCATCGGAAGATATTTCAGTACATTCTTATATTTGGCGCCATTATAAGCAGAGAAGACTGCCAGATTGGCGAGAGAGAGCGTATCCTCGTCGAGCTTATAGTCCTTGGCTCCGGTAATCAAGGGATGATGAAGCGTTGACAGATAGAGATTGAAGAACCGATACGCATCATCAAACTTATTCTTCTTGTAATAGTACTTGCCCGCACTTTTGATGTTGTTGCGATAGGCCGACAACATACTGATGATATGCGAAGTGTAGCTGGGACGTACCCTACCCTTCTCGTCGGGCAAGCGGTCAAGACTATCGCAAGTGAATCCATACTCGTGAATACGATAAATATACGTGAAATACTTCGCAGTATCGGGACGAGTATTCAGAAACATATTACGATTCTCTGCCGTAGCTAATCCCTGAAGTGTCTGCAAACGTAAATAATAAAACTCCGCATCGCTCATGACTTCAGGATTCTTGTCAGTCATCACCTTACCGAGCATATCTTCAGCTTGGGAATAACGCTCTGCCTTCAAGTGCGCTTTCACCTCCTTGATTGTCTTTTTCTTGTTGAGCGGCTCTTGGGCGAACAATGCCAAAGATGCGATGCTCAGCAGCACACAGATAACAATATGTTTTCTAAGAGATTCCATCGATTACTATTAGCTTTTATTAGAAGGTTATGGTTAGTTTTCCTCGAATACCCCATTTGTGGATATTGGGATTATGCAAATAGGCGATACGCCGAACATACTCAATATGGACAAACTTGAAGATGTTGTGGATGCCGAACCGTAACTCAACATACGGCTTCTTCGGATCCATCACAACAGTATTACACTCATACGAGCCGTCTGCCTGGAAGTGTCCCGGGAAATAGAACAAGCCATTGATATCATCAGTCTTTGCCGGATTGTTCTTGTCCGACAACGTTCCCCACAAAACATTAACGCCAATCATCTCTCTCCATTTCAGCTTCTTAAGCAGAGGAACACGATTAAAGATTTTTCCATTCAAATCCCATTCATACATCAAAGAGAGATAACGGTCGTTGAGGAACTCCAAGTTGCCAATCAAAGAGAATGTGTTTGACCCAAGCACATACGATTGGTTTGCCGCAGGATGAATCAGCAATGGGAAAGGAACCTTATTCCATTGAATACCTCCCTTAATCATCAAGTCCATCTTGCCGAAACTGTTTGGCATCCAAAAGCGTTTAAACAACGTTCCCTCTGTCACATTATAGTCATACTCTCCACCCAAGAAATGATTGAACCCCATCGTATGGCTCAAAGTCATAATAGGCGCATCCTTATTTACCTTTAATCGACGCTGCTTCGTATTCACATAGGCCGCACCTGGCTCATACGAAACCGTCAGTTTAGCCTCCGAGACAGTAAGACTCTGCTTCCATTTGGTCGGGTCGTTTACAGGTGTTCCCACATGATCAAGAGGTTGATAAAAGAGCGCATCTACAGGTTTGTTTTTTGAATGGGAGAACGACAAATGATAGCTAAGTCCGCTTAAGAATTCTCGATCATAGGTCAGATTGAGTTCGCTCGTATGAGTAAACTGATCGACATTACCAGCCTTGAGCGCCATAAACATATTATCCTTATCCGTAGGGATAAACTTGTCGAACGGACTCACCACATCATTTGTATAAGTGACCGATAAGTTGTTCATCGGGAACTCGCGAGGCAGATAAGACTTTTTGTTGAATGAATACGTCACTTGAGCTTTACCGTATATGTTATGAGTCCTCGTGCCATAAGCGACATACCCACTCAAGAAAAGGTGTGGGTTGAGATTTGCATTGGTAAGCGCAGATACACGGAAACGCCATTTGTCATAATGATTGCTGGTGATGATTGTGTTGACAGGACCGATATCAACATAATTCGTATGGAGCGAGTCTCCCGTCTCAACAAAATTTTCAACGAGTGCCTTGAAGCCGAAAATGACATATTTAAACCCAGGAACTTTCTGAAGACGATCGATGAAAGAACCTATCTGCTTCTCACTATGCGTCAACTCCACCTCACGATATTCATTCCAGAAGGCCTCGTCTTTCATTCCTGCATTCGGATCGATATAAACAGAACCTTTTATCTGCTTAAAGACATTATCTGCTATCTCATCAAAAGAGAAATTGGTATGTCGTATGACTCTTTGAACTTGCAACTCATTTAAGAACGAAGCGAGTTTAAGCTCAACCAACATATCATTGTTAACAACAACACGTTCGCCTGTAGGTAATTCGGCAAAATCTTGTGTGATTATCATATCCTCCACAAAGTTCACCTCACTGTGACTTGGAATATGCAGTTCGACCTTCCGCACTTGGTAGCTGGAGTCTGCCATGATAAACAATGAACCAGAGAAACCAAAATCCTGCAGATTATTGGGTCCAAATGTCACCTGTATGACCTTATCATTGTCAATCATCAGGGTATCTTGAATATAATACCGATAAAAAGAGATGGCACCATTAGCAATAGGGCTTTTGAATGGATGCTGCAATAAGCGACATTCGTTTTCATAAATATCCACATCCGTAAAGACATCTTTCAGAACTTCTGTCAGAATATCACCCGTATTCACCAAGTCATTCACGCCCTTACTGTTCTGAGCCTTTACAAAGGTCTTCTCTGTATGGGGGTCCTTTCGATACAATACGTCAGAAAGAGATTCATCGACTGTGATGGGAAGAATCAGCTTACCAGTTTCCGGACAACGTTCCACATGATCTTTCAGAAAGGCAAAACGACGCATTTCACCCTCCTCTAATACTTTCTCTGTGAAATCATTAATCGAGAACACCATTTTCTCGTATTTCGAATACGAGTAATAATCCTTCTGTCGAAGGTCGTATAAACGCTTGTGGTCTATCACCTTTTGCATCAATGCAACTGCAGGATTATCTTTCCTACTATATCGAGTACGACGTCCACGTACAGTTACCTCCTGTATTTGCTGCGGAGAACCAACAAGCAAGATTTTCAGATTCTTTTTCTTTCCTGGAACAAGGCGCACCTTTTGAGCTACATATCCTAACGTCGAAACGGTCAACTCATTCCAGTCATCTCGTTCCTTGACCGAAAAACGTCCTTTTGCATCCGTCATGGCACCTGTAGTAGTACCTTCATAGTAAACATTTGCAAAATCTATTGGCTTGTGAGTTTGTGAATCAATAACCACACCTGTCACTTGAGCATAGGCACCAAGCGACAGGGAAAACAAGATAAGTATTTGTAATAAATAGCGTACCAATTTCTTATTTCATGTTCGTTAATCGATTTCCTCATCTGCCTCATATCCTCCCATCTCACGAATAGCATTTTTCAACATCACATATTGTTGGAAAAGATTATTTACAGGCACCTCTCCTGTAGTATAATCATGCATTGGACTTTTTAAATAAAAACTAAGGAACCGCTGAATACCATATCGTCCCGCACGTGCAGAAAGGTCAAGCAACAGACACAGGTCGAGTAACAATGGAGCTGCAAGAATGGAATCACGACACAGGAAATTGATTTTAATCTGCATAGGATAGCCCATCCAACCAAAGATATCTATATTATCCCAACCCTCTTTATTATCATTACGTGGGGGATAATAATTAATACGTACCTTGTGGCAATAATCCGTGTACAAGTCGGGTTGCTTATTGGCAACCAAAATAGACTCAAGAGTAGAAAGTTTACTAACTTCTTTTGTATGGAAATTAGCTGGTTCGTCCAATACCAATCCGTCACGATTACCCAGTAAATTCGTAGAGAACCATCCACTTAACCCCAAGCAACGCGTACCAATAATCGGAGCAACACCACTCTTCATCAATGTTTGTCCTGTCTTGAAATCCTTACCAGCAATTGGCATTTTGGTTTTCTCTGCCAACTCCCACATCGCCGGTATGTCAACCGTAGTATTAGGTGCACCCATAATAAACGGAGCACCTTCAGACAATGCAGCATAAGCATAACACATCGAAGGAGCTATACGTTCTTTGTCATCTGCTTTCATAGCAGCTTCCAATGCTGATAAAGACCCATGAACAGATTCGTTATATGGAACATAAATTTCTGTTGAAGCAGCCCAAGCTACCACGATACGAGCACAACCGTTCTTTTGCTTGAAAGTTCGAATATCTTCACGAAGTTGTTCAACCATTTCCCAACGAGTTTTCCCCTCCATCACATTATCACCATCAAGTCTCTTGGCAAAATTTTTGTCAAAAGCAGCTTTCATCGGAACAATATTCGACAACTCATCTTTAACAGGTTCAATATCTTTTTCTTTCAGTACTTCTGCATACATAGCACTGCGATAGGCATCCACAGGATACACATCCCATGCTCCAAAAACAATATCTTGCAACTCAGCAATTGGCACAATCTCTCGAAACGAAAGATATTTTTTATCGCATCCTGTACCCACTCTAATTTTATCATACTCAACCAATGATCCGACAGGTTTTGCCAAACCTTTACGCACCATTAACACTCCCGTTATGAAGGTCGATGTTACAGCGCCAAGTCCAACAACCAGGATACCTAATTTGCCTTCTGCTTTTTGTACATTATGATTCGTCATTATCCCTAATTCTTATATGATGAATTGAAAATTCATGCAAAGATACACAATTTATTAATTACAATCAAATCACCGCCTGTTATTTTCAACCTTTTGACGATATTTAACTACTTTATTATCGATTTATAGTATTTTCAGTAACTCTGAGAAGTCTGTTATGATGCACGAAGGAATAGACTCATCTATCGGTTCGTTTCCCCAGCCTTTACCTTTCAGCCAAATCGTCTGACATCCAATATGATGCGCAGGCAAGATGTCTTTTGAAAAAGAATCACCAACAACCACTGTCTCTTTAGGATTTAAACCTAATGCTTCTGCCCCCATAGAAAAAATCAAGGGATTGGGCTTGCGAATCCCTACCACAGAAGATTCTATTACATCCTTAAAAAACAGAAGTTGGAAATCCTCTAAAACAGTATGGATATTTCCATAAAAATTACTCACTAATACAAGCGGGTAACATTCCGCCAAAGATTGGAGTACTTTACGGCTTACTTGCAACACATCTAATACATGTTGATAACATCTCAGCGCAACATGTTCATAGGAGGCTCGACGAGTTAACTCATGAGCATTCCAGAATCCGTTATCCACTAAGAAACGAGTCTCAAGATCGGTCTTTACTCGAAGCACATCCATAAATGTATAGTCGGGTTGGATAAGGGGATTCTTAGCCAGTTCGCGTTCAGCAAAGACATACCCTTCCAAAAACTGTTCTTTTGTCACGGGAATCTGTTCCAACTGATACTTCTCCCATAAAACTTCAGACCAATGTGTACCATTTGTGTCAATAGAACCACCGTAGTCAAAGATAATTCCTTTAATATTTTCCTGCCTCAACATTTTGCCTTAATTGTTTACAGAACTTTTCATGAGACGAACGCATATGGAAGAACATACTCATCAATACAATTATCTCAAATAAAGGATAGATATATGGCATATCAATCAAACAGCAAATATACAGTACGATAGCTCTGGTATTGAAAGAAAGCATGTTAACATACTTTATGAGGGGTAAGCTATGCGCACGGAAATCATCGCGAAGTGCTTGAGGCATTTCTTTTGGATAGGCTTTTTTCACTGTTGCCATCAGTTTCTGAAACTCAGGAGTCTGCGCCTCTTGCACTTTTGTGTATCTGACATAAGTGAATAGGAAAAATTTCCATATCACATCGTCACTCCATCGAGCCTGATCATATAGCGCCTTCTGCTGCAGATAGTTGTCAAGTTCACTATTAGCTGCCCCTTTCTGAAAGAACAAATGAGCCTGACGATAGTAATCTGCCAAATTAGCTTGACGACTATGACACAAGAAACCAGAAACTGCCATTAATAGAAATGCCCACCAACTCCATTGTATGGTGGTAAATGGAATAGTTTGCGGGAATAGGCGAACTGCCAATCCCACATAGATGGAGAAAAACCAAATATCTCCTGCGGCACCATCAAGAATACGGCCCAAACGGGTTTTCTTACCTGTCATACGTGCTAATTGTCCATCTGCACTATCATACAAATTTGCCCACATAATCAACAGCACACCAATAATATTATATATAAGGCCTTCAGTTGTATCTGCTCTTTTCGACAGGAAAAAGCCTGATGCACCTCCAATAATCATTGATAATACTGTAACAGTATTAGGATGGACATTCAACTTATTAAAAAACAAAGTCCATAAATATCCTAAAGGACGTACAATTTTTAGATCCAACCACTCTTCTATATCATCAGATTTTAGAGTGGATTTCATTTTTGAATTATTACTCATTTTGAGGTTGTTATCTTTTTACTATTATTTCAGCCGCCTTCTCCCTACAAGAGGAGAAACTTGGCCAATCATTTATATCTATTATATGTATTGCTCCATCTGCTCCTACGATACAATCAACTCCATATATATCTATTCCCACGACATTCGCTGCTTGGTTGCTTATTTCCATCAATTGTTTTTCCGAAAATGAATACCCATGTTTCTTTCCATTGATCGTCTCAAGACCAAACTTACTATGTCCATCTTGAGCGTAATACCAATGGAAGAATTGTGAGTCTTTCACACCATAACATTTCACAAGGTCTCCATCAAGGTGTTGTGATACAATTGCTGTCTGTATACCTCTTTGCCTCATCAACCCGATTCCGCGTTGTAGCTCTTGGTAATTCTGGACATACATGACATCTTCCGAAATATTGGAATAACCTTCTCCTTTCTTAAGCCAACAAGGAAACAAATCCCAAGAAACACTTTCAGATGCCTGAAACACTTTACTATTAGAAAAAGGCACATCTTCATCCATCAATATTTGTGTAAACTGCTTACGTTCGCAGTTTCTAACCCCAATAGGCGAATTAATGACTTCCACACCATTCATTTCAAGCTGCTGCAACACGCACAAAGTCTGATAAAAACGACCCATAGAATATATTTTGTCTGGGACAAATGAAACATCTTCCGACAATTGTTCTTCTTGTAGTCGATATACAACATGTCCCAACTGTTCCAATCTATCTGCCACACAATTCATTATTGCAGCATCTTTCTCCTCCATATTCGGAGAAAAACAACTCGCCCTATACACACACATTACATTCATCGCAAAAATTCCTCCGCTTTCTTAATATCATCCGCATGATCAACATCTATTATCTTAGAAAAGCGATAAGCATGTAATCGCAATTTGTCTTTCAGCATCTCACGTTGGAAGTTACGCATCCGCGACATTCCGTCACTTATACACCGTTCCAAGGTATTAAACGAACGATTGTTTAGACAATAGATTCCTCCCGAGATATAAGGAGTATCCCAACGACGGGTATCATAGAATCCTGTAATCCACCCCTCATCATCAGTTGAAATATACAACGGTTTCTCATCGTCAACATAATCTGTAACAGCCATCAAACCATCTCCCTCCATATCTTCAAAAACATGTATATAATCCTTAAATTCTTCCTCATGAAAGATTGAGTCGACAGTAGTCACGCAGAATTTCCCTTTTCCCAAATAAGGATAGAGTTCGTAAAAACTATGCATAGAACTAGCGGTCGTCTTAACGATAAGGCGAATACTGCTATCATGAAGCTGTAATTCTTGGATATGTTGTTGAGTAAGCATTGTTAGGTTGTTCGTAATAATGACAATCTCATCGGCACCATTCTCATGGAATATACGTATAAGACGGTCAATCATCACTTCACCGTTCAACGTCACTAAAGGCTTAGGAACTTCAACTCCCTCATGGGCCAATCGTGATCCCTCTCCCGCTGCTATTATTCCGTACTTCATATCTCTTCACTTGGGGTTTTCCTCTCCCCCACTCTCGTAGCCACTTTCATCAGCATCATGCCGATACAGGTCCATACCAACTCACGCAATCTGCAGATAATCGAGATAAACACCGCAATAGTCATCGCTTCCTTCAATGTGAGCAAGGCACCTGTCGCACCAGCCATTTTCATCTGAACAGTTGACATAGCGAAGCCTCCTTCTCTTCCTCCAAGCTGTAATGGCATAAAAAACAACAGATTAGCAAACAATGAAGTGAAAGCCAAAATAACAAATGAATACATAAACAGTTGAGGAACAGTTCCTTGAACATTTACCAATCGTAACATAAAGAAAATCTCAAATGACTGTAAAACCCTCCCAATGTATTCTAGCAGAAATGAGCCATAAAAGCTATTCTTGTTCTGGCCTTGTAATTGAGCTATCTGACAATCGATATTCCGCAATTCCTCAACATGGGTTTCAAGAAAACGTCGCCCCCAGTTCTTACAACCAGGTATTTTGCTCACAAACTTCACCAACCCTACAACCATACCACGCTTATAACCTCGTACAAACAGATAGATGCCACTCAACGCAAACAACGCAATAAGAGGCAAAATGATGGCCATTCGCGTATCGATTGGGACGAAGAGTACATATAAAACTACAGCAGTCAACCAATACCAAAAGTGGGCAAAAATGTGAGTCATAGCAAACAACAATACAGATGAAGTAGCTCGCTCTCGCCCAATGTAGGGTGTCAGTTCCATTATTTTGTAGGGTTCACCTCCCATCAATCCTGCGGGAGTCGCATAGTTCAAAGCAAAACCTGTTATGGTTATTTTATAGAGTTTCCAGAACGGAATAGGACAATCACCACTTCCTTTAATGATAATACGCCAAGTGCATGCATTCATGAAATACAACACAATCCACATACCCAGCACAGCAAATATCCAGTAGCCTGCATGTCGAATATGGTTCCACATCTCTACGAAACTGACTTTAAACGTCAGAATCATAATAATAATGGCAATAATACCAAAAAGGAAAAATATGTTACGAGTCTTATTCTTCACGTTCTTTACAATTCCAATCCCAAATCGTTATCATCTGTGACCTGATCGAGTTTCAGTTTGTCACTATCATCCTTCTTCTCGTAATATTGTTTCTTCAAAGGATGCGAATGCGCCTCGTCATAAGTTCTACGATTACGTGCAACATCTATAGCTGTATAAATTGCTGCCCTAAATGAGTCTTCTTTCGCGATACCTTTACCTGCAATATCATAAGCCGTTCCATGATCCGGAGAAGTCCGCACAATAGGAAGTCCTGCTGTATAATTAACACCATTCTCCATAGCCAAAGCTTTGAATGGAGCCAACCCTTGATCATGATACATTGCTAAAATCGCATCAAAATGAGTATAATTGCTTGAACCAAAGAACCCGTCTGCAGCATAAGGTCCGAAACACCTAATGCCTTCTGCAAACAGTTGTTCAATTGTCGGGATGATGATTTCCTGCTCTTCCGACCCAATCAATCCTCCATCTCCGCAATGAGGATTCAAGGCAAGTACTGCGATTCGAGGATTGTCAATCAGAAAATCGCGTTTGAGCGATTGATTCAGAATACGTATTTTCTCCTCAATCAAATCTTTGGAAATCGCACCTGCGACCTTACTGATAGGGATATGAGTGGTAGCAAGAGCAACTCTTAAAGAATCATTCATCAAAACCATCAAAGCCTTACTGCCACCTCCGACTTTTTCCTCAATATATTCAGTATGTCCTGGGAAATGAAATCCTTCACACTGAATGTTATTTTTATTAATTGGTGCAGTTACCAAAACATCAATATTGCCTTTCCGATAATCATCTAACGCTCTTTCCAAAGAGGCAAAAGCTGCTTTACCTGCTTCTGGTGTTGATTGACCAAAGTCTATCTTTATTTCCTCTTCACCAAAACAGTTAACGATATTCAGCATATTTTCATCTGCTTCACGTGCACTACTCTTCACAATATAATTAGTAGAGCACTCAAACGCTTTACGATGGTAGGTTGCCGTCTTTGGAGAGCCATATACTATCGGTGTACACAACTCCAACATCTCTGGATTCTCAAACGTTTTCAGAATAACCTCATATCCTATTCCGTTTATATCACCATGTGTAATTCCTACTTTTATCTTTCTCATATTACTATAACCTTAATTCTTATTTTTCGATTCTGACCCTTCACGAACCAACTTCTCCTTTGGCAATCTTAATGTGTACAATGCTGATTCCAGTCGGCGTATCATGGTTCGTTTCATCTTCTCTGGAGCATAGACAAATCCCTCAACAACAATCACACGATTATTCACCGTATCTACTGAGGAGTGTGAGACAAAGGGTCCTCCCATCATGTCGTTTTTCATCTCCCAGAAGCCACGTGCTTCGAGCACATAGCGTCCCATGATAGTAATAGGACGAGTTAGGACATAATCGTGATTGGTAGTCATATACTGATTGGGCTCTGCTCCAGGAATATTATCCTTCATGAACTTGTCACGCAGTTTGATATAGTTGTCGTGCGTAAATACTTTTTCTGACACATAAGGGAAACTATATACGCATATATTCTGAATGGTTGATAACCCGTCGTTCGACGCCCACAAGAAGTCTTCTCCAACTTTCATTTTCAACAAATCTTGTGGAATGAACAACTCACAGCCAAACATTTCCTTACATTTTCGGTAGAAAGCGATGTTGTAATCATCCTCCAAAAGCATCGCATTACGATTGATCTCCTCCGCCGACAAATTTTGGATGATAGTTTTCGTCTGTTCTGTGATAAACGAAGATATTCCGTCTGCCGAGGGACCTTGAATGGTCATCACTAACTGCGGCATAGAATGTACGTCACGCTCGTAACTGATCTTCGGCTTTGTGGTATATTCGTTGGTCTTCAGGATAATAATGTTCCGAAAAATGTTGGTGATTCTATTAAACTTAGATGGAACGATATGACTCACATGAAACATCGGTTCGCGTTGCGGCAACATAGGTACGTCTTTGTCAAGCACCACCTGAAGAGCCACTCCTGCATGCCCGTTCCACATCGAATCCTCCGCTACTACCAGCACTTCATAGGGATTTCCGCTTGAAGCCGGAACCAGCAAAGGGCGTCGAGCGTGCTTTCTACCAGGCACATCAGAGTTAGAAGAACACGATGCAAGCACAATTGCTATCATCACACCCAAAAATATGTTAATATAGTTTCGTTTCATTTGTTTTTATCTTTTGTTATCAGCATTCCACACGCTGCTTCTATGTCTTGCCCTCTTGAGGTGCGTATCGTGGTATATACTCCATGCTTTGTGAGGTAATCCCGAAAAGCCGTCATTTTCGGCAACGGGCTATCGCTAAGCGGTACTTCGGGTATCTGATGATACCTAATCAAGTTTACCCTGCAATCCAGATTCTTAAGAAGCCGTACGATTTCCTTTGCATACACCAAGGAGTCGTTTACCCCATCAAACATCGTATATTCAAACGATAGGCGACGTTGATGACTCCAATCGTACTGACTCAACAACTCCACAATTTCCTCAATGCCATACTGACGTTCTGCAGGCATGTATTGTTCTCTTGTTTCATGAAAAGGGAAATGCATACTCACAGCTAAATGGCACTCGCTTTCTTCGACAAACCGTTTCAGGTTTTTCTTCAATCCTACGGTGGACACGGTAATACGCTTAGGACTCCAAGCCCATCCGTAGTCGGTTGTCAGTATCTCAATCGCTGTATTGAGATTGTCATAATTATCAAGTGGTTCACCTTGTCCCATGAAAACGATGTTAGTAAGTCTATCTGCATCGTCGATCGAATATATCTGGTTCAAGATATCAGTCACAGTAAGGTTTCCATGAAATCCTTGTTTTCCTGTCTGGCAAAACAAACAATTCATCTTACATCCCACTTGCGAAGAAACACATAAAGTCGCCCTATCCTTCTCTGGTATGAATACGGTCTCTACAGCTTGACCATCTTCTGTTGGGAATAGGTATTTCACAGTTCCGTCTTTTGACGTGTGAACTTCCTTGGCAGACACCCGTCCCACAACAAATTTATCAGCGAGCAGTTCACGATGGCGTTTCGAAATGTTGGTCATTTCATCAAACGTCGTCGCTCCTTTTTGGTAGATCCACTGGGCAATCTGCCCCGCTGTGAAACGGGGCATACCCAGCTCTGTTACCTCTTGCTGCAACTGAGCGATTGTCAATCCTAGAAGAGCTTTTACCATGCAAACATTGGATAATCCTTCATAATGTCATTTACATGAGCACGAACAGATGCAATCACCTTTTCGTCCTCTGGAGCATTGAGTACGGTCTCAATCATGTCAGCAATTTCGTACATCAGGTCTTCTTTAGCACCACGAGTAGTGATAGCAGGAGTACCCAAACGGATACCACTTGTTTGGAATGCACTACGGCTGTCAAATGGCACCATATTCTTATTGGCTGTGATATCAGCTGCTACAAGTGCTTTCTCTGCAACCTTACCTGTGAGGTCTGGATACTTTGTGCGGAGATCAACCAACATGCTGTGATTATCAGTACCACCTGAGCAAATAAAGAAGCCCTTATCCATCAAGGCTTGAGCCAATACGGCAGCATTCTTCTTTACCTGTGCCTGATAGACCTTGAATTCTGGAGTTAATGCTTCGCCGAAAGCAACTGCTTTTGCTGCAATTACATGCTCCAATGGTCCACCTTGCTGACCTGGGAACACAGCTGAGTTAATCAGTTGAGACATTTTCTTCACCTCACCCTTAGGAGTTGTCAGGCCCCAAGGATTGTCGAAATCTTTTCCTAACAAGATAATACCACCACGAGGACCACGAAGGGTCTTATGAGTAGTTGAAGTGACAATGTGAGCATATTTCAATGGGTTGTCGAGCAATCCTGCTGCAATCAATCCTGCTGGATGAGCCATATCGATCATCAAGAGCGCACCTACTTCGTCTGCAATCTTACGCATACGAGCATAATCCCACTCACGGCTATATGCCGAACCTCCACCGATAATCAACTTTGGTTTATGCTCTAAAGCCAAACGCTCCATCTCATCATAGTCAACACGACAAGTTTCTGGATTTAAGTTATATCCGATTGGGTTGTAGAGGATACCACTTGTATTCACATGACTTCCATGTGAAAGGTGACCACCGTGATCGAGATTGAGGCCCATGAAAGTATCACCTGGTTTCAGCACTGTAAGCAATACAGCTGCATTTGCCTGCGCTCCTGAATGAGGTTGTACATTTGCGTATTCAGCCCCAAAGAGTTTACAGATGCGGTCGATAGCCAGTTGTTCTACCTCATCAACCACCTCGCAACCACCATAATAGCGTTTGCCTGGATAGCCTTCTGCATACTTGTTGGTGAGGCATGAACCCATTGCCTGCATCACTTGGTCACTTACAAAATTTTCTGACGCAATCAGCTCAATTCCTTTCTGTTGGCGCTGATGTTCGCGTTCAATCAAAGAGAAGATTTCATTGTCTCTTTCCATCGTTCTTGTTTAAATTCTATTTGTGTTAAAAAATGTATTTCATGATATCCCCTACACAATCACACGACGTCTTACTGTTGCTGCTGCACCAGAGACAAGATGTTGCGTGGGATATAGAATGTTTCGTTCTTGTCCACATAGACGACTACCGTCTTGAGGTCAACCATCTGTGTGTTAGTCATCTTTCCTTTCTTCACGTTCACCTCTGCTACATTTGAGGTACTTTTCAGGACAATATTGCCAGTTTTGGTCGTAATTGTCAACTGCATTACTTCTGGAATCACAGGACGAGCAAAGCCTCCGCCTGGGAAGCCACCACCTGGGAAGCCGCCTCCAAAACCTCCACCTGGGAAGCCACCACCAGGGAAACCTCCGCCTGGGAAGCCGCCACCTCCGTTGTTACCAGCCCTTGGTGCAGGAGCTTCCAATCTTACTTTTTCCATCTTATAAGTCACACCTGCAACTCCATCCAAAACTTCTTTATGAGGTGCGAAGAACTGATTAGTCAATTCATCAAGGGTAGCGCGAGTGATACCTATCAATGAGCATAGATAGCCGTTAAACTTCACATTCGACCACTCTCCTATTGGACGCCATTGTGGATCTGGGTGGAAACCAGCAAGAATCACATCCTCGCCAGTATGTCCGTTTGTAGTAAATGCCATTCCTGTACGGTCAGTCATGAACTGAGCAACAGTACGTGTCAAACCTGTCCCGTAATATTTATTCGACTGCTGTCTGCGTTGCTCTTTCTCGATTGGGCTACTCTTGTATTCGTCACAATTCTTGAGGAATTCCAATTCTTGGTCGTTCAGTTCAAACCCACACCACTCCTTAAAGATGCTCTGAGCCTGTTCGAATGGTGCATTGTTCAGTTTGTTTCCCACCTCTTCAGCTGTAGCCTTGAAGTTTTTCATCGCTCCAAACAGACGGTTCTTTGGAGTTGCAGCATAATTGCCATTATCTCTGCGACCAATGCTCAATCCGCTATTTCCATGATCTGAAAGTACCAACACAGCGGTCTCACCATTCGTCTTTGCAAACTCAATAGCGACACGACAAGCTTCATCAAAAGCCAAATAGTCGTGAATCATACCTGCAAGGTCGTTATTATGAGCAGCATAGTCCACTTTACTTCCTTCAACCATCAGGAAGAATCCCTTTTGATTGTTCGACAGTTTCTTGATGGCTGTGCTTGTCATCTCTGCCAAAGATGGGTAGCGATTTGCATCACGATCTAACTCATAAGGCATATCGTTCGGACAAAAGAGTGCCCACATATTATTATTTTGACAATTGCGCATTGCGTTCAGGTCGTCCTTGATGATGTCCCAACCTGCATTCTTCAGGTAAGCCTCACCTTCAACAGTCATACGGCTTACACCACCACCAATCACCACATTGATGCGATTGTGTGCCTGCTGGCTAGCAATCTCGTCATACTTGTCGCGGTTATAACAGTGAGCCGAGCAGTCAGCAGGTGTTGCATGGGGGAAGTAACACGTGCAAACCAATCCTGTTGACTTTCCGAGCATCTTAGAGGCTTCAAGTACAGTTGTCAAAGGCTGATAAGCTCGTTTGGGATCTACTGGATAAATATCGTTTTCAGGATCAGCTGTTGGATAAGTACTTACCCAACCTTTCAAGCTGGTATAACCTGTCATATAGCAAGATGTTGTGGGAGCAGAATCACCAATAGGTGCATTCGAACAGGTGGTTCTTACTGTTCCACAGATATAAGGGTCGATAGCCAGATTCTCTTTCTCTGGATCTGTCATCCATTGGTACCAACGAGCAGTACTAATAGTAGCCAAAGAGCATCCATCCGGAATCATCAGGATGACATTCTTAACTTGTTGTGCACATACGGACATCACAGCACCCATCACAAGTAGGCACTGAATCAATAGGAATTGTAAAAAAACTTTTTTCATGATCAATAGTTGTTGTTAATGATATAAATATTTTTTCATTTTCAATGAATGGTCTTTAAAACAGCTGCAAATTTACTGCTTTTTTCTCAATCTACAAAGCAATTCACCCTTTTTCTCTTTTTCTGGCTCTTATTAAAGAGTTTTTTTGTACCTTTGCAACTGACAAGAAAACAAGGAAGAGACAATAACTGTTAAATTTGATGAAAGTGAAAAGGAAACTTTTTTGCGAACTATGTCCATTTACGTATACAGTTTCGCTACATAAAGAACGATGGAAGCGAAACATAAAAGACTTGTTTGGTAGTGAGAAATTTGCGAAATCTCATCAGGAAAGCAGATTACCCGCTATAGTATATTCGCAACATAACAACATGATTAAACGAGGACCTGGAATCGATCCCAAACATCAGCAAAACAAGGCGGATAATATTCGTATTGCATGCAACAAGATTGATGGTTTACTCATACATCCTGGAGAGGTCTTTTCTTTCTGGCACACAGTTGGGAAAACGTCAAAGCGAAACGGTTTTTCAGAAGGTCGCGTATTGATTAACGGACGATTGACTGCTGGTATTGGAGGGGGATTGTGTAACTTGGCCAACACCATTAACCTTTTAATTCTACATAGTCCTCTTACGATTACAGAACTTCATCACCACTCTGACGCTTTGGCTCCTGATCCTAATGGACATCATGTGCCTTATAGTGCAGGAACATCCGTGAATTACAATTTCATCGATTACAGATTCAGGAATGACACAGATCAGGTTGTGCAGCTATGTACTTGGTGTGAAGGCGATGAACTGATGGCCGAACTAAGGAGCGAGCATCCCTACCCTTACACCTATCGCTTAACAGAAGAAGGACATCACTTTCACAAAGTGGATGATGGGACTTTCTATCGATACTCTAAAATATATAAGGAGACATTAGAGCATGATGCAGAAACTGATGACTACAAGGTTGTGAAACGCGAATTGAGTTGGGACAATCGCTCAAAAGTATATTTCGATGCAGCATTGATTCCTAACGAACAAATCAAATAAACAAAAAAAAGAGGATGCGAACATCCTCTTTTTAATTTCACAAGTAATCTATTAAAAATCTGGAAGACCTATTTCTTCCTGTATTTGCTTCTCGAATTCCTTGTCTTCAGAAACAAGTTTTCCGTTTGCAGTACCATTTGCAATCTCTACGAACTCATCCATGAGTTTCTGGAGTGGTTCGAAATCTTTTGACAATTTCTCGAAGCCAGCAAGTTTAGCAGTTGCCTCTTCTTCGCTCAGATCTTCCAAACCATCAGTGATTTCTTTCAGTTGAACCATCGTAGGCTTAACAGCGATAGCAACCTGCTTGAAAACATACTTCCACTGATCAACTGACCAGTTAGCACCTTCAGCTTTTGCCTTAGTAACGATGTCTGTCAATACTTCTTCAGGAGTTCCATCAGTCTTAATGTCTACTGGACCACTGTTTTGATTACAAGAAACGAATGCGAAACCCATTGCGAGTGCAACGATGCTTGCCAAGAAAAATTTCTTCATACGCTTTTAATAATTAAGTTTTGATAAGAATTGGGTTAATTAACTCGGTGCAAAGTTAAGAAAATTTAAAGAAATGCAAAGTAAATCTAACAAAAAATTACAAAAAAAGTAATATTTTCTTGTTTTTTAGCCCAATTTGTCGGTTTGAAGCACATAAAAAGGCGAACTGCAGATATACCAAGGAAAAAGATAGTGCGCCCTAGGGGGCACTGCAGTACTCCTTAGGGCGCACTTCAGTTCGCCCTAAGGCGCACTCTATACGATCATGCACTTCCTGCATAAATACCTTAGTCGGTTTCTGCTGATAATAGTCTGGAGTGATTGGTTCGTGAATCTGTATAGAAAGAGGTGTACGAGTTACACTTTTCGCCTTACGGCTGAAAGCCTTGAACGAGCCGTTTATGGTAATAGGAACAATAGGTAGCCCTATCTCATTTGCCAGCATAAATGCACCTCGTTTGAAAGGTCCCATCGTGCCGTCATAAGTGCGAGTACCCTCTGGGAATATCGACATCGACATTCCTCCTTGAAGGGTTTTACGCGCGTCCTTTACTGCTTGCTGAATGGACGAAAGGCTGTCTCCCACAAATATCTGATGCGAAACCATACACACTTGTCCAACAATCGGCATTTTCTTCAAATAGTCTTTCATCATCCATTTGAAAGTATGACCCAGATAGCCATACATCAATAGAATATCCAGATAGCCTTGATGATTAGCAACAAATACATACGACTGACGAACATCGAGATTTTCTCGCCCTTCAACATGCACAGGAAGCAAATATAGCCAACAAGCACTCCTACCCCACAACATAGGAATATAGCGATGAGACAGAGGCTTCATTCCCAACAAAGAGGTAATCGTCACCAAGATGCCTATAATAACCGTTACGAGCATAAACAACGGGGTAGCTATGATGATAGTATAGAGTTTATACATATTTATAAATAGAGGTTATGGGTTATGGGTTATAGGAATAGAGGGCACACATATTATATAAATAAATGAGTCGCAATCTTGTGATACACAAGTTAGCGTTTCTTACGAAGGGTTAGCACATTTATCTCTGGCCAAGCACCTATTCGGAAAGGAACAGGCACACATCCTACACCTTCACTGATATTGAGAACCTGACGTACGGTTTCACCCGAAGCATCCTTCTTCTCATTCTCATACACCCCACTCCACTCATTATATACAAAAGACACAGGCGACCAACCGAAGATTTTAAACTGACCAGCATGGGTATGACCAGAAAGGGTCAGTTGTACATCCGTCTCTGGAATGATGCTACGACGCCAATGGGTCGGATCGTGACTGAGCATGATTTGGAAAGAACCTTCATCAATACCCGACATAGCCTTCTTCAAGTCTGCAAAACGTGGGAAATGAGGTGGGGTTCCGTCATTCTCTACTCCGATAATCACCAGAGAATCCTCACCTCGATGGATAGATGTATGCTCGTTCAGCAATAGTTGCCACCCCATATCATACTGACGCTTATACAGGTCTTTTATGTCATTACGCCTTTGAACCTTCGTAAACTTACGCTGATACATCGCATAATCATGATTGCCCATAATAGAAATCACTCCGTCTGGCGCTGAAAGTTGCGAAAGTTGAGTCATGAAGCCATCAAGCTCGTTTGCCTGAATGGTCACAAGGTCTCCTGTAAACACAATAAGGTCACATTGCTGAGAATTGATGAGATCTACAACCTTTTGAACATCCTCCTCATGACCACAATGGAATGAGAATGAATGGAAATCCGAGAATTGGCAAATACGATATCCGTCGAACTCGTCAGGAAGATCTTGAAACTCAATCGTTTCTTCATGAACAACAAAATGACGACTACCATAGAAATAACCAATACTTAACACCACAATAAAGAGTAAGATGATGAGACCAATTACTATGAGCATTTTCTTCAATAAATTCATATAAACAATTATAACGCATTAATAAATTTACGCATCCTTTCGATCGTGTATCCTCTACGCCGAGCATAATCGGCAAGCTGCTCCTCACTAATCGGACCAACTGCGAAATAACATGCATGAGGATTTGCAATCATGAACCCGCTTACTGAAGCATGTGGATGCATCATACCATTTTCAGTAAGTTGAATGCCTATACGACTCATATCACACAACTCATTCAACAGAAAATTGATAGACATGTCTGGAATCATCGGATACCCGACTGCTGGACGTATGACTTGATGGCCACTCAACCGTCCTTCTTCCACTAACTGCATCTGAAGTTTCTCTGCTGCAGCCTCAGCCAACCTATCCGAAATCGTCTGAGACAAAAGTGAATTGTAAGGGTCGTCTAAATCTTGAGAGGGAGGTTGCTGAACAGATGTTGCAAAGACATATACTTCATCGTGATTTGCGTGTACAAAGTCACTCATACACAGACAATAGCCTTCTGAATTGGGAATCTGCTGACGAAGAAACGGAATGCGTTTACCACCCATCACAATATCATCATCTTCCGAATGAGCCTCGAACCCCTGATAGAGAAAACGGACACTGATTCTGTCCTCCCATTCATTAAGGAATTGCTCAGCTTCAGTTCTCAAATGAGTCGATTCTTCTGTGCCACTCTTCACATGCCACGTATAGAAGAAATGCTCCCAACTGATGAGCCTTATCAACGCCTGAACCGGATAAACATCAATCATATACTAGTTCTGATCCTCGTATTCCATCTATCACTATCCCGTCGGCATAGGCAGTCACACCATTCACCAAAGTACGTACCACTTTCCACTTAAAGGTGCGTTCATCCATTGGTGTCCAACCACACTTCGTAAAGTAGCGTCCCTCACCCACTTGCCAATTAGCATTTGGATCAACCAGCACAAGATCGGCATAATAGCCCTTACGGATAAATCCACGTTGACGTATCTTATAGAGAATAGCAGGATTATGACTCATCAATTGTGGGATATGCTCAAGGGGCAATATGCCCTTATCCGATAGTTCCAACATACTGACAAGCGAGAATTGAATCAAAGGCATTCCCGACATTGCTTTCAACGCCCCACCTACTTTCTCATTCAACAAATGAGGAGCATGATCTGTTGCTACTACATCTATCTTTCCGCTGTTTAGCGCCTCATAAAGCGCTGCCTGATCTTCTGGGGTTTTAACAGAAGGATTGCATTTGATTCTTGTGCCCAACCAATCATAATCCTCTGTAGTAAACATGAGGTGAGCGATACACACCTCGGCTGTAATCTGCTTTTCCTCAAGTGGTTTTGCTTCAAAGAGCGACAATTCGTGGGCAGACGAGATATGCGCTACATGCAGACGAGCACCTGTTGCTTTGGCAAGTGCGACCGCCTTCGAAGATGCCTCATAGCATGCCTCCACACTACGAATACGGGAATGGTAGCGTACGGGGAAATCATTCTGACCTTTATAGCGTTTCTTGAATACTTTGATATTTCGCGCTATGACATCATTATCTTCACAATGAGCAACGATACGTAAAGGCGACTGCTCGAAAATCTGCCGCATCGAATCATCATCATCTACAAGCAAGTTGCCCGTACTCGACCCCATAAACACCTTCACGCCTGGCACTCGATGCGGATCGAGCTGACGCAACTGTTCTAAATTATCGTTTGTTGCACCAAAGAAGAAAGAATAATTCACTCGACTCTTTTGGCGGGCCAACTCAAATTTCTCCTCCAACAATTCAAGAGTTGTGGTAGGAGGATTGGTGTTAGGCATCTCCATGTAGGAGGTAACTCCACCTGCTGCAGCTGTACGGCTTTCGGAAGCAATATCTGCCTTATATTCATAGCCTGGTTCGCGGAAATGAACATGATCGTCAATCACTCCAGGAAACAGGTATAATCCTTTTGCGTCAATATAGTTAGCATTCTCTTCCGAAGGCAATATCACACCCTCCTGTACATCCATGATTCGTTCGTCTTCAATAACGACCGATCCGACGAACTGACGTTCTTCATTTACGATTGTAGCTCCACTTATAATTGTTCGCATACCTATTCATCTTTTGGTTGTGGATACTTCTTGAACCATCCGTCGAAACGAAGACGGATGACTCCAAGTAATGCCTCACTGAAAATACCTCCACTCATTTTTGACGTTCCTTCCACACGATTCACGAAAATCACAGGAACCTCCTTTATTTTGAATCCACACTTCCAGGTGGTAAACTTCATTTCTATCTGGAACGCATACCCCTTAAACCTAACGGCATCCAAGTCAATCGTTTCCAGTACCCGACGTTTGTAGCACTTGAAACCTGCTGTTGTATCATGAATTTGAAAACCTGTGACAAGCCGCACATACATAGATGCAAAATACGACATCAGTACGCGTCCCATAGGCCAGTTCACAACATTCACGCCTGAGATGTAACGTGAACCGATTGCGAGGTCATATCCATCATAAGCACAAGCTTCATAAAGTCGAGGCAAGTCTGTTGGCGCATGCGAGAAATCGGCATCCATCTCAAAGATGTAATCATACTTATGCGCTATACTCCACTTGAAACCAGCAATATAAGCCGTACCAAGTCCCAATTTCCCCGAACGTTCAACGATAAACAAACGGTCACCGAATTCATTACTAATCAGTCGCTTAACGATACCTGCGGTACCATCAGGCGAACCATCATCAATGACCAGAACATGAAAACATTTCTTGAGGTCGAAAATTGCTCGGATAATCTTTTCAATATTCTCTTTTTCGTTATAGGTCGGAATGATTACAATGCTATCACTTGCGTTCATATTCAATCAGATATTAATCTATGAACTGCAAAGTTAGCACAAAGAAAACAAATTACAAAATAAATTTCGATTTATTTTATAAAGTTTATGTTTTCCTAACCTTTTTTATTGATTTCTTGTAGGATTGCGACGGCCTGACTTACAGAGTTAACGTCTTTTATCCATAGGGAGCGACGACCATCATGCTCGCGCATCTTGGTATTTCTGGGATGATATGAGGCGTAGGTTATGATGCGATCAAATTGCTCACTTTCATAGTAGCGGCTAGCGAAGTCGCCCACAAGATACAGAATCATTTTTCCACTCTTGAGTGTCACCTTCTCCACTCCGATTGATGCAGCAAGCCATTTAAGCGGCATCACTTTCAGCAGTTCCTCACCTTCTTCCGGTATTTGCCCGAAACGGTCAACCAATCGCTGCCTATAAGCCTCAAGTTGCTCGTAGCTGGTAATGGAATCGAGTTCACGATACAGGGTTATACGTTCTCCGCTGCTGGGCACAAATGTCTCTGGGAAGTGTGCCACGAGGTCCGACTCTACCGATGTTTCCGACACGAACGGCATATTGACAGATAGCTGTTCCATATCGTCTTTATCTTCATCTGACGACTGTTGATACATTTCATGCTTCAGTTCATCCATCGCTTCTGCCAACACTTTCTGGTAGGCCTCATAGCCCAAATCTGCGATAAATCCGCTCTGCTCTGCTCCCAACAGATTTCCTGCACCTCGGATATCGAGGTCCTGTAATGCTATTTGCATACCCGACCCCAATCCAGAGAAGTTCTCCAAGGCTTGGAGCCGACGTCGGGAGTCATCATTGAGAGCAGCAAGTGGGGGTGCTAAGAGGTAACAGAAGGCCTTCTTGTTACTGCGTCCCACCCTTCCTCGCATCTGATGCAAGTCGCTCAATCCGTAATTCTGCGCACCATTGATGATAATAGTATTTGCATTGGGGATATCAATACCGTTCTCCACAATCGTGGTCGAGAGCATCACATCGTAGTCATAGTTCATGAAGTCGAACACCACCTCCTCAAGTTCTTGGGGATTCATGCGTCCATGTCCGATACATACACGGGCATCCGGAACATTCTTCACAATCAGCGCCTTCAATTCCTCCAGATTATTGATGCGGTTGTTTACAAAGAACACTTGACCATTACGACTCATTTCGAAGTTGATAGCTTCGGCAATAATCTCTGGTGAGAATGTATGGATTTCTGTCTGTATCGGATAGCGATTCGGAGGTGGAGTCTGTATGATACTTAAATCGCGTGCTCCCATCAGAGAGAACTGCAAAGTACGCGGAATTGGGGTGGCTGTCATCGTGAGGGTATCCACATTGATTTTCATCTGTCGCAACTTCTCCTTCACCGACACTCCGAACTTCTGCTCCTCATCAATAACCAACAATCCAAGGTCTTTGAATTTCACATCCTTACCAATGAGTTTATGGGTTCCGATGATGATGTCCACCTTTCCCTCTTTAAGGTCTTCCAGCACCTCTTTTACCTGCTTAGCACTACGTGCCCTGCTGATATATTCTACCCTTACGGGGAAGTCCTTGAGGCGCTCGGAGAATGTCTGATAATGCTGATATGCCAATATCGTCGTTGGTACCAACACAGCTACCTGCTTGCTATCGGATGCAGCCTTGAAGGCAGCACGAATAGCCACTTCCGTCTTTCCGAATCCCACATCTCCACACACCAGACGGTCCATCGGCTGACGTTTCTCCATGTCGGCCTTCACGTCATTAGTTGCCTTGAGCTGATCGGGGGTATCTTCATAGATGAAACTTGCCTCCAACTCATGCTGCATATAGCTGTCGGGACTAAAGGCAAAGCCGTCTTCATGCATACGTTGAGAATAGAGTCGTATCAAGTCGCGAGCGATATCCTTCACCTTCTTCTTCACACGTTCCTTCATTCGCTCCCACGCTCCTGTGCCCAAGCGGTTCAAGCGAGGCGGTTCACCTTCTTTTCCTTTGTACTTCGACACCTTGTTCAACGCATGGATGGACACATATACGATATCGTCATTCTGATAAAGAATCTTTATCATCTCCTGCATCTGCCCGTTTGTAGGCACACGTACCAAACCGCCAAAGCGGCCCACTCCGTGATCGATATGCACCACATAATCGCCCACCTCAAACTGCTGTATCTCCTTCAGCGTCAGCGCAACCTTTCCTCTGCGAGCCTTGTCGCTCTTGAGGCTATATTTATGATAACGGTCGAACAACTGATGGTCGGTAAAGTAACATTGCTTCATCGTATGGTCGATAAAACCTTCATGAATGGCAGTCGCAACCGGTGTAAAGGTAATGAGCGTATCTCCCTTGCGATTGGCATCGAAGATGTCCTCCAGACGCCGAATCTGTTTCTCGTTATCAGCAAAGATATTGATGGAATAGCCTTCGTTGATGAGTCGCTCAAACTCATTTGTCACCAATTCAAAGTTCTTATGAAACAAAGGCTGCATACCTGTATGAAAGCTCACATGCAGACTCTTGCTGTCTCGTGCCTCGTCCACATTACTGCTGCCGATGATGACTCGACGACGATTGGCGATATCGTGCAGGAACTCGTCCCTTGACGACAGGAACGAAGCATCCAACCCCTCCGCCCTATTCGCTCCGTCCGAAGCGTTCGCATGAGGCTGTTCTATCACCGCCTGGCGCGAGAATCCTGCTTGGCAAATCTCGTCAATCTTATCTGCAACAAATGCCAAACTACGCGTCACGATGAGCGTATCATCGGGTAGGAACGACAACAAGGAAATATACCGACTCGGAGTCTCCAACAGGTCGGGCACAACAGTGATCGTATCCAGTTTGTCGCCCGACAGCTGACTCACAATATCGAACGTACGAATACTGTCTATTTCGTCGCCAAAGAAATCGACACGATAAGGGTCCTCATTGCTGAACGAGAACACATCGACAATGCTGCCACGAATGGCAAACTGACCTGGTTCATATACATAATCGGTACGCGCGAAGCCCAAGTCAAACAAACGAGACTCCAACTCCGTCACATCCACCATGCTACCCTTCGACAACACGATCGAATGCTGCTCTACATTCTGTCGCGACACAACCCTTTCAGCCAAAGCATCAGGATAAGTAACGATGAAGAGAGGCGAGTTGGGCGAAGCAAGAATGGACGTCAGCGTATTCGTACGCAGCAGCTCGTTGGCATCATCCTTCTGATTATACTTGATGGCTCTACGATACGATGAAGGGAAAAACACCACATCCTTGTCGCCAAGCATCTGAGTCAGGTCATGATAGAAATAGCCGGCATCCTCCTGATCGTCCAATACAAACAGATAAGGACGGCACGACTCATGCACCAATTCGCGACCAACCAAAGCAGCAAAATACAAAGCAGCAGATGAACCCTGAAGTCCATCTACCACAACATTCGATTTTCGTTTAGTGATCGCTTCCGCCAATCGCCTTACATCCGGATTCGACGCTAACGATTTCAGTAACTGTGAACGTTCCAACTGACAACTTTGATTTACAAGGTGAGATGAGATTGATAAGTTTGAGCAAACAAACGAATGAAACTCAAGGTTTCCTCACTGGCATGCATCGTAGTCATACCGTCAAGTTGTAAAGAATCAAAGTCAAGGTCTTGTGTAAAATCTCTCATAGGCAGCAATGGGATTAGTGAGTGATATGCTTTTACTTTAATAACGCAAATCCTTCACATTTATTTTGCAAACACCTAAATATTTTTCCGAATCCGCTGTTTTCGTAAAGGAAGAAACAAAAAGGGAGCTAGCTTCACAGCCCGCTCCAAGATGTTCCGATTTGACAGTACCTCACCATTACCCGCAGGGACGACGGCAGCCTGTGGCCTAACTTCAAACCGATGAAGACCGGTAAGGGTTTCAGCCTCGAGCGATATACCTTCGGAGTGTACCTTGAACTGTATAATGCGTTGAAAGGCCTGGTAGGGAATGAGTGAAGAATCAACCCAAAATCACAGTATCACAAATCACAGTTTTAAAAAAGGGTACCCCCTATATCGGCTTCCCCTTCTTTTATTACTTATAACTTATTGATTATTAGATATATATATAATATATAAGATATAAAAGAGGGGAATGGGATACCCTTAAAAAAAAACTGTGATACTGTGATTTGTGATAGCTTGGAATAATTAACAACTTAATTAATTTAGAATCAATGAATTACGATATTTTTAGTCGCACCGCTCCGGCGATGCCAAAGCCTGGAAAAGACACAGAATGTATCAAAATCCTGCTATTTTGGCATCAATAATCATGCATGAACCCTTGGTTCCGATGTTTTTCCCTGTACTTGGCGCATAAATGAGTGATGTAGAATTTCTGCCTATTTACTTCAATTGAGGGGAACCATGTGGCAAATGGCCAATTTGGTTGCAGAAAGTGGGGGTAATAAGGGTCAATTGTCACACTTAGTTGATGCTATTTGCCGTGATTTTCGTCTGCACGATAAGGGAAAACATCAAAAACAAATATTACCCGTGTCCCTTGTTATTAATGTTTTTTCTGGTAATCCGTATTATCCGGTTAATCCGTGGTCAATAAATCAAGGCCTGTTATTCGTCAATAATCCGTGATTATCGGTCAATAATGGCAGATTATGGTACTATAAAAATATTTTCATAAATAATGCAAAATAATTGCTAAAATATTTGCATAATTGAAAATAAATTCGTAACTTTGCAGTACCATTTGAGAGATGGTACAGCGGGAGGCAGCCACCCGATGCAGCTGGTTGCAA
>JAEEGL016826479.1_pt1 | contig 51606 bp, 48 predicted proteins | sample 9134231 | NCBI WGS metagenome assembly JAEEGL01 (sample SAMN16246548, study PRJNA631951) | gut metagenome | biome: gut microbiome; feature: rumen; material: fiber-attached | host: Bos | place: Iran: Karaj | collected 2018-10
AGGCGAGTCCAGTTCAGACAGCATCAGCACATACTCCAGTTCCGTCTCTTCCAGCACCGACAACTGGCAGTCCATATAGAGCCGACAGAGTTGTTCGGCTTCTTCTATAGTGATATGTCTGGTGTCTTGTTTCATCTATTCAAATTGTTATAGGTTTCACGCATCTTCTTTCTGGTTCGGCTCATGTTCATCCTCACCGCTTCCACATTCATTGACAGTTTTTCGGCAACTTGCTCATATTCCATTCCTTCGTGAGTGACGAGGTGGAATATCTCCCGTTGTAGTGGAGTCAGTCCCTCTTGCAAAAGTGCTTCAAGATGTTTCAAGTCCTCTTCAACTATATTGTAGCCTTTCATCTCGCGCACACTGACGGCATCCAACGGTATGGGCTTTGCTTTCCTCAAACGGTCAATGCATACATGCCGCAGCACTGCCACGAGTTTGTTTCTCGCTTCAGAGGTGGTCTCAACTTCGCCTCCATTCCTCAGTTTCAGCCAAGTGTCCTGTAGCGCATCCTTGGCATCCTCATCGTTTTCCAGATAATTCAGGGCGATGTGGTGCAACTTGTCGCGCAAGCCAAGAAACGAGGATGTCAGCACGTCTATTTCCATATTCTACTAATGATACGATTGAAAGCGCGAAACATAACAAAAAAAATGTTTTTTTGCTTATTCTTTGTTTTGGGTAACTACTCAGCACCCTCTAGTAAACATGTTCGACAAATTAGAAAAGTAGTCGCCTATGGCGAGAAATTTTAAGAAAATGTTTAATGAAAATTATAAGAAAATATTTTTTTATTCATTTTTTTATAATTTCTGCCCGTCAGGGCACTCCTAAGTACATTAATTCTGAGGGTGCTGAGTAGTTACTGTTTTGGGGGCACAAAATAAACAAATTGCATAGAAAAACCCTCGGTCATACCCAGAAAAGGATGCCGAGGGTTATAATCTGAACATCAACGATGTCCATATCTGGCTCTATTCTCGCTCTATCGCAGCCTTGATGAGTGCTTCCAGTTCTTCGGCATCGGTGGAGGTGGAGAGGATGGTGCCGTCGCGGTCGATGAGATACATGGCGCCTCCGCCATTGTCGACACCGTTCTTGCGCCACACCTGGTTTTCGTCGTTCAGTTCCAACAGGCTCGGCCAGGGGTAGCCGTCTTTCTTCGCGGCGTTTTCCATCGCTTCGCGGTTACGCTCACGTGCAATGGCGATGACGGTGAATCCTTTGTCCTTGTATCGTTCATAAATGGGAATCATTTTGATGCTATGACGGCGACAAGGGCCGCACCATGAAGCCCAAAGGTCAATGAGGGCCACCTTGCCTTTCGTGAGGGTGGAAATAGGAACGAGTTGGCCATCTGAGTTGCGTACCGTATAGTCAATGTAGGGCTTGCCCGGCTGCAGGCGGTAAGCCGTCTCGGCGGTGGCAATCTGTTCGTGAACGGGATGACCGGGGTAGTAATTGATGAGTTTGTCGTGATAGAGCGTCAGGTACGGCTCCCACTCCGACTTGTCAAAGTTCACATATACGTCTGCATGCTTGAGCATTTTAATGGCATCAAGCACGTCGTAAAGAGTCCAAAGCATGGGGTGCTTTTCGGCATATGCAATGCGGAACGGACGACGACCTGCAGTGATGCTGTCCCTCATTGCGAGTTTGCGGCCTTCCTCGCCGTTGCTGACTATACGCACTGGTTTGTCTTCATACATCGTGACATTCACGTTGCAGTTCTCTGTGAGAAACTTCCCTGTCAACCAACTTCCTGTCTCATATTGCTTTAGGAAAAATACCTTATAGAGTTTTGGAAAATCGGTCTCGATGTCGTATGTGAAGTGTCCGTCCTTGGCTTTTACGTGAAAGTGCGGATCGTCCAACACACGCAGGTCAGTTCCTGCCTCACAGATAATGATTTCGTCGCCCCACGCGTCGGTCTCCAATGTTCCTTCGATGTGGCATTTGATTTGCGCTTGTCCCGCCATTGCGAAGAGGGCGAGTAGGATGGTGATGATGGCTTGCTTGTTCATTTTTCGTCCAATCATAATTGCGTATTTTTGTCTACAAAAATATGTATTTTTATCGATTTGACCAATTATAATCATTTTTTTATTCTTCATATTCTTTGCTTTTCATATCAGAAGCCATGCCCCCCTGACGTATCTTGTTCTACCTCTGTCATGAATTCTTACGGTCTTCTATTTTCATATACGAGCAAAAACATCAAAACATTGCAAAGACAATTAAAAAAAGTGATTCGCCTCGTTTTATCAAGTAAATGGCACGGGATGCATCACTGCGCCCCATGCCATGCCCCGGGTACTTATGAATCAAAATCTGTCTCAGTCATCAACTCTCTCGACGATGAAGTCGCAGGCGGAGAACCAACAGCCGTCGTATTTTGTGCTTTGGCGGGTGGTGACGCCATAGGTCAAGGAGCCATCTTCATGGACTCTGACTTCATCGAGCCAGATGCGGTTCCAGCCGAAACCCTGTCCGCCATTAGCCGTGGTCTTGTCGATATCGAGGGCGGTAACGAAGTCATGATTGCTGGCACGCTTTTCGAAACGGCATAGTGCAGAGAACCAAACATTGCCACCAGTTTTACCCATAGCGGGAATCTCCTTGGAGCAGATATCACCACTACCCGTTTTTGCAAAGATGAAAACATTGGAATGCTCTGCCTCGGAGGCGCGCACAACAGCAGAGACACGATAGCGGCCGGGGTGCAGGCCATGAAGCGTGGTTTCGGCCTCAAATCCTTTGCCAGCATCTTCTCTCACTTCCAAATAGCCTTTCCGCTCATCGCCGCTATAATGCTCTCCACAGGCAGTGAACTGAGTTCCTGCATGGTCATGGCTGAGTTTCCAGAAGTTGCGGTTCAGGTAGTCCTGGTCTTGTTCATTCAGATTGTCAATCTCGGCCGTCATATTTCTTTTGGCATTGATGCTTTTGCGGGCTGAGGCTACTTGTTGTCTCTGGCCTGGAGGGATGGTGACCTCCAATGCATCTATCAGGCCACATAGTTTTTCGATTTGTCCTTGAGAAAGCAGGAATGGGTAGTTGTCAATCTCCTTGTTCAACGTGTGGAGGATGGCCTCCAGTTCGGTCATGTTGGCTGTGCGGCTCAACTCCCACATACGGTGCACCTTTGCTTGCAGGGCATCATAACTGGTGTACACATTGGGAATCTCTGACGAACCATTGAGTTTCGCTACCATTTCTTGGAATTTGTAGCCGTACTTCTCCATCACAGTGTCGGTATCCAAGGCCTTGGCGCGTTCCGGGGAGTTTTTCTTGATGTCCCACACCATATTGTGTGCCACGCCCAATCCCGTGTTGGTCCTGTTTAGGTACTCATCGGGGTCGTAGGATTTCATTTGCGGTGTGTTGTCTATCTTCGGGCTATGAAACTCGTAGATGATGCCTTCTACCATATAGCGTTTGTGCCTGGTGTCGCCATCAGTTAGTTCCGTATCTGTCCATGTGAGAAGGTAGGTCGAGCGGAAGCCGTCATCATCCTTGAAACTGATGATACGGATGTTCATCGACGGGTGAAGTTGTAGGGGGAACGTCTTTCCTTCCTCTCCCCAGGCTATCTTTACGCCAGGGAAGACGGCCTGCTCGTCGCCCGCCATATAACTGTAATAACTGTTGGCATAGGGTGCCTGCTTGTCGAAGGCATCGAGCATGGAGCGCAGTGGCAGTGTGGGGTCATCGGGCACTTGATTGAAGGAGAAACGATGACCGTCGATATACAGAGGTCCGATGGATGCCGTGACGTTCGACTTGCTCTTTGAGAGTGTCACCACATGGATTTTCTCCTTGGGAACCAGACCGCCACCGTCCAGACACCCCCATTCGCCCCAGGCTACGGCGATGGAGTCTTCGTTCATGCTATGCAACTTGGCTTCAATGCTCTTCGGGAACTTGCCGTATATCGTTTCGACGAAAGCCGTGCGCATGGCCTGGGCATGCTTGTTCTCCTGCGCATGAATCCAGGCTGCAGACATCAGCAGAAGGGCTGTTATCAATATTTGTTTTTTCATTTTGCTTTCATTGATTTAGAAGTTGATATAATTGGCAGTACTGTCTTTCTGTAGTTCATTAAAAGCCCGCTCTGTATCGTCTTTCACAATGCGGTTGACCAACTGTTGCAGGCGGTTGTCGGCAGCGATGATTTTTTCCAGATGAGCCGACCTTACGCTGTCGTCGACCGCTTCCATCTCTGCTTCGAGTTGAGAAATGTAGTAGTTGAGCCTGTCATCGGCTGCCACAACAGATACCGTCTCATTCTCCTTTACTGATTGCTTTGCGGTTTTAACAGTTTGCTTTACATTATTGTCCTGCGCCAAAACAGGTGTTTCTTTTGCAATGATTGGCATCGGTTCTTTCTCTTCCACTTTCACCATGCTGTCTCGTTGCTCCTTATGCTGCGCCACTATCGTCTCGTTTCTTTCTGCCTGACCATCTTTCATGAACAGAGTGAAGCCAATTAATAATAGGAGGCCGGCTGCAATGGCACTGATGAATGCAGCGTACAGCCAACGAGATGATTTGGATTTGGTCTTGATGCGCTTCATCACACGCTGCTCCATGTCATCGGGCATTTTCATCTCTGAAGCCCGGTCGTTTTGTCGCTGCAAAGCCTGGCGGAATAGTTGGTCATTATTCATCATTCAAGCGTGTTAAGATGATTCTGAGTCGTTGACGTATTCGGTGAAGTTGGCTGCTGAGCCGCGATACTTCACGGTTGAGAGAGTCACTTGCTGTGCCCGTTATGTAGGCAATTTCTTTGAGGGGGCGCTGGTCGAAGTAGTAAAGTTGCAAGAGCATCTGGTCTTCGGGAGGTAGTTCCTGGATGGCTTCATCCAACTGTTCGACTGTCGTCGTATCCGGCAATTCGTCTGGGACATCCTCGCCCACCACGATGGGCATCTCCAGCAGTCGTTTTCGTCGTCGCAAATGATGCAAAGCCTTGTGATATGCTATGCGGTAAAGCCAGGTCTTCAGTGAAGCCTTTTCCGGAGCATAGTCATTCAGATGTTCGTAGGCTGTCACAAAAGCCTCCTGCACCACGTCCTCTGCATCCTCCTGGATAGTGACAATGCGACCAACAAATGCCATGAGCGCAGGACCATACTGATTTACCATCGGTTCAAAGTCCTCGACCCTCCTGCTATGTATTTGCGTTTTATACATCTGTTTGTCGTTTGTCATTCTATTCTATATAGACTGTGGATGGCAAAATGTCACGCCATCCTTGCGGTTATTAACAAACATTAATGTTTTTCAAAGCATAACATATCCTAGAGAGACGAGTGGGCTTGCTTGCAAAAGGCTGAGTGGGGCGGTTTGGATAAAGCCTGAACTGTTCAGGCTTTCATTTCGTTGTGCTGTCAATCTTCGAATGTGACGGCTCTTCTGATTCGCGACAATTGTTGTGGAGTTAAGTTCAGGAAAGAGGCGATGGCATGCAGGGGAAGGTGTTCCACGATGCCGGGACAACGGTGCAGCAACAGGTCATAGCGTTCGCGAGGCGTGGCACGGTGAAAGTCCAGATAGCGGGCACGGGCCTGACAGAGCAGATGTTCCCCGATGATACTGCGCAGTTCCATTGAACTTATGTTTTGGTTGAACAACTGCATCATTTGTTCACCACTCACCCTTAACACGCTGCTGGGCATCATCGCCTCTATCGTAGTCTGCGACGGACTTCCATTGAGACAGGAGGGATAGTCGCCCACATACTCGCCTTCGAAAGAGAACCAAGTGATGTGTTCCTTGCCGTCACTGATGCCTCGTGTCACATACTTGAAACATCCTTTGGTCACAAAGCCGAACCACCGCGATGGTTCGCCTTCACACTCCATCCGCTCGCCTTTCTGATAACTGACGGTCTCACCCTCCCGCTCGCAGAAGTCATACAACTCTTGCAAGTCAATGCTATTTACACCGAATTTCTGTTCCATATCATCGAGTATCGCCTCATTCCAAGATATATAATAGACAATGATTTTGGCAATTTATTGCCTGATCTCCTCCTTGCTTTTGGATTCTTTAACCTACTTTTTTGGTAATAAACACATTACCGAAAATCAGCAACTTAGCATTCAGGCTGCCGATTTTCCATCAAAATGTCTTTTTGGCTAAATTCTCGATTAATAAAAGATTAGTGCATTTGAATAGGGTGGGAAACTTCAGCAAATATTCCTGTTTGTTCAAAATTCCAACCTGAAACCTTTTGACTTCATCTCCATATACTTGTCGGGATTGAACCTGTATTGGATGGGGACAGACCTTGCTGCGTTTTTCGGACGGTCACCGGTTTCTTCCAGAACGCCCAGTTTCAACATCTTGTTGGCGAAGTTCCTACGGTCAAAGTGAACTTCCAGAATAGCCTCATAGAGTGCCTGCAACTGCGACATCGTGAAAACCTCCGGCAGCAACTCAAAACCGATGGGCTGAAAGTGAATCCGCTCTTTTAGGCGTTCGAGTGCCATCCTTAAAATCTTCTCATGGTCGAAAGCCAGAGACGGTATCTCGTGGATGGGATACCATTGCGCGTTTCTTGCATCGTCTCCGCCCCTGACGGTTCCTTTCTGTACCAAGGCATAATAGGCGATGGTGATGACCCGACCGCGTGGGTCGCGGTTCACGTCGGAGAAGCATCCCAGTTGTTCCAAAAAACCTTTTTCCACGTCAAACTCGGTTTCCTCCTTCAGTTCTCGAAGGGCTCCCGTCTCTGCGGTCTCGTCCATATTAAGGAATCCTCCAGGGAACGCCCAGCACCCCTTGTAAGGTTCGCTGCCGCGCTCTATCAGCAGCACCGAAAGCCCATCCTTGACATCATAGCCAAATATCACACAGTCCGTCGTCACTGAAGGACGGGGATACTCATATGTATATGAACCTTTTGTCGTTTCCATGATTTGTCAGTCTTTATTAGTTGTGTAAATTTTACGCAAAGTTAGTGCTTTAATCATCAACCTCCAAATATATTTGCGTAAATTTTACATAAAGGTCAGGATGACTTTTTTCTTTGTTGGTTTACTCCACGGCTCCGATGGTCTCCTTTGCTGATTCCACCATATCTTCCAAAGAATCCATCATTCTATCACAGTATGGAGCAGAAAGGGCACATTTTTGCTTTCTCTTCGTTCAACCTTTCATATTATTCATTTTATTTTGTATTTTTGTGACGAAAATCATGTCAGTACTCTCGGCTCACAGAAACAAATCTCCTATGAAGACCTATTTGGAAATAAAAGTTCCCATCAAGTATGATGACCCCTGGTTTGTAGGGCTGCGCAATCATTTCTCCGGCATACCTGTCAGGTGGCAGAAGGATTTTTATCATATCACGATGGTGTTCGTCGATGAAGCACCGGAAGGGGTAGACCTACGTCCCATCTTGGAGAAACATCTGTCTGCAGCCCACACACCCGTACTGACGTTTGACCGGTTGGATGTATTTTCTGTAAAATCGGGGATGTATGTCATCCATCTCTCCACAAGTCATGTGCCGGAGCGTTTTCTTGCTTTGACGGAAGCCATCCGTAAGGAGATGAGAACCGCCGGTTGCAAGATTCACTCCGACTTCATGTTGCATGTCACATTGGGAAGGGTGAGGGACTTCAACACCAAACTGGCCAAACTCAAGAGAATGGTTGGCTCGTTTTCTTTTTCTCCATTCACCTTGTCATTGACAGATGTGGACTACAGGGAGTTCAGGGGCAGGGTGATATATGAGACTCTGCTCAAGATGGATTGAGTTATGCTTGTTCCCTCGAAATCACACTGCCACTGGCTTGATGGGTGGCAAGTATGAGAACCTCTGCTATCTGCACATGGGCGGGTGCATTGGCTGCATAGACGGCGACATCAGCAATGTCATCTCCCGTCAGCGGCTGAATACCCTTATAGACGTTGGCGGCTCGGTCTACATCTCCATGGAAACGGATATTGCTGAAATTCGTCTCCACAAGCCCTGGCTTCAAGTTAGTCACGCGGATTGACGTATTGGCCACATCGATACGGAGACCGTCAGAAATGGCTTTTACGGCTGCCTTTGTGGCACAATACACATTGCCGCCAGCATAGGCTGCATCGCCAGCCACAGAACCCACATTGATGACATGACCGCTATTGCGCTCCACCATACCTGGCACCACGAGACGTGTCATCGTGAGCAAGCCCTTGATGTTGGTGTCTATCATCGTTTCCCAGTCCTCGAAATGGCCCTCATACTCTGGCTCCAATCCCAAGGCCAGACCGGCATTGTTCACCAGCACATCTATTTTCTGCCACTCCGATGGCAGTTCACTGATACACTTCCTGGCCATCTCACGGTCTCTCACATCAAAGACCAGTGTCAGCACATCCGCTCCTTTCTCTGACAACTCTTTCTTGATTTCTGTCAGACGAGACTCGTTCCTACCTGTTAAAATCAGTTTGTCGCCATTCTCGGCAAACTTTCTTGCACAAGCCAGTCCAATGCCGCTTGTGGCTCCTGTAATCAATACAATCTTATTCATAGTTACCAATGATTAACTGAAAAATTTGGTGAATGCCTTGACGCAGTAGATATGGTCGGCGGTGCTGCCCGTTTCCCTACAACTGTGCATGGCAAGGATGGCATTTCCCATGTCAACTCCGCGCAGTGGAATCGAAGAGGCTAAGATGTTGCCGAGAGTACTGCCTCCGGCCACATCGGAGTGGTTGACAAAACGTTGGCAGGGAACACCTGCCTCCCGGCATATCTCTGCAAATACCGCAGCAGAAACAGCATCGCTGGCATACTTTTGTGCTGCATTGAATTTGATGACAGGACCACCTCCAAGCACGGGATGGTTCGTGGGGTCGTACTTCTCACTATAGTTGGGATGCCAGGCATGGGCATTGTCTGCCGAAATCATGAAGGCTCGCTCCACGGCTTGATAGAAGGCTTCCACGGTACCGCTTTGTGCCAATGCAATGCGCTTGAGCATCATCGAGAGGAAAGGACTCCCGGCTCCCTGCTTCGTCTGTGAACCCGTCTCTTCGTTGTCGAAGATGGCCAGCACCTTGGTGGTGTCTGTTGTCTCTGTTCCGATCATAGCCTCCAAACCCGCAAAGCACATCGACAGGTCATCCAAACGGCCAGAGGACAGGAACTCATCGTGAACGCCGAAAGTACAGGCGGGGGTGGCATCGGCCAGGTAGAGATCGAAGTCGAGAATGTCACTGGGGCTGATTTTCAGTTCTCCACAGATGATATTCATCAGCAGATTGCCTCGTTCCAGTTCATCGTTGACAATTCCCAATATGGGCAGCATATCTTTCTGCTTGCTCAGTTTTACACCATCATTTACCGCGCGGTTGAAGTGTATGGCGAGGTTGCTGATCTGAAGCAATGGCCGCTTGACATGCATCAGCAGCGTCTTGGGAGCAAAAGCGTTCTTTCCCTTGACAATCACACGTCCGGCAATTGTCAGCGGACGGTCAAACCATGTCGACATGATAGGACCTCCATATACCTCCGTATTCAGTTTTACAATGCCTCCCTCACACATCATCTCAGCATTGGGCTTGATGCGGAATGTGGGTGAGTCACAGTGGGCGCAGATCATGCGGAAACCAGCATCGGCCAAGGACTTCCGTCCGATGTGGAAGGCATAGACAGACGAATCGTTCTTCGTCACGTAAAACTTGTCACCAGCCTTGACCTTTCCGATGGGTTTCTGAGGGTCTAAGCATCGGTAGCCAGCCTTTTCCAAAATACTGGCAATGTTGTGGGCAGCCAGAAAATTCACTGGCGATGCATCCAAGAATTTCAAAAGTCTTTGAATCATATTGCTATCGTTTTATCCATACAAATATCCAATAGATGTAATGATATTGCAAAAATAAATAAAACAAACTAAGAATCTATTATCTTGGCGAAAATAATCGCTTTTTTCGTCAAAAACCTTACAAAATAACAGTTCTGGCTTCTTTCATGCTGATTCCAAGGGGATTTTCTCGGAGTAAGGCAGAAACAGGGCAAGAACTTGGACACCACATTTTTTTAAAATTTGACATAAAAGATTTGGAATATTGTTTGGCGGTTACTGATTAAATGTATATTTTTGCGCATCTCACATACTTCAACCAAATAATGTTATAAAATATGAGACGTTCTTTTAGGATATTATTTTTTCTGGCGGCTTTCTTTGCTTGCGGAAATATGGCTTACGCACAGTTGCCTAACGAGAAATTCGGCAAGCCTTCAAATCTGGAATGGGACTTCGTCGGATGGGGAGATGCCATAGATGACGATGCGGTCATCCTTTGCAAGACGATGAAGGTGACATATCAACTTTCTGCCCAGGTGTCAAACAACAGTCAGGGATTAGCGGATGTCAGCATTGACAATCTTCAGGATTTCGGCAAGAACTTGATTGACGAAGGAAACATTCTGGTGAATTATGAGTTCAGACTCCGTATTAAGATTCTGAAACCGGAAGGTGCCAAGCACGCCAATATCGACATCACCTACTTCAATGCCGATGACAATAATGTTCTCTATTGGGACGAGTTGTCGGATATGAAAATCAAGGTCTTTACCAAGAACGAAAAAGGAAAGGTGGAGAAAAGGAATGTCAACACCAGTTCGTTTGCCAAGGAGAGGATTGACAAAAACTATATGGTCATGCACGTAGTTGTGCCTGATGTTCAGGCCGGCAGCATCATTGAATACCAATACAACATCACAAGTCCTCGACCTACATATCTGTATGACTGGGTATTCCAGGAGTCGATACCTACAGTACGTTCAAAATGCGACATCGACATCCCTGCTTTCCTGCAGTTCAATATGAATGCCCCAATCAACAAACTTATCAAGTCGAGCGTAGAGGTGGGGCACTTGGCATACGATACCAATAGGACGGATATGAAGAAGGGAAAGTCTTGTCCTACCAATCATTATACTATTGTCGGCGACTATATCCTTCCTGAGGGGCATGCGCTCAAGCAAAGCCAAAAGAATGAGACCGCAGAAAAAATTGCAGTCTTTACCAGTCAGATCAATTTGCCTAATGTCACCATTCCTGCATATATGCCGGAAGGCTATACGCATCTGAGAATCAAATAATTCTCAACTCTGACTCGGACGGGCCGACTTTGAATTCCTGAACTGATAAAACTCGTTGACCAAACTTCTGTATCCCATTTGTTTCAGTTGGGCATAATCAGTTCTGTAATTGGCTTTGCTGTGCTTTCCCGTACCAAGGAAGCGGATGTATTGCTGAAGATAATGATCGATCTCCATGAGTCCGTCCGCCTGGGTGATGACAGGGAAAAACCAACGCGACCATGACAGGGTGTCGGCATCGGCACCCTCAAAAAACTTGCGGTTGAACTGGTTGATGAGACCTTTCATTGCCTTTTCGGGGGCAAGGTTTCTCTTTCTGCTCCAGCGCAGGAGTGACTTCGCTGCTCGCTTGATTTTGCCTTTCATCTTCTTTTTCGTCGATTCAGAGATGTCGATGTTGTGACCGTGGCACTTGAATCCCAAGAATTCATAGGCATCATCGGGTGAATATATTTTTTCCTTGTCTGGATTGACTTCGAGTCTGTACTGCCTGAGAAAAACAGCCATCTGACTTCTGTATTCCTCAAGTTTCTCACGGTCTGGCGCGAACATGATGATGTCGTCAGAATAGCGGGCATAGACGACACCGGCTTCACTATAATGCTTGTCCACCTCTTTCAGATAGGTATTTGCCAAGAAAGGGGCTGTAGGCGTACCTGCCATCACACCATGACTTTCAAGGAGGGTGTCTCCCTTGTAAATGGCGCGCCTGTCTGTCAGCATTCTTTCAAAAAAGGAATATAGTGGCTGGTCATCAGACAACATCTCTGACAACATCGGCAGCAGGATATCAATCGAGATGGAATTGAAATAATCGTGGATATCGAGTTTGTAAGCCCACATATCCCGTCCTCTGACAGCACGGTTGATGTGGTTGACAGCATCATGGGCTTTCAAGCCCCGACGAAAAGCATAGCAGTTGGGAGCAAATTGACTGTCATAATCATAGAGTTTATACGCTATGAACTTGAGCATCATCATCTCTTCGGGGGAAAAACTGTAAACCACACGTTTCTTGCCCGTACCCATCTTGTTGACTATCTTCTTTTGGGGAATACCCAAGCCTTCACCTCGCGCTATCTTTTGTGCAAGGCGAAGATACTTTTCCTGCTCTACAAAACTGTCTGCGGCATCAAACTCATGCCAGGTGTAACGGCCTTTCAGCAGACGGAATGCGAGAAAATCCTCCCAAACTTCTTGTCGGGTCAGTTGCGTAATGATACTTTCCATAATGAAAAAAGAAAAAGGGGAAGTGCTTTGAATCAGCAAAATTGCTGATCACGAGAGGATACCTTGCCCTGTCAGCCTGCAAAACATGATAATATGGGCAAGGCTGCCTCCTTTGCAGGCGCAGCCTCGCTGCATCCCCTTTTTCGTTGTGTCTAATTCATCATCTGCCGGATACGCCCTATGACATAAGTCCTCTCATTGGCCATCTGAGTGTAGAAATTGATGTAGGGAATCCCCATTTTCTTGGCATATACCCGCGCTATCAGGTATTTGACATTGCTGTCGTGACTGTGCCCGTTGCCGAGCATGACCACTCCCTTGGCAATGCCGTTTTCCTCAAGCAAGAAAGAAAAAGGTTGGCCCCATTCTGCTTTATAGGCCTGATATGGGCGTGTCTTATAGAGTTGGAACTCATCGTTGGCATATCCCACCAGGTCTGTAACCGGCACATTTTCACGAATGTTATACGATGAAAATTCGCTCGTTAGAATCTCCCTGAAATAGGATACCCATTCTGCGGGTGTCTTTTCCCTTTCTACGGTCGGCTCTGCAGGACGCTGAGTGTATTGGGCCTGACGCACAGGTTGCTCATTCTTTCTTGAGTCTTCCGCGTATTCCTTGGCCAAACCTACCAATTTTAAAAATATTTTACCGAAATCCATATTTTTCTTTAACTAAGGGGTTAAAAAACTCTATTAATGAATTAATTGCAAAATTAGTATTTTTTTGGTTGACCTCCATACTTTTTACCAAATACTTTCGAAAGGAATGAAACAAAAACGATGTTTGCACACCAACAGGCTACATTATTACCCGTTCTTGCTATTAACCATTAAAAAATCTTCACATGGCTCATGACCACGTGAAGATTCTGGGGGTGGGTTCAATGAATTCTGTCGAACACACCTTGATAATAAACCAGTCAGATTATCTTCTGCCGAAACCGAAGCCAAATCCCTGATTGGGGGCTTTTTCCGGATCTCCGAAAACAGAGGCCTCCACATCCTTGTCGTTGAGTTTGAACACCATGAACTTGGGATTCTTCTCTGTACAAGGTGACCACGAACCGCCCTTCGGTCCGTTGGGGTCGCTGTACTTGGCAAAGTTGGTCCAGGCTGTGAGCATCTTCTCAGAGAGGTCCCAGTCGCCCTTGGTCCATGGACGCCAACAGTGCTTCAGTGACTTGAAAACAAACCAGAGGTCGGAGGAGTGGAAGGCTCCACGAAGCCGTTGGGTCACTTCTGGATGGGAGCCATCATCGGGCAACGGACGGGCAAACTCGTATGCCCATGCCTTGCCACCCTTGCTCTCACGTACCTTGCAGAACTCTGCGATATTGGGAGCCATGTCGCCCATGTCGTTGAGGGTGAAACCAATCATATAAGGAACGTCGGCCAAGGTGCCTTCGCGGGTGGCGTCATCAAAACTCTTGACGCTGACATAACCGTCTATCAGAGGCATAAACGGCAGCCTGATACGCTCACCAGTAACTTGGCCATAGAGGTTGCTGAGGGCAAAGACCGTCTCTGTGGATGCCTGGCGCATTTTTTGCAAATCGGTCAGACCAGCCCAGTCAAAGACTTTCTTTGCATTGGCAGCAGCATCTTCAATCGAACCGCCACTGTAACGGCCACCCATCATTCCGCCGCCGTTGGGATTGGGAATGCTGAGACCTTGGGCACTCATGATGACAGCCTTATGGAACAAACCGCGTGCCAGAGGCGACTCGCAGAGGGTGCGCACACTGCCACCACCGGCACTCTGTCCGAATATAGTTACGTTGTTGGGGTCACCACCAAATTGTGCGATGTTCTTCTTGATCCATTTCAGAGCCTCTATCTGGTCGAGGATGCCATAATTGCCTGATACCTTGTGCGGACTCTCCTCAGACAGGGCGGGGTGGGTCAGAAAACCAAATACGCCAAGACGGTAATTGATGGAAACAAGAACAACATCCTTTGCGCCCCATTCCTGACCGTCAAACTCGGGCTCTGAGCCCCATCCCTCGCGATAGCCACCTCCATGGATCCATAGGGCTACAGGGAGTTTCTTCGTCACCTTGCCGGGTGCCTTCGTCCATACATTCAGATACAGGCAATCCTCACTGTAGGGGGCTTCTTTGCCATAACCCCACTCCGTGAAATAGCCACCAGGATACTGTATGGCCTGATAACTGGGATGGCCGAAGGTGTCACAGACCTTGACTCCTTTCCATGGCACAATGGGCTGAGGCTCCTTCCAGCGGTTCTCCCTGATAGGAGGTGCGGCGTAGGGAATACCGCGATAGACAAACACATCGGGATGATCGTCGGCCAAGACACCTTGAACCTGACCTCCCTCAATAGTCAACACAGGATTTTCTGCTGCATAAGCAGATACTGCTGCCATGAGCAGAAGAGGCAAAAATAGTTTTTTCATAAGTTAATTGAAACAGTTGTAATAATGGTTTGGTTTCTACTAAACATTAGTTAGACTGCAAAAGCCGTGATTGGTTTAAACCGACAATGCTCAGAATCGTTGGCTATGGCATGGAAACGAAAAAAATGAGAGAAAATGTTGCTCTCTAAAAAATAATTCATATTTTTGCAAAAGAATTGGAAGGAAGAGAAAGATGCACTTTCTTCATCAACACAAAGAAATCATCGCGACATCATCTACTAGCAAATGAAAATAATCGAACTAAAGCAAAAAAGTGAACAACTCAGATTGAATCTCGTCAATCTCATCCATTCGGGCAAAACAGGTCACACAGGGGGGGATTTGTCTGTGCTGAATGTGCTGACAGTACTTTACTATCGTGTTCTGAACGTGAATCCCCAAAAGCCGAAAATGCCTGAACGCGACAGATTCGTTTTGAGCAAAGGACATTGTGCAGAGGCACTTTACTGTGTGCTCTGCGACAAAGGATTCATTCCGAAAGAAGAACTCGAGGCCTATGGGAAAGACTTTTCTCATTTGGGCGGACATCCTGACGTCACCATTCCTGGGGTGGAAATCAATACCGGAGCCTTGGGCCATGGCCTTGCTGCAGGAGTGGGGATGGCTCTTGCTGCCAAGAAACTGGGAGCCGCTTACAAGACCTATGTCGTCATGGGGGATGGCGAACAGGCTGAAGGATCCATATATGAGGCCGCGATGGCTGCCAACAAATACAGACTTGACAATCTGGTGGCCATTATCGACCGCAATGGTTTGCAGATATCCGGTTCCACGGAGGATGTGATGCCTTTGGAGAGCATCCGGGAGCGCTGGACGGCATTCGGATGGGATGTCATGGAGATGAACGGCAATGACATTGCTGATATTGTCGCCCATTTGGAGAACATCAACTTCCAAAACAGCAGGCCACACCTTCTCATCTCTAAATCCACCAAAGGCCTGGGTGTTTCTTTTATGGAGAATGTAGCCAAATGGCATCATGGTGTTCCCAACGAGGAACAATATGAGCAGGCTGTGCGTGAAATCAAAAATAGGATACAGACGTTAACCATGGAGGAGAAGATATGAAAAGCCCTAACAAGATACCATGCCGCAAGAGTTTCACCAGCACTTTGCTGGAACTGGCAAAAAAGGACAAGCAAATCATTGCCGTCACATCTGATGCCAGCGGTTCGGCCACACTGACCGACTTCGCCAACGAATTGCCCGAACAGTTCATCGAGGTGGGAATTGCCGAACAGAACGCCATCGGAATATCGGCCGGACTGGCGTCGGCTGGCATGAAAGTGTTTGTCTTCGGACCGGCATGCTTTTACGTTGCCCGTGCCCTGGAGCAAGTAAAGGTCGATATGGCTTATTCACAGATGCCGGTGAAAATCTGTGGTGTCAGCGGTGGGGTGGCATACAGCCAACTTGGAGCCACCCATCACAGCCTGCATGATATCGCTGTGCTGCGCACATTCCCGGGTATGGAGATTTACTTGCCATGCGATGTCCGTCAGACACGAAAGATGGTGGAAAAATTGGTCAATCACCCAAAACCAGCCTATATCCGCGTTGGAAGAAATGCCGTCCCCGACGTATATGAGGACGATGACTTTGAGTTGGTGCTTGGCAAAGCAAATACTCTGATGGAGGGCAACGACATCACCATCATCGGAACAGGAGAAACGGTGGCTCACTGCCTCGAAGCAGGAAAAATGCTGAAAAGGAATGGCGTGAATGCCCGGGTGCTCGACATGCACTCCCTCAAACCATTTGACAAGGAGGCCGTGCTGAAAGCCGCAAGAGAGACGGGATGCATCGTCACTGCCGAGGAACACAGCATCTTTGGAGGACTGGGAGCAGCCGTAGCAGAAATCACGGCTCAGGAGTGTCCTATCAGGATGAAGATACTGGGCGTGCCGGATGAGAATGTCGTCCATGCCTCACCGCTTTCTGTGTTCCGTCACTATGGATTCGACTACCAGGGCATTTACGATGCCTGTATGAGCATCCTCGCTGCTAAATGATGTCTGTGTTGGGTTGCCAGAGAATGACCTCCCCGGCATAAAGCGACTTCTGGACGTCTATCAGCCGCTGGTTGCTGGAGCCGCGGAACAACAAGTCTGGATCGTGCAGTTTCTGTATGAATGGTCCGTCTACCAGAACATCAATGTTTTCCAGCAACTCACGCTCGTCTTCATTGATCAGACTCTCATATACAAAACCCGTATAGCACCAGATGTCCTTGTTGGAATATCTGTGGATGGCTCTGGCAAGTTCACAAAAACCTTCTGCCTGATACATAGGGTCGCCTCCGGTAAACGTAACGTTGGCGAAAGGGTCTGCCATGATGATTTTCATCAACTCGCGAGTACTCATCTCTCTTCCTCCGTCGAATGCCCAGGAGTGAGGGTTGTGGCAGCCGGGACATTGGTGACTGCAGCCGGCACAATAGATGGAGGTCCGGAATCCCGGACCATCCACCATCGTATCTTCTATGATGTCAAGTACTCGAATCATTCATCAAACAAATCCTTCGGACCGTGGTCGATATGGGTCACGCGGTCGTTGAGTTCGGCGAGTTTGCCACTGTTCCAACGGTCAGTCGTTCCTACAAGGTATCCCGTGATGCGCTGCAACTTGTCGATGTTGGTCGAGCCGCATTTCGGACATGCCTCCAGATGGTCGTCGGCATTCTCATAACCGCAGTCCATGCAGCGGTTGCGGTTATGGTTGACAGAACCATAGCCCATGTCATATTGGTCCATCATGTCCACAACACTCATGATGACCTGTGGGTTGTGGGTGGCGTCGCCGTCTATCTCCACATAGAAGATATGGCCGCCACGGGTCAGGTTGTGATATGGAGCCTCCACTTCTGCCTTGTGGCGGGCGGAGCATTTGTAATAGACTGGCACATGGTTGGAGTTGGTATAGTAGTCGCGGTCGGTCACACCAGGGATGATGCCAAACTCCTTGCGGTCCTTTTTGGTGAACTTACCCGACAATCCTTCTGCCGGAGTGGCAAGGACAGAGTAGTTATGATGGTAACGCTCTGAGAATTCGTTCACCCTGTCACGCATATAGGTGATGATTTTCAGTCCCAACTCCTGCGACTCGGCACTCTCTCCGTGATGTTTCCCAGTAAGGGCCACGAGACATTCTGCCAAACCTATGAAACCGATACCAAGAGTTCCCTGGTTGATGACACTCTTGATGGTGTCGTTCGGCTCCAACTTGTCGGCACCTATCCAAAGGCTTTTCATCAGCAGGGGAAACTGCCTGACAAAGGCTGTCTCCTGAAAATGGAAACGTTCATCAAGTTGTTTGGCGGTCAACTCGAGAATGTTGTCAAGTTTGGCGAAAAACATGCCAATTCGTTTTTGCTGGTCTTTCTCGCCCATGCATTCGATGGCAAGTTTCACGATGTTGATGGTGGAGAACGAGAGATTGCCGCGTCCGATGGAGGTCTTGGGCCCGAAACGGTTCTCAAAAACGCGGGTGCGGCAACCCATGGTGGCCACCTCATGCAGGTAACGCTCCGGGTCATCGGCCTTCCATTCGTCAGTCTGGTTGAATGAGGCGTCAAGGTTCAGGAAGTTGGGGAAGAAGCGGCGTGCTGTCACCTTGCAGGCCAGAGTGTAGAGGTCGAAGTTACGGTCGCCGGGCAGGTAGTTGACACCGCGCTTTTTCTTCCATATTTGTATGGGGAAGATGGCGGTTTCTCCATTGCCCACTCCTTCGTAGGTGGACAACAGAATCTCGCGCATGATGCATCGGCCCTCGGCAGAAGTGTCGGTACCATAGTTGATGGATGAGAACACCACCTGGTTGCCACCGCGAGAGTGGATGGTGTTCATGTTGTGGATGAATGCTTCCATAGCCTGATGCACTCGTCCCACTGTTTTGTTGATAGCGTGCTGCAGGGCACGTTCCTTGCCGGTAAGCCCATCAAGGGGTTTCTTGATGTAGTCTATCAAGGGTTGATCATAAAATTCCTTGTAACTCTCCCCGTTGAGGTCCTCCAGACTCTTCAGTTCCTCAACAAACGTCATGCGCACATAGGGGGCAAGATAGAAGTCGAAAGCCGGTATGGCCTGACCGCCATGCATCTCGTTCTGGGCACACTCCATAGAGATACAGGCCAGCACCGAGGCGGTCTCGATGCGGCGGGCGGGGCGTGAGGCACCGTGTCCGGCGATAAAACCGCAGTTGATGATATGGTCGAGGGGATGCTGCACACAGGTAAGTGACTTGGTGGGGTAGTAGTCCTTGTCGTGGATGTGCAGGTAGTTGTGCTCCACCGCGTCACGGACATCTTCTGAGAGGAGGTAATCATCGACAAAAGGTTTCGTGCTTTCCGAGGCAAACTTCATCATCATTCCTGCCGGGGTGTCGGCATTCATGTTGGCATTCTCACGCGTGACATCGTTGTTCTTGATATTCACAATATCGAGGAACACCTCACGGGTCTTTGCCTTGCGTGCAATGGAACGTTGGTTGCGGTAGGCGATGTATTTCGAGGCCACATCCTTACGGCTCGATTTCATCAGTTCTATCTCCACCATGTCCTGAATCTGCTCCACAGTCATCTGACTTTCACCCTTCTGTGCGATATGGTCGGTGATTTTATACAGAAGACGCTCGTCTTCGCCCTTGTCAGTATGAAGCATGGCCTTGCGGATGGCAGCCATAATCTTTTGTTCATTGAAACCAACAATGCGTCCGTCGCGTTTTACAACAGTCTGAATCATTTTGTTTTAAGGCATTTAGTAGTTCATAAATCGAATAAAAACATAGCAACTCTGCCAATTCCTATGCAAATTTACATAAAAATCCCGACTTACAGGCCTGTTGGGATAAAGATTTTTGCTTTATTTTATGAGGAAAAAATGTAAAACAGAAAAATATTGCGCCACACTTTAACTTAAAATGTGGCGCAACAGATAATTAAGAGGAGAAGTGAACTCTCAACTTATTTCACAAACTTCTTTCCACCCTGGATGACGACTCCCTTGTAGTTGGGGCTCACCCGTTGGCCTGCTGTGTTGTAGACTGGTGCATTCGGGTCGAAGGTTGAAATGGAGGGATCATGGATTCCCATTGTAGCCGCAATAGCGGTAGGATATACTTGGTAACTGTCCTTGTAAATAACGAGGATACCAGTGACGGTGTAACTGGTGGGTTCGCTGAGCAAGGCTGCTTCCATGATCTTGAATTTGTCGAAGAGTTGAATAGACTCGCCATCTTTTGAGGCGTATGTCTTTCCCTCATTTTCTGTGATGTCTACCAACGACAGTCTGACGAGGTCGCAGAGATAGGTTTCCGAATTGAGTTGTGAGATAGTGACATCGACAGGTGCCGGTGCGCCACCGTCAGTGAAGGAGATCTTGTCGACATTGGTGTTTTCTGTCTTTGCCAATTCGGGAAGGTTGTTGTAAGGACTGTACTTGCCGATGATGGAACCGTTGAGCACCTGACCTGTGGTGAAGGTGAGCCCGGTGTTGTAGAACTCGATGGCTCCACTGGCATCACGCACGAACACATCCTTATCGGTGGCATAGAGCACCTCGACATTGTTGAGTTTCAGTTCTGCTTCGGCATTCTTTTCCAGAGCCTTGAACTCGGCGATATTGTTGCATACCGTCATGCTGGGACCAGGAGTGCCACCTCCAGCGAGCGATTGGGTCAGATAAATCTCAGGTTTGCCTTTGAAAGGAATGAGGATACCTTCAACGGTATAGGTGTCGTTCTCGTTGTAGTCACCCATTTCCACGTTGAACTTCTTGGCGTAGATCATCACGGAGTCGTTGCCGATGTAGGCATAGATGTTGGTATAGGTGCCTTCCTCTTTGGACACAATCTTCACACCCTCAATCTTGACGAGGTCACAGTAATAGGTGTCACCCTGAGCGTCTGCGATGGTGATGGTGCGGGCTGTGGCTGCTGAACCGGTTGTGACGGTGTAGCCGTCAGCACTGGTATTATTGTTCTTGGTGAACTCAGGAAGGTCGTTGTAGAGATCGAACTTGCCTTCTATCTGTCCGTTGAGCACCTGTCCTGCATCGAAGGCAAGACCGAGATTGTAGAAGTCGATGGCTCCGCTGGCATCACGCACATAAACATCTTTACCTGCCACACCGAGCACTTGTGCGTTGTTGAGTTTCAGAACGGCTTCAGTGCCTTTTTCCATTGCCCTGAATTCTGCGATGTTGTTGCAGACCTTCTTTCCGGGATCTGGAGGAATCACACTGCCACCATCCTTTTTGAAGATGCGCAGAGCAGTACCTGTGGTCTTGTCGGGAGCGTAGCAACTGAAAATAGGATTGCCGTTGTTGGGATTGAAGCGCATCAGGGTGCGGGCATTCTCGGCCCATTGGTTGAACAGCACAGTGGCGACACCGCCATCGATGGTGATGGAGGCCATGGCTTTCTCGTCGGGATTGTCCTCTGTCTTCAACTGGTTGCCAGAGGTGCTGGCTGCATAGAGATATGCGTTGCCCACATTGAAGTACCATTGTCCTGCAGAACCTTCAAGTGTAATAGTCTGCACCAGGTTCGACGGAGTAATGCTGTAGTTGCTTTCAACGACATCAGTGGCAGCGCGGTTGTTGCTGTTCTGAGTGGTACTGAGGGCGAAGGTCATTTCCTCGTTGACGATGATGATCTGGTCGCCGGCAGAAAGCGATGAGGCGTCGGTCACCAACTGGTAGGAATCAGTGCCTGCCTGCCCCTTCTCCTTGATGACGAGCAGATAACTGGCAGAACCAGCCTTGAATTTGTCGGTCTCCTCTGCAGAAGCCTTGATGGTGGTCTGACCGACTGTCAAAGGAGTGACGTTGCCTTGTTCATCAACGGTGGCCACTTTGACGTTGGAGGAGGAATAAGTGACAGCAAGGTTGTTGGGGTTGCTGAGTACAGGCAGGGTATAGGCATCACCCAAAGTGATGGTGTAATTACCTACTTCATAACTCAGACCGGCTTCTTGCTTGGCTACTGGTGCATCGGATGAGATGGAAAAATGCTTCACCTCATAGGTGCCGGCAGTGGTCGCATGACCGATGTAATGGAAGCCCACCTGGATTTTTTTGCCAGCATAAGAGGTAAGGTCCAGCACGCGATCCACCCATCCTCCCCAGGTGCTGCTGGGTTTGTCATAGGGGATGTTGAGGCTTTTCCACTGGCCGCCTGCCTCACGCACGCATACCTCCAGTTCTTCCTCTATCGTACCGAAGTACTTGTTCACCTGGTCGGTGATGGCAAGGGTGGGGGTGCTGATGCCAGCAAGGTCGATGATGGGGGAGACGAGCCAACTTTCGCCTTCGTGATTGGCTTTTTTCTCCTCTCCGGCCAATTGTACAAAGGTGGTGGCTGTCATGCCGTATGAGCCTTGCGTCCAAATGGGAGTGCCCAGGTCATTGACCACGTCTTCGATGACAAACTGATCCTGCGTGGTGAGGAAGTCTACCTCGTAAGGAGCCTGCACGGTAGCATAGTCTGCGTATGCTTTCGTGCCCACACTCAACATCATGCCGAGCATGGTGAAAAAGAAAAGATGTAGTTTTTTTACCATAATATAATAATGTTTAGTTAGTTAGTGGTTCTCAAAGGAACTTTTTGGTCACTTTAGCATACAAAAGTACAAAATAAATATGAAATGGTCTCATTATTGAGCATTTTTTTCAATCAAAAAAAATTGCAGTTAATATTCTGGCGAGAATCGATGCTTGAAACAGAAAAATTGATTAATTTTGTGGCAAACAAATAGGAAAAAGAAAAATGCGAAAGATTTTGTTGATGCTGGGTGCTCTTTGCTGTTTTGCTTATTTGGGAGCACAAGATTTTATTGTCCCTCAGACCAACATCAATGCGAAGGGCTATCCACATGTTTTGCCTGACAACAGCGTGGAATTCAGAATCCGCTCCAATGAGGATCTGAGCAAGATGAAAGTGTCTCTTGACCCATCATGCATCTTTGAGAGACAGACGGACGGCTCCTGGATGGCTCACACCAAACCTCTGGTGCCGGGTTTTCATTATTATTGGTTCACGCTGGGTGGTATGGATATCTCCGATCCTGCCAGCAAATGTTATTTTGGATGCGGCAGAATGACCAGTGCCATAGACATACCTGAAGCAGGTTGTAGTTTCTACGACATCAAGGACGTTCCGCATGGTAAGGTGAGCATCGTCACGTATTACTCGAAAGTGAGGAAATCTTATGCCACGATGTATGTCTACACGCCTGCCAACTACGATTCAAGCAGCAAGCGCTTTCCTGTGCTGTACTTACAGCATGGGGGAGGGGAGGACGAGTCAGGATGGACTCACCAAGGCAAGACCAATTATATTCTCGACAACTTGATTGCGGAGGGCAAAGCCAAAGAGATGCTTGTGGTGATGTCAAACGGAAACATCACCGTTCCTGGTGCTGGTTTCGGCTATTCCATTCTGGGCATGAAAGGTTTTGAGGAAGAACTGCTGGAAGTGATCATTCCTTTTGTAGACCAAAACTTCCGAACCATCCCAAACAAGCAACACCGTGCGCTTTCCGGACTTTCCATGGGGGGTGGCCAGTCTTTCTTTGTGGGATTGCAGCATACTGATCTTTTCAGTTATATTGGCGTGTTCAGCACTGGCGTTTTCGGTGGCATCCGTGAGACGAAGTCATTTGACGCAGAGGCGGCAATGCCTGGTCTTATCTCTCAACATGATAAATACAACAAAGCACTGAAACTGTTTTACATCTCTGTAGGAACCGACGACCCGCGTCTTTCATCCACCCAGAATGCTGTCTCTGCCATGAGAAAATCAGGACTGGCCATCACTTTCAATACTTTCCCGGGTGACCATGAATGGCAGGTGTGGAGGAAATCTCTTCATGATTTTGCTCAGAAATTGTTTGACTGAGTTCGCGAACGTGAAGTTACATAAAAAACAAGTGGTTCAAATGAAGAACAAGAAAATTCTCCCGATACTGTTGGTGGTGCTTTTGATGGCTTCATGCCGAAGTCTGACGGAGCAGGCAGCAAAGCCAAATGCTGACAACAGCAGCCAGTTTGTGATGTTGACCGATGCTGTTCCCGATGCGATTTTGGAAATTCGCTATTTCAGCACCTATAATTTCGTTGGGAAGCGTATTGATGGTTATGAACAACCCACAGCATTGCTGACTCGCCAGGCTGCCGACAGTCTCCGTGCTGTCAGTGATGATGTGAAACGCATGGGCTATCGACTGAAGATTTATGATGCTTACCGTCCGCAGAAAGCCGTAGACCACTTCGTGAGGTGGTCCCTGGAGGTAAAAGACACACTGATGAAGCGCTATTTCTATCCCGACCTCGACAAGAGCGTGCTTTTCGCCCAGGAATACATCATGGAAAAAAGCGGACATACACGTGGGTCGACAGTGGACCTGACTCTCTTCGACATGGCAACAGAGAAAGAACTCGATATGGGCGGCACTTTCGACTGGTTTGGCCATGAGAGCCATCCTGACTTCGGCGGCAATCCCGATACAGGAGTTTATACTCCCAATGACAAAATTACGTCAGAGCAGTTCGCCCATCGCATGATTTTGCGAAGAGCCATGCTCAGGCATGGATTCAAGCCGTTGGATTCTGAGTGGTGGCACTTCACACTGAAGAACGAGCCTTTCCCCGATACCTACTTCACCTTCCCTGTCAGGCAATTGCAGAATAATAAAAGGTGAGTGCCAGGTGCTCATCTTTTCCTGTCGGTCTTCAGGAACAGTCCGGCCAAAATGGTTCCGCTGATACTGTGCCAGGCACACGAGATGGCACAGGGTAGGACAGAGAGGGGCTGTGCTGCGAAGAAGGTGCCCGCCAAAACGGTGGCGAGTCCGGCATTCTGCATGCCTACCTCTATGGATATCGTGCGTTTCTTGGCGATATTGAAACCAGCAACCTTTCCTGTCATCCATCCCAACAGATATCCCAAGGAATTGTGGCAGAATACCACGGCGAAAGTCCATATAAAGAGCATCAAGCCACGGGCGACAAGAGTATCATGGACCGTGCTGATGACACCGCCCACTATGCACGCAAGGCATATCACGCTGATACCTGGCATCAACGACTGGATGGTGGGGAAGGAGGGCTTCTTGGAATAGGTGTAGTTGAGGAAACAGCCCACACCGACTGGTATGATGGTCACAATCAGGATATTGAGAAACATGCCGATGGTGTCAATCTCTATGATTTCTCCCGCTGTGAGTTGCATCAGCAATGGGGTCATCATGGGGGCGAGTAGGGTAGAGGCACAGGTCATTCCTACAGAGAAAGCCACATCACCATGGCAGAGATACGACATGATATTGCTCGAAACACCACCAGGGCAACAGCCTACGAGCAGGATGCCCAGAGCCAGTGCTGGCTCTAAGCGAAACACATGTACCAGCAGATAGGCCACACAAGGCATGATGAGGAACTGCGCGCAGGCTCCTATGAAAATGTCCAACGGGCGGCGGGCCAGGATACGGAAGTCTCCGGTGGTGAGCGTCAGACCCATCGTGAGCATGATGATACCGAGAATGACAGTCTGTGTCGTGCCCCGGACCCAAACAAAGAGATCTGGTATGAAAAAGGTCAGTACGGCGATGGCGGTGACGAAGAGTGAGGCATGGGCGGCGAGCCAGCGGCTTGTCTGTTGTAGAATCTGTATCATCTTGATGCAAGGAATTACCTATTTCAGTTGTTTTCTTCCGTTGACAATATAGATGCCTTTCACTGTTGGCTCTCCATGAATGCGGATTCCTTGCAGGGTGTAGACGGTATGGCTCTTGTCATTTGGCTGCTCCACTGACCTGATGGAGGTATCGGATGGACGCGGGTATATCTCGTTGATGCCTTCCATGGCATAGGTGCCATAGACGGACAAGGTCTTGCGGTCGATGACAGTCATGCACCCTTTGGTTCCTTCTTGATTGCGATAGTTCGTGTCCCATGTCATCGGCACCATGCCACCCATCTCCTTACAGAGACGGTGGAGTTCACGGTAATGTAACTTGATGGATGCGTTGTGCTTCTCCTGACTTTCTTTGGGCAGTGAGGACAAATCACGCCAGTTGGCACCAAACTCGCCAATGACCACGGGATAGCCCTTGTCTACAAAGTTGGTCTTCATCATTTGCAATTGGCTCTTCATATCATCTTCCTCACCCCATGTGGCATTGTGTGTGGAACCGCTGTGGTGGTTGCCTTTTCCCCAATAAAAGAAAACCTTTCCCCACGACTCATCTTTCTCCATTCCCCAGAACTGCCATGGATTATAGTAATGCACCTCTATGGCCAACTTGCCTGTGGCGACATCCTTCGGCATTTTTCCTGCCATGAACTCACAGGTGTGGTAAATATTGGTAGAAGGTCCTTGGACAACCAGAATACGTTTGGCATTGTTTCCACCTGTGGCGCGGACGGCATCCACGAAGGCTTGGTTGTACTGTATCAAATTGTTTGTCGATTTCTGGTCTTCTGCAGGGGGCTCGTTCATACCTGCGAAGAGCAGGTGTTCGTCATAGTCTTTGAATGCATTCGCAATCTGAGTCCACAGAGTGCTCAATATTTCCTTGTTCTTCTTGATGGTGGCCTCCTTGGAGTCTTTCATTTGGTCGTCAATCCATCCACCGTCCCAATGGTCGTTCAAAACCACATAAAGACCGTCATTGATGCAATAATCCACGACTTCCTTGACACGGGCCATCCACTTGGCATCTATCTCGTATGTTGAGGCATTGCTGATATGACCAAACGCCCAAGCGCACGGGATGCGTATACTTCTGAATCCTAAACTCTTGACATAATCAATAATTTTTTGGGATGTCTTCGTGTCCTGCCATCCTGTCTCTGTGCCAAGTCCGCCTTTATTGTTCCACAAAGCCGCTCCCGTCCAACTGGTTGTGGCTTCGAGGGTATTGCCAAGATTCCATCCGGGAGACATGTCGTTGATCACTTCCGTTGCAGAACGGTCCAGTCCGTCCTGTGCGTTCACAGCAATCCCAACAAAAAGCAGAAATACGATGATGATTAGTCTTGAGCGTTTGCTATTCATAACTATACATTTTGGGTTGATAATGATCACCTTATTTATTAATCGGCTACAAATTTAGACATAATTATTCAAAAATCAAGTTTTTTGTCTACTTTTGCAAAAAATATGGCAAAACCATTGTCTCAGAATAGTATCTAAATACTTGATTAACAATAAATTACACAACATATAGCAAATCATTTTAAATCTAAATGATTTAGAATAGGGTAGAGATCAATAAAAATATAGAACATGGATATAAAAAAAGCATTTGAGGCGGCTTTTATCCGCATGAGAGAGAAAAACTGGGAAAAAATCTATGTGGCGGTAGACATCCATGACACGATTCTTCGTGCATGTTACGATGACGAAGAGACATACGATTATTTTCCGTCTGCGAAGGAAGTGCTACAGACAATGACCCTGCGGGATGACATCTGTCTGATTCTTTGGAGTTCATGCCACCGAGATAAGTTAAAGGAATATGCGCGGCATTTTCTGGACGATGGCATTCGCTTTGATTATATCAATGAGAATCCGGAGGTAGGAAACACTCATTTACAGAATTTTGAAGAAAAGTTGTATATGAACGTGGGACTTGACGACAAATTTGGGTTCGATGCAGAGAACGATTGGGATAACGTACGCCAAGTGCTAATAGAATATCCAGAGAATATTTAAAAGCATTTTCGGAAGTAGGGACAATAATTGATTATTTCTATTTATCATAATACTAATTATGTTGAATTTGGGATAAGGGAATTTTTAGGGTATTTGGGAGATTTTTATGTTTTGGAGCCTTAGATTACCTATTTAATCTATGATGAAATGTGGATGGCTTGAGTCACCATAGTCCGATTTGAATTCGAATCCTTCATATTCGAATTTTGTAAGATCATCCGGATTGTCAAGTTTGTTATTGATGATGTATCGCGTCATGGCTCCACGGCAACTTTTGGCATAGACCGTAACTGATTTGAGCCTGCCGTTTTTCATTACAAGAAATTGTGGCTGGATAACAGCAACCTTTTTGAGGACTTTCTTCCAGTCGAACAAGTGTTGCATCTCTTCTGTTGCCAAATGCACTAAGATACCATCGTCAGCCTTGACGGAATCTATCAGAAGGTCTGTCAACGATGGTTTCCAGTGCTTGAACATGGTCTTGCCATCCAACTCCACCTTGCCCTCCATCCGATATGGATGTATCCTGTCAAACGGACGTAGCAGTCCATATAGGAATGACGTTATCCAAAGATGTTGTTGAGCAAACAAGAAATCATCCTTGTTTAAAGTGCTGGCATCCAAGCACTTATAGGCTTGCCCATAATATGCCAAAATTGCAGGAAGTCTCTCATTATCAGCGAAAAACCGCCCGTATCTCAACTTATTCTCGATGGCCAACTGGCGGCTGCAATGGAACATTTCCATGAGTTCCTCCACTGACCTCTGGCTCATCAGCAGTGCGAAATGCTCGGCTTCTTTTAGAAACATTGGTTCAGAAACAAGCGGAGTCTTTATCTCCGTTGTCTCGTTCATAATCTTTGCACAAGCGAGTAATATCTGCATGGGTCATTGTATTTGGTTCATATGAACAGTACATACCACCATCGGCATCGGCATAATTATGGTGCAAAATTAGTCAAAATCCCCCAAAAAATGGCTTTTTATGCTTAACTTTGCGTCGTAATTGCGATACTGAAATCATCAATGAACATCCATTTCTGAGGACGGTGAGATGTTCCTCTTCAGGAAAATCGTCGACTAGCCTTTTTTACTATGATGAAAAAATATAGTGGAATATGAAGCATGTATTATTGACCATATTATTTATAGCGATTTCTGGACTGACGCTTGCATCGTGTTCAACAAGTGACGACGGTCATTCACCATCTGCGACTCAAAAGAGCATCGCGATACTCTTTGAAGGCGATACACATTGCGAGGTTGGAGGATACAGCCTGTTTGCTGGTCTGCGGGATGCCATGCAGCACGCCGACACTGCCCATGTGGTCACCGTCAGTCTGGGCGATTTCATGGTGGGATATGTTGATGAAATGCACGCATCAGACACCCGAGAACGACTGGCACTTCCCGCTGGTGTCAGGCATACGCTTTACGGTGCATACCGCCACTCATACAGTGACTGACGTAGAGGTTTGGGACAAGTCTTCCAATGATTATAAGCCGGTTGACCCTCAGCGCACATACACCGTAGCCATTTCATCATACTATAAAGGAGGCGGCTTCCACAACATGCTAAAGGACTGCCCCGTGATGCGGGCAACCACCCTTATGGTACGCGATGTAGTCATCAACTATATGAGTAAGACTCTCGGCGGTTCGCTAGGCGAAACCTATAGAAGACCTCAGGGAAGAATTACCATAAAAGATTGAAAGGCGAGTGTGACTTTCTTAAGTTCACGACAAGCGCATCCGGTCGAGTTCCTTGTAATAGTCGGTATTGGTGTTTTCCTCCTCGTCCAGTTCAGCCTTGGTCTTGGCACCTCTTTGAAGCAGTTCGCCCTCTATCTCCATGCCCTTTCTCAATACCGCCAACAGGGATCCCAGTTCCAAGTCTGGACCCTTGACATGGACATCATACTTGTAATAATCCGCACTGTGCCACTTGACAGGCGCTGTCCTGAAACCATTTTTTAGATAAAACATCTTCGTTCGGACGCAGGCTGACAACTCTTCGCTATTGCTCATCGCCACGTCACTGAGCAGCACATAGGTGCGGTTGGGGTCTTTACAGATATGCCGCAGCAGCATGCTCCCCCACCCTTCTCCACGGTGTTGCTCATATATTTGAAGACACGTGATGTAGGTTGCCTGGTAGAAATCAAAAGTGATGACATAGCCCGTCAATTGCCCCTCCACTGCGATGGCCCATAACTTTGGGGATGAACATTGTGTTTCCTCGCAATAAAGAAGATTCCAAAACGTTTTGGCATTAGTTCCATTCTCCTCAAATTCTTTTTCTATGGCTTTGTAGAACTCATCATCATCAGACACCTGCCTGATACTGACGGAGGATTTGGAAATGTCATTGATATTCATACTGTTTGTTGTCATTTTGTTGAATTGTTTTTTTCAAACACGAAGGTATGAAAAAGTATCGATGCGGACCGGTCTTATATAGGTATATTACGATTCCCAGAGCGCTGCCCTGGGCTGATATCTTCTGGCCTTGCAGGCCGTCCCTAGCAAACAACTTTTTTATTTTGTAAGAAAGGTTCGTCTGTAAAACAAATAAATACAAATTTTTTATGTATTTTTGCGGTGTCTTTTCGACGGCTTTGAAAACAACTGATTACTAAAACGCAAAAGGTATCAGCCTCACTGTAAACCTCACCTCATTGCTTGCCATAGTCTATGTCTTTTTATCATTCTTCTTCTCCGTATGCTGCGGTTCCGCCGCAGCATTGTCTCGTTTGATGGTATATCACAGCAGCCCTGCATCCTCAAGTACAGAGATGGCAAATTCCTCACTGCAACCCAGTTCCTCGGCGATTTCCTCAACCGCAAACCCTGCATTCGACAAATTGATGATTTCTTCTCTCATTTTTTCGCGTTTTTATTTGGAAGTGATGATTTTTTTTGTATCTTTGCGGTGTCCTTCGTGACTATCCGGGTGATATTCCCGAGGGGGCAAGGCTGAACCCATACTGCCCATTAGTCGTCAGCAATGGCGACTTTTTATTTTGTATAAATCCTGATGAAATTCGTCACGCATCAGCGAGAACGACTACTACGGCATTGCGACAGAGGCCGACATGGTGGGTATTTCCTCCTCTATGTATAATGCAGAATTATTGGAAGATGTCAGGACGATTGCACAATATGCCCAAGAATAGAATCAGCCTTGCGTCATCAACATGAGCCTTGGACACGTCGGCCCGGGAGATGGCTCCTCTACCTACTCCAAACAATGGGACGAAATACTGAAGCAGTATCCCAACACCACTGTGGTGAAGTCGGCAGGCAACTCAGGTGACATCAACTGCCATGCCACCTACACTTTCAAAGAGGCTGGCGAGGCAGTCTGTCTGTATGTCAACGATCTGGAAGCCGACAAGTATGTAGGAATATGGTCGGACAAGGCTGATCACCAAAAGCACTTTAATGTCTTAGTGATACAGTTGAACAATCCATATGATAATGAAACTTCCGACGTCACAAGGAATACCGACAGATTCGAAGGGGACAAACAGTGCGTATATTGCGGCTACGACTCGTCTGACGTAACCTATCTGTCGCCAGATGGGACTTTGCTAACGGGGTAAAGATTTTTCGCTTCACCCCGTTAGTTTTCTGGACAACTATTTATTCAAGCATTTGTTACTTCTATCATACTGCGGCCTTCGCCCTTCTTGACCACTTGTATCTTTACGGGGATGCGTTCTTCGAGTTCCTCGCGGTGGGAAATGATGCCCACGCGGCGATTGGTCTGTCCGGCTATCTCCTGAAGTTTTTCAAGCGTCTGCATCACGGAATCAAGACTTTTTTCGTCGAGTGTACCGAAGCCCTCGTCAATGAAGAGGATGTTGACGTTCATATCCGGTCGGTTGAGCGAGGAGAGGGCCAACGAGAGGGCGAGCGAAATCATGAAGCGTTCGCCACCCGAGAGAACAGTGACACTGCGCACCTGGTTCTTGTTGTAGCGGTCGAGCACCAGTATGCTCAGTTGCTCATTATCCTCACTGCAGGTCAGGTGATAGCGGTCGGTAATCTGCTCCAGGTAGATATTGGCATTGTTGAGCAACGGGCGGAGGATATAGGTCTGCACCAGTGTGCGGAAACGGGTACCGCCAAAGATGCTGTTCAACTTATCCCAACGCACAAAACGCTGCTTGGCTTCTTCAAGTTTCGCCTCAATCTCCTTCAGTTTCTCGAAGTTTTTCTTATAGTCGTCAAGACGGGTTTGAGTCTGAGCCATTTTCGACACCACCTCGTCGCGCTCGTTGTTGGTGGCAGTTTTCTCGTCCTCCAACTGCTGTTTGTCGGGAAATTCAGAGCGATCACTGATGTCGAGTTCACGGTATGCGGCGTCAATCTCTTTTTGGGCTTTGTCAATAGTTTCTTTTTGCGACTTCAAAGTCCAATCTGTGTCACCCACGAACTTTCGGGCTGATGTCACCTGCTTTTCTTTAACTATCAACTCGATGAGTGTTTGTTCGGTCTTTCCAGACTCTTGATAGTAGGCATTCAGCGCAGCGGTCGAATCTGTTATCGTCTGTTCACACTCTTTTAGTTTGGAAGTGAGGGTAGTTACCTTGCTCATCAATGTGGCCCACTCGGCATTAATGTCACGACAGTGATAAGCCTGCGGCTGTTCTGCCACTTGCCAGTTAGGGCATGACAGGATGATGCTTTCACTATTTTGCAAGAGCAATTTGACAAGCGTGTTATCTCTATCATACGCATTGGTATCGCCAGTGAGTTGTTTCTGGTGGGCAGAATACTCCTTCGCATCGTCTTTCAACCTCTTTCGAACAGCGTCAGTCTCTGTCTGCCATTCATCAGCATAGCCAGAAAGTCGTTCGTTTAACTCCTCCTTAATTCCTTCACACTCTTGTTGGAGGTCTTTATATTCCTTATCCAATCGCAAGATGGCTTCGGCATTGACTTTTACATTGTTTTCTGCCCTGGTCTTTGCCTTCTCTGCCTTGAGTTTTGCATCATCCAGAGGTTTCTTTTCCTTAAGGAGTTCGTTGATTTTTTCTTGCAGACGCTCAACTTGTGTCTGAGAAGCCTTTAGCGTTACGATGTCAGCAAGCACATCTTTAAGTGCCTTCTCTATCTGAGGTATGAGTGGTACTCTGATGTCCAATCCCATCTTAGAGGCTGCCTTCTCTATATCTTGCTTGTCTGTATCATTTTCTTTGTCTGCCTTGTCCAACTGTTTGACCTTCCCTTGATGTGCTGTATCAAACTTAAGGAAAGCGTCCCTGGAGTCATCCCGCTGATGTGTCGCTAACAACAGCGCGTCAGCAGCCTTTTTCTGTTCCTCTTCAAGAGGGGTAAGAATGCCCTTGAAGTCGTCACCAAGGTGATTATGGTCAATGGCCTGACCACAAAGCGGACAGATGTCAGCCTTTTCTTCCTGAAGGCGATGGCGCAAGTTGACAAGCGTGTCTTTCACACTCATCCGCATGGTCATCAACAGTTTTTCTGCCTTCTCCGATTCGTTTTTCCTAATCTGATAGTCAGATTCGGCTTTTTCCTTGGCCTCTCTGAGCGCAGCCAGTTTGTCTTCTTCTGCCTTTATCTCGTCCCTGAGTTTTTCAGCCTCTTTTTGGCTGTCCAGCAAGGTGTTATACGACTTACGCAAGTCTTCAAGGGAGTTTCTCCTGCCCTCTGTCAGGCTGAGTTGGTCATTGATGGCCTGTGGATTAAGGGCTGTCCGCTGCTTGCTCAGCGCCTCTATCTCATCTTCCTTGGCTTTGACGGCTTTGTCGGCATCTGCTGCTTGGTTTTCTGCATTTTCCTTTGCCTTTTTGAGCGGTTCAGACTTTGTCCTTTCTTCTTGAAGAAGGGAATATGTATCCTCGGTCTTCTTCAAGCAGGCAAGATACTGGCCGATCTTCAAGTCGGTCTCTCCGGCACTTGCAAACAGGCTGTCATATTGCTTGTGCTGGTTGATCCATTCTTGTGTTTGGGTGATAGCGTCATTCAAGACCTTCATCTTATTTTGCCTGTCGATGATATCAGCAGAAAGCATCAAGAACGTATCATGCGAAGCCTGAAGTCCTTCCTTGGCCGTCTGCTGTTCACGTTTCGCCTTTTGAAGGTCGGCAAGTGTCTGTCGTTGCGTTGTGGTGGCATCCCAATCCGTAAAGAGCATTTTATTTTGCTTATACTCCTCCCCAGCAACAACGGCCTCCAGTTCTTGCATCTTCTCCCGTGCCTTTTCCTGCGTCCTTTCGTTTTGCAGCACTTGCTCCACAAGTTTCAGCCTGTCTTCCTGAGTTCTTATCTTTTTATCGAGCGTTTCCTTCCGCTGTAAATCGGCCTGCTGCTGCCTGCTCAGCATCTCCACTTCCTCATCGCTCAAGGTGTGGGGTTTTTCGGTGTCATACTGCGTCTGTATCGTCTTTTGATCATCTTTCGCTTTCTTCCACAGGCTGTTTATAGCCTCACCGTATGCTGTGAAGTGCTGGGTGTTGGTCAACTGTTCCAAAATGGCCTCTCGCTCTTTCTTGTCACCTGTCAGGAAATTGGCAAACTGCCCCTGGGCAAGCATGGCCATACGCCCGAACTGTTGGAAGTCGAGTCCCACAGCCTCCTTGATGGTCTGCTCCACATTATCATTTGTCCAGTCACCATTGCCCACTCGTATCTCCCATTTGGGCTTACGGTGTTTCATAGGGCGAAGTCCGGTTTCCTTATCTTTGTGACCCCGCTTCATTCCGAGCGTCAGGCGGGCATGATATTCCTTGCCGTCATTGCCCTCAAAGACCACCTCACTGTAACTCTCGTCATTTTCAGAAATGCCCAAGCGGGTATATTGTTCGATGCTGGCCACACGGATCTGTTCGCCCTCTGCATCGGTATAGTCATTCTTGGTGATATTGGCAACATTGTCTGTACGTGGTGTCTTCTTGTAGAGTGCCATTGATATGCCGTCGAGAATGACAGACTTACCAGCACCTGTATCTCCTGATATCAGGAAGATGGAGGCGGGTTGGTCAGTGCCGACATCGTTCAGTCCATGTTCAAAATCGATATCGGCCCACTCTATGGAAGCGATATTACGGATATGCAGTTCTTTCAGTCTCATGGTTCCGCGGTTACTTATTATTCGATGGTTGTTTCTCTTCTTTCAGGCGCTCCATCTCTACCTTTACTTCTTCAAAGGCCTGGCGAACGTCTTCAAGGTCAAGACCAGGGTATTGGTCTTTCGTACGCTCGATGAACATCATGGGGTCGGTCATCTGCTGCAATTCAGCAACCTCAAAGACCAAATCTTCTTTTTTTGATGCTTTTGCTTCATTTATGCCCGTCCACAACACCTTGGGGTTGTATCGCCACTCCTCATTGTAAGGCTGGAGGGCATCATACACCAACTGATTGAAATTTGCAGGCAGGTCTGTGTTCACGTCGAAACGGAAACGGATGTATCCCCTTTCGCCCTCTTCCACAAATGCTTTCATCGTCTCCAGAGCATTTTCGTAGGAAGAGAATGACGTGCCATCTATCGGAAGTACATAGAAATGTCGATATTCGTCGATGCGGAGTTGACGGATTTGAACCATTCCATTATGGCGGTCAATATCCACGAGACTCACCGAATGAGGATAGGCCTCGTCACAACTGACATGCAGCGCACTCCCGGAGTAGCGAATGACCGGTGAAGGATAACTTACCACTTTGGCCATCGCATCCTCCTGATGACTGATGGTCTGCGGTTTATGGATATGTCCCAAGGCCAGATAGTCGAACCCATTGCCCATCGATTCCACATCAAGCGTGCGCAAAGTGCCAATATCAAATCCGTGGCCTGTAACATCAAGACCTGTCACGGCTTGATGGGCCATCATGACAACAGGCAAACCGGATATGTTGTATTCCGCCACCTTGTCGAGTATGGACTGGATAATACCTTTTCGCTCACCTGACATATAGGGCAGTGCAACGATATAACCGCAGTTGAGTTTGATGATATATCGGTCCTGCCAAACGCTACGGCTGAGCGCATCAGTCTTTTCCAGACTATCTACAGCAGGAGGCGTTCCTATCAGATGTGCATTAGCCAATTTCCAAACAGAGTTTTCGGCCTGGATGCGTGAGGCAGAGTCATGATTGCCCGCCGTGATGACAATGCACATCTGTGGGCAAACATGGTGCAGATGGACGAAATATTCGTTGAAGGCTTTCTTGACAGTGGCTGACGGCTGCTGTATGTCGAACACATCGCCACTGACTAACAGTGCATCGGGTTGCTCCTCCTTGCACCATCGCTCCAATTGAAGGAAGAAGTGACGGTGTTCGTCGCTTCGGTCGTAGTTCTGATAGATAATCTGACCCAGATGCAGGTCGGCTGTATGCAGTATTTTCATTCGATTTTAAATTGTATGAAATGTTTTCCGTAAAGTTAGTAATTAGTAAAAAAAATCCTCAATATTGTTGTAATCATGACTAAATTAGTAGAACTCACCTTGCATGCAAAAGTACAAAAAAAATGTCATTCCAAACCCATTTTCATTCATAATTGAATCATATAGGTATGACTCTTTGGGAAAAGACGTGAGCAACAGAGAGGGAAGAGTCTGTCATCGGAATCCGATGGCAGACCTTGTATTGCTGTTGCCTCTTATCGTCTCTGCATTGCAGTACCCCTCGATATCCTCCAGCGACACCTGCTTTCCCGACAGGATGAAGTCGATGGCACGCTGGCGTGCGATGTTCTCTATCTGTCCGCCGGAAAAGTTGTAGTTCACAGCCAACTGCCGTGCCTCCTCGTCGGTGATACCCTGCAGCATGCTGCTCCACAACAACTGTTTCACCGGCACTTCCGGCATGCGGAATTCCACCTTGAAAAGGAACCTCCGCTCAAAGGCTTTGTCGAGGTTGGAGGTCAGGTTGGTCGTGGCGATAAGGATGCCGTCCAGGTTCTCCAGTTCCTGGAGGATGATGTTCTGTATGGCGTTGTCCATCTTCTCCACCGACATCTCGACGTTCTCCGTACGCTTGCTGATGATGGCGTCAGCCTCGTTGAAGAAGAGGATGGGTGTCACCTCGCTGCGCCTGCATGCCTCGCGGTAGCACTCGAACACCGCCTTGATGTTCTTCTCGCTCTCCCCCACGAACTTGTCGCGCAAGTCTGCGATGTCCACCTGCAGGATGTCGCGTCCCGTGCGCCGTGCGATCTGCAGCACCGTCTCCGTCTTGCCCGTACCCGGAGCACCGTAGAAGAGACAGGCGAAGCCCTTGCGCATCCCCTGGTCTGTCAGCCGCTGCTGGATGGCCAGAAAATTCTCCTGGCTCAGCAGGTTGGTCAGGCGCTCTATCTGTTGCTGTTCAGCCGTGTTGTAGAACATGGCCTTTTCCTTGATGCCCGTGTGGAATATCACCCCCTGGGAACGTTGACCGACAACCTTGTTCTTCTTTTCCTGAGGTTCCAATCCTCCCAGCAGTTCTTCCTTGCATTTGCGCGTGAGTACGAAGCATTCTGGAAAAGCCATGCCGTCCATACAGGCATGTTCTATCAGACCATCCTCAAAAAGCCTGTGCGTGCCCTGGCGCAGCCTGCGCTTCATGCGGTCGACGAAATCATTGTTAGGGAAGATACCTTCCAATTCTTCAAGGTTGAGACCTTCGTCTTCCGTCCCGCCCCATTCGGCATAGTTGCAGACAGCCATCATAAAGAACAGCAAATCATGCAGGTTGTCTTTGTACCTAAGAGCCTCCCTGCATATCGGCAGATGGCTGTTGGCCTCACACATCATCAGCATCCAGTCCTCATCGTCAGGCAGATCCGTTTCCATGCTCCTGACATAGGTTTTGACATATCTCATCACCTTGTTGACGAAGGTGCCGAGTTCCAAGCCGTCTATTTTCTCCGGCACAAACGACCTGTTTTCCCTCAGTGCGCTCATCACCCCGTGAGCCAGGCTAAAACCTCGGCTGTAGTTGCCGAATTCCCGTACGTTCCTATGTACGAGCCAGCGTCTCGACACCAGGTCATCCATCTCGTCGGAATACTTCATGATGGAAAGGCTGCTGCACCTTACGCATTTGGCGATTCCCTTCCATGTCATCGGCTCATCATTCTCCAAAAGTATTGCCAATATGGCTACCTGTATGCCCGTCATGTCCAGTTCCTTCGTCAGATAATCAAGGGGATTCTTGGCTTTCTCCCAGAACTTTTTTGAAAGGCGTTCCTCAAGTACCACGCTCAGCACCCGGTCAAGGGCGGAAATAAGGGTCCAGGTTTCGGGTTCTTCGTACTCGTTGTCGTAATCAGGTGTGATGTAGTCAAAATCGTTGTCAAACATGTATTTCCTATTTATGTGAAAATGGTATGATATTAGTATAAAGATCAAGAGATTCTTTTCGGCGATATGCCGAAAGTCAGTTCATCATGAGTTCTTCAGCAGATGAGGCTGTCTCAGGGTGTATCAGTAAATCAAAGAGCAAATGTGCAATTCACTTGACCGGAATTGTGATGCAAAGGTATGTCAAAGAAATGATCTGGGCTGGTTTTATATAGGTATAAAATGGCAAGAGGGAAGAGAACACTGGGGGATGATAATGAAATATCCCTTCGGATCATAGCCATTCGTCACAAAACCATACATAATATCCCAAAAGGAAAAGGGATTGAATAGAATGTCGTACCTTTGCATAACAAAAGAAAATGAGCAGAATGACACGAATGACGAAAAAATGACAATAGTATTGAATACATTGGAGGAGAGACTTCGACAGACATTCAGCGAGGGCGGTGCCCAGGAGATTTACCGAGAAATCAAGTCTGAGGGCAATTTCCTTGGTTTCGCCAGACGATACGTCTTCGACGACGATTGCAAGGTGGCTAGGAGTGCCCTTTGGGGGCTGACCAAGGCCAGTGTCGATGAACTGTCTGAGTTGCAGGAGATACTCAACGACCTGACAGATTTGGCCATGCGGACAGAGAATCCTACTGTGAGGCGTCTGACCCTGAATATTATCGAGCGTCTGAAGATGGACGAGGATGACTTGCGGACAGACTTTCTTGACTTCTGTCTGGAGCACATGGTCAGCATCAAGGAATACCCAGGCATCCAGGCTGTATGCATGAAACTTGCTTACCGTATGTGTGCTTTTTACCCTGAACTCATGGGTGAGTTGAAACGCACCATTGAAGGGATGGACTTGGCATTTTACACCCCCGCAGTGAAAGGTCTTAGGAACAAGATTCTCGAAGGCAAGCCCATAGACAAATGGACGAAAAGGAAATAATGGAATATGAACTGGATGATTATCATTTGTGAGACTGTCATCATGACCATTGCCTTCACGGCGATGGTCATGATTCCATTGGTCAAAAACCCGGTGTGGTGGATTCACGACTATCCGGAGGATATACAGGAAGAGTATTTCAAGACCCATGAGCGGGTGCCATCAAAGTTCTTCTCGAGGAGCGTACTGGTAAAGAAAGGATGCGCACTGCTCGTGGCCCTCGTGCTGATGCTTGTCCTGATGAAACTTGCTGGAGCCTACGACTTCTGGTCGGCACTTGCTTTGAGTTATGGTATTTGGCTTTTCATCGACTGGTATGACTGCTTCTTCCTTGACTGGGTGCTCTTTGCGAATATGAAAGCCGTACGGCTGCCTGGAACGGAGCATATGGACAAGGCTTATCACCAAAAACGGTATCATTTCGTGCAGTCCCTATGGGGCATGCTCATCGGTCTTATCCCCTGTCTCATCGGAGCAGCCATCTATGCCAATATCACATAGACAATTCTGGAATAGAATTTCATGTTTTAAAAACTCAGTCTCAATTGTTCGAGAATAATCAAAGTTACCGTTGTCCTCCTGCCCTAAGATATCCAGGACTTGTTTGAGTTGATAGGCTTGGTAATTGTATTTTGCCATCGTATAACGGCTGTTGATATCAATGAAAAGAGGCCAATAGTTGATGAACCCTGATAGTCCTACTGCTTCTGTTTTGCCATGTTCATTTACAGCGGCACTGCAATTTGACCCACTAAGTGGACTGCCAGAAAGACAATATACCAGGCTCCTATGACCTTCTTTGTCTATCCTCATCGCTCCAGCACAGTTCAACCACCATTCGATATAGATGCCCAAGGTTGGCTTTTCGAATCCTGAAGTGCCCGTGTATGCAAGGCCGCTCTGTATGTGAATGGGGCAAAGAAACATACGACTGTCACTAAATATCCGTTCTTTGTGTGCGAACAGGTAGAAAGCGTTTCTAAGGAACAGATCCTTCTGTACTTCCTTGTAATTGGGGCTTTCGTGTTTTGGCTTTAATAGGTTCACCCCCGTGGAGTTCTTTTTCAAAGAAAAAGACTCTCCGGTGGTGTCGATTTTTAAGCCGCCGTCAACCCCATTCATTTCTTTTACCCTCGCAGCAGGATAACAATCCAGAATCCTGCCATCCAGAAGGATGATTTTTCCTTCAGGAAAAGCCTGTTCGTCCTTTACCAGACTATCTTTAACAATATTACTCATAATTATGATTTGATAAGTTATCAGTTTTGGGGGAATTCAGAAGATATGGCCAAAACAAGTTGTTCGGCAATATTACCCATTAGGTAGAAAACAGATTATATTGTATGGAAAGATTTGGCTGTAATTTATCCTCATTCTACCTAATACCTATTTTTCTAACCAAGATATCTGCTATGTCTGTCTCCTCCCAAGGGAACATACGGAAGTTTTTCTCTACCTCGTTGTCGGGATGACCGAAATGTCCTTGTCTCGTCACCTCATAGAAGCGGGGTCTCAGTCCGTCAAACCGTTCGATGATTCCCTTTGGTGAGAGATCGATGTGTTCTCTTATCCAAACTGTAAGGTCTTCAGCGAGGTTGGGGGTGGTATTGGACAACATATCCGCAGACTTGCCGAAGTAGTTGAGTTCGATGTTGATGGCGCAGGGTTGTGGCTGCCCGATGATGTACGCCAGTTCCACCTTCGCAGTGTCCGCCAGTCCTGCTTCCACGATGTTCTTCGCCAAGTATCGGCACATGTACGTCCCACTGCGGTCAACCTTACTCATGTCCTTCCCTGAGAGACCACCCCCACCGACAGGAGCATAGCCGCCATACTGATCGACCACAATTTTGCGGTTGGTCATGCCACAATCGGAGATGCTGCCGCCTATGTGCCACTCACCAGCAGGATTGATGGTGATATCGGGCTTGTCATCGATGAAGTGCTGCAGGAACAGATGCATATCGATGCCCATCCCATTATTTGTGATATAATCACTGAGGATTTCGCGGCACTTCTCCAATGAGCATTGGTGCATGGTGCTCACGAGGATGGAGTCAACGTGTCCCTTACCTTCTTCGTCATACGACACCACCACTTGTGACTTGATGTCCGGTCCGAAAGTGTGGCTCATATCTTCCGCACATTGGCATAACTTTCGGGCGAGATACGCCCCAAGCGGCATCAAGTCTTCCGTCTCGTTGGAGGCAAAGCCCACACAGAAGCCCTGGTCACCCGCCCCAATGATGCCGTCATCCTGGTCCACGCTTCGGCTGATTTCTGGTGATTGTTTCCCGATGAGGTTGATGACCTTGATGTCGTCTCCCGAGAGATGGTGGTCATCGGGATAGCATACGTTGTCCATCGTCTCTCTCACGATATGGTCGTAGTCGATTTGCGCCGTGCTCTTCACCTCGCCGCCCAAGACCACGATATTGTCTTTAATCATCACCTCGATACCGGCTCGTGTATTGGGATCTTTCTCCAAAAAGGCGTCCAGCAGGGCATCACTGATTTGGTCTGCCACTTTGTCAGGATGGCCGTATCCCACGTATTCACAGATTACTGTTTTTTTCATTGTTTTTGTTTTTACTATCGTTGTTGTCAATATCGTTATTAGAATATACAGGCAAAATAATAACTCAACTTGGGTGCCGATGGTGCCCGTTTGAACTTCGACGTGTCTACCTTCACGGTCACGTTCAGTCCGTATTTCGTGTTCAACTCCTTGGCCATCCTCTGGAATTCCTCGCCATGTGTGAGGTAATTGTCGATATGCTTGTAGGCGAGATAGTAGTGTATCATCTCATGGACGATGACATCGCGCAGCGCATCCTCCTCCCAGTCGTAGTAGCATGATATCTCCAAGAGTTGACCCTTCATCCTTCGTCTGCCGATGATTTTACGGCAGGAGAACTGGCCGCAGAGGCGGTATGACTTCATCAGTTTCACAAGCGGCATGGGCAGTTCACGGTTGAAGTACAGACGGTCATATTCCCTGAATTTTTGCCAAATCATCTCTATTGTTATCTCCATCGTTCTTTGTCGAATTGGTTAGAATATAAGTTTATTTCCAAGGATATGTATGTAAGCATTGAGCGGTAGGGGAAGAGGGTTTCCTCCCCCACCCTCCTGTCTTGGCTCAGTTCTGAGGGAAGATGCCGCTTGCCTTCTTGGAGCGGAGTTCGCGGATGCGCTCCGTGGTCTTGTTCCTAAAACCGAAAAGGTCCTCAAGTGGTGGCAACTGCTCCATAAGTTGCTCAAATGTGACATTGTTTTTGGCTGCGTCCTCGAAGATGATGCGGTCGTTCGGAATACGTATCCTCCTCATTTTCAATTGGTTCTTGCCAACGGTCTGCTTCTCGTCCTCGAACCCACACCAGTAGCGCAGCACATTGTCCAAGGCGTTGTTGCCGTCCAAGGCGTTCTTCGCATGGGTGCGGAAGGTGGAGAGGTTGTGATTCTTGGCCGCGCAATTCTCCACCCACTTCTCTCCTCCCGACCGGTAGAGTTTGTCGTAAAGTGCCTCGATGACCGCGGCAGCCATCCTGTTCTTGAAGTACTTGTTGGGCAGTCCGCCCACCACCTTTTGGCACAGCAGCGTGAGCACATATAGCATTTTCGCCCCTCGGTGCGGCATGTCGAGCGTGATCTCCTCGCCGCTGTCCTTGCAGATGATGATGTCATAGTCGCCTTCCTTCGTCTTGAAGTTCGGCTTGTACGACGGTCTCACCACGATGGTGAAGGCTGGTGTGGCGATGTCACTGACGACCCTCTTGTCCACCTTATCGCCGAGTAAGATAAAGATGAGGAATGGGTCAATGTTGTTGAGGGTGATGTGGTTTCCGTTAATCTCAATTGTCATCATGGATTATTAATTTAATAAAATATGTGTAAAGGGAAGATGAATTCTCCGAAATGGAGTGCGAGAGAAACTGTCATGAAGACCGAAGGCCTTCTTGGTATGACAGGTCAGAATACCTCGAAAAGGTGAATTGTTCCCGTTTGGAAAACCGCAGGAATCTGCAGCCTCGTCATTGGACAACGGGCGAGAAGATCAGGTGCAAGGGTCTTGAAGCCCCTACACAGGTCACTGGCAATAAACAGAAAAGAATGTCATAATCATTTTTAATTAATCGGTTTGTTAGGCCTTTAATTCGTATCGTTTTCCCACCGTTGCGATTATGTTCGCTGGTTGGAGCAGCTCTTGGCTGTCTCTTGATACAATCTAATCTTCAAAGAACTCTTCCCAAGGGTCTTTGGTGCCCCCCAGACACCCCCTTTTGAATTTTGCAACGCGAAGGTAGATAAAAAATCTGAGAATAAAGAATTTTTCGTATTAAGGATTGTTAATGGGACAAAAATTCTCTATCATCCCACCCGTTTCACGCCCTTAGTTCCTCTATAAACCTCCTGAACTGACATGCGAGGAAATCGAGCGAGGCCTTCAGCCGGTGGTCATCGGGTACGAGGTGAAGGATGGTCCCCTCATGCTCTCTTGCAAATCGGATGCTGTTCTCATAGGGTACCACTTCATCGTTGATGCCATGGGTGATCTCGACTTTGGAGGTCTGAGGCTGATACGTCTGTATTGTATATTCCTCCGCAAGCATCCATAGTGCAGGAGCCATTAGGAATAGTCCGGCTACAGGCAGGTTGTTTGCCATCACTGTTGACACGTAACCACCCATGCTGGATCCAACAAGAACCACCTGTTGTGGTGGTGTGTCCAAATTCTTGAGGGTCTCATCAAGGAGGGCCACGCGCTCGCTTGCCGTGGCACAATTGCGATAGTCAACAGATAAGGTTTTCAAGCCAAGACGTTCGGCTTCAGCCATAAGGCATCGGATCTTGGACCCCATCGGGCCGCTCTCTTTTCCATGGGAGAATACCACATAACTCAGTTTCATCATCTTTTTTTGTCTGTTTTTTACTCCGTTTCTTTTCGACTGCAAAATTACAACGAAAGACTGAATTTGAGGGATTTTTTATAGGTATATTTATAGGTATAAGAGAGAAAGAGAAGCAAAATGCTTTTCTGATACTACCGAAAAATTTATCCCTTTAGTTGAAATTATCGAAAAAACGTTTTTTTTATTGTCAGGATGTTTTTTTATACTTACTTTTGTGTTAGAATGTGACAAGAAAGCCAAAACCATTGAGGGAGGTATCCAAATGACACTTAGACAACTCATACAATCCGTCAACCCAAATGACTTTCAGGGCAGTGCTCTGTTTCAGCAATTGAAGGAGATCAAGCCGGAATATGGGGCAAACATCCGCATCAAGGTGCGAAAGGATGGCAACACCATCAGTGTGACCAACGTGCATGTCGGCTCACTCGGTGACATCGTGGCCAGTCCCATAGATGTGGCTGACGGATTGCACTTGGCAGACAGTGAACTATTGAAGGCCATTCTTGGTGAAATGTCCAATGAGGGTTTCACTGATGCAGACGAAGAGTTGTTCTGGGACGATATGACGGACTTGCAGAAAGCGAGAATCATCAGGTGAAGCGGTACGTCGAATATGCTTGCCATGATAACTTTCCTGTTTTGTGAATCAACCATAAAGACAAACGGATTTTATGTTAATCAAAAGATTATTCATCAACCTAATATTTTTAACCACATTAGTCACATCGACTTGCGCTCAAACAACAAAAGCCATGGAAGAAGAAAGAAAAGAGGCTGTTCCGCAGTATTATTACTCGAAAAAAGAAATGGAGAAGGTCTCCGACTACATTGAGCAGCAATACGGAGAATCTGATTTAGTGGGTCATGAAATGGTCTCGCCCGACATCCATTGCGACATCGTCATTGTGCCTCCGACAGAGGATCGGCCCTATTACACCCTCGTCACAATGGGCGCAGGAGCATATAAGATGAATGTCCCCAAAGAGTGGAGGTCGTATGTATGCGACAGGGCGGAATACGTCATTTTCCTTCCCAAAGATTGGAATATAGAATCGGACATGGAAGAAGACTACTGGCCACTCAGAATGCTGAAAAGCATCGCCCGCCTGCCAATAAGGGCAGAAGACTGGCTTTGCGAAAGCCATGATGTTCAGTTGACAGATGATGGAAGTTCCGTGGCAGAAAACACGGGATTCAATTCCTGTGTACTTATGCCTTCTATAGGAAAAAACGGACAAAAGGTGAAGCCGCTAAAATTAGGACTGTTCGGCAAGAAAGTGGCCTTTTACCAACTATACCCTTTGTACCCTGAGGAATTGGCGTACAAATTGGAACATTCTTTTGATGAACTGATGGACAAATTGGACGCGGAGGATAACATGATTATCAATATTCATCGGAAAAATTACTGCAAGTGATGAAAGTGGCCATATTCATATTGATTTTATCAAATGTCATATCTGTGAAAGGGCAATGTGACATGCTGGTTGATTATTCTGTCGAGAACATTCCATCAACTTCCCATGGGACTTTGAGAATGCTTCTTCCTGACGGAAAGAGCACCATTTTGCTTGATGACACTGCCAAACAGATGCGAAAAGAATATCATTTGGAGCAACTCGGCGAATATCGGCTGACAGTCATATTCTCCAATGCCATTTCTGGCAGGGATTCTTTAGAGAGAACTTTCACGCTGACAGGTGAAGAATACAAGGTAGAAACAATTGCTCATTTCGAACGAGAAAAAAAGAACTGGTCTGATTGGAAAAGCAAAGACTCCATCAACTCTGGTCGATTCACCATCACCAAATATTCTCATCCATCTCCATTGGTTAAGATGAAATTCTTGCGGAGTTCTACTGGTGAGAATAACGAGTTTCCCGGTCCGCATTTCATTGTCAAGAATGAAAGCCGGGACACTCTTTATGGAGAATGGCTTCCCGGATATCTTTGGGGCACAATCTCCAGATGGGTTGATGGTGAATATGTGGGCAACCAAAGCGGTCAGATTTGCACCACATGGGTAGACGAACCACCACTGTACCCTGATTCCGTCAAACCCGCATGGGTTGCAAGTTTCGGTGCGAAAATCCCTCCCGGCAAGTACCGATTCAATTTGAATTATTCCACAGAGAACAACATAAAAGGCGCTGCAACAAAAATATATGAATCCAATACTTTCAGATGGTGGAGTTCCGTCCAAAACTGGCATCTGTTGACTTGTGAGTTTGAAACAAAACCAAAGGAGTCTTTCAAATCCGCTTCAAAACAGTGAATTCCACTGTCTCTGTGACCTTATCAAGGATTTTCCAAAATAATTATTACCTTTGTAGCCTTACTAGACAAATCGCTATTTGACTATGAAAATAAATGCACTTTTGATGAATGCTGCTGACAACGTGGTCACCACCGTCACAGAGATTGCCAAGGGAGAGAATGTCTGCTTCATGAAAGGCAGCGAATGTGTTGTTCTCAAAGCCGTGGAGGATATCCCTTATTGCCACAAGGTGGCACTGATGGATATGCCGGTGGGCGGAGAAATCATCAAATATGGCGAAAGCCTCGGCCGCTTGGTGCAGAAGATTGGCCAAGGTGGTTGGGTGAACGACCATAATCTGAAGAGCGAGTTGCGTGACTACGACAGCGAACTGGTGGGAGCCAACTGGCAGATGTGTGCGGCACAGTCGGAAGGCCAGCAGCCAAAACCTTTCCAGTTTTGGGGATACCGCCGCACAGAGGGGCGTCCCGGCATCCGCAATCATATCCTCATTCTGCCGACATGTGTCTGTGCCAGCGAGAGTTGTCGGATCGTAGCCAGTCAGATCCGTGGTGCCGTGAACATCGTCTTCAACACTGGATGTTCCGACGTACAGGCCAATACCGACATGAGTCAGAAGATTCTGACGGGTTTTGCCTGTCATCCCAACATCTACGGAGTGGTCATTATCGGACTGGGATGTGAGACCGTGCCCCATCGGATGTTGAAGGAGAGAATCGGTCTGCTGACACATAAACCCGTCGTTTCCTTTGGCATCCAGAAGGAAGGCGGCACACTGAAGACGATTGAGAAGGCCACCCGTGCTGCCCGCCAAATGGCACAGGAGGCTGGCATACAGCAGAAGGAACTGTTCGATGCCTCAGAACTCTATATCGGCATCGAATGTGGCGGTTCGGATGCCACGTCGGGCATCGCCAGCAACCCCTCGGTGGGAGAGATGAGCGACATACTGGTGGACATGGGTGCCACGACGGTGATGAGCGAATCGATAGAATGGATCGGCGGTGAGCACATCCTGGCAAAACGTGCTGCCACACCTGAGATTCACAACCAGATCATAGAGGTGTGCCGCGAATACGAGGCACATCTTTCCGCAGCAGGACAGGACTGTCGCGCCGGACAGCCTACGCCCGGCAACAAGGCCGGCGGACTTTCCACCCTTGAAGAGAAGAGCCTTGGATGTATCAGGAAAGGCGGTACGCGCCCCATCCGGGAGGTGCTTCCACAGGCGGTACGACCTTCCAAGAAAGGAGCCGTGGTGATGGACACCGCCGGTTTCGACATCGCATCGGTTACCTCGATGGTGGCGTCCGGCTGTCAGATGGTTGTATTCACTACTGGCCGGGGAACACCAACTGGCAACGCCATAGCCCCAGTACTGAAGGTGACGGCCAACGAACGGACATTCCAAATGATGGAGGACAACATGGACGTTGACCTCAGTGCCGTCCTCCACGGAGAGAAGACCATCCAACAGATGGGTATGCAACTCGTCGATTCGGTCGCCGAGGTCGCCAATGGCAGGATGACAAAGGCCGAGGCATTCGGTTTCTCAGACATCGCCGTCGACCACGTTTGCAGATTCGTATAACCTTGACACTAACTAAAATACAATAATGACACGAAAAGAAGAATTGGAGAAGAGTGCGTCTCTTCAGGATGAGTTGAGGAGAATGCAGAACGGTGAGCCCTATGATGCCCACACACCGGAGATGCGGGCGTGGCGGGGAGAGGTGAAGAAACTTCTCAGGAGACTCAACATCACCGAATATCATGAGCCCACAATGGCGGAAATCACACGTGAGTTGTTGCCTAATTCTGCTCCCGACGTTTTCGTTGAACCACCTTTCCATTGCGACTACGGCAACCTGATATTCGCCGGAGAGGGCGTATTCATCAACTTCGGATGCATCATCCTCGACGGTGGTGGAGTACACATCGGACGGAAGACATTGATTGCACCAGGTGTGCATATCTATACGGCGGAACATCCGCTGGATGCTGATGACCGTGACGAATGGGAGATGTGCCGCCCTGTGAGAATCGGTGAGCGCTGCTGGATAGGCGGTGACGTGACGATCTGCCCGGGCGTGACCATCGGCGACAGAACTGTCATAGGGGCAGGCTCGGTGGTCGTCCGTGACATTCCTTCCGACTGTCTGGCCGTGGGCAATCCTTGCCGGGTCATCAGACGGTTGAACCAGAAGCGTCATTGACCTCTTCACCATACAGGTCAAGAGCATCTTTCAGTTTGTCACGCATATACTTCACCGCATTCTGGGGATAGATAATCCTGATGCCGGGACCGTAGGACATGAAGACAGAATACATCTCGAAGTTGATGACGACATCGATTCGGAAGACGCAACTGCCGTCTTCTGGATTCTCACTCAACAACTGTTGGGAGCGATGAATGGGCTTGGTCTTGATGTATTTGCTCTGCTCTCGGCTGGCCCAGAACTTGATGGTAAGTGGTTTGTTCCCGATATTCTTGCTCACCCCGATCACGTCATCAAAGAAGTGCTCTGAGTCGAATTCGGGTTTCTCCCGGAACGGGACATCCACCGGTTCCACACTCTTGATGCGGTCGAGGGCAAGGTTGAACAGCAAGAGGTTGCTTGCCTTTGCGCCAAACAGGAACCAGCGGTTGCGGAACTCTTTTAGCAGATATGGGCAGAGAATATACTCCGTGGGCTGTCTGGCCGAGAATGACTGGTACATGATGCGCAGCGTCTGCTTGTGGGCAATGTAGTTGTACAAAGGATTCAAGAGACGGATACCCTCCAGGTCGGGAACACTGTCGAAATGGATGATGGGCTTGCGGTTGTTGCGGCTGATGGCCAACTTGTCCTGCAACCGACTCACCACATCGGCCATCTCTGAGAACTGCCCGAAGTCCTCCAACTGCCGGAGCATGTCGATAGCCTCCTGCATCACCTCATAGTCGTTCTGCGACATCGGCATGTCCATGATGGAATAGTCACTGTCCGCATAGCGGTAGTACTTATGGTCATATACCTCAATGGGAGCATTGTAGCCAAGTTTGTCGGAGCGCATCATCTGGATGTCGCCCTGCACGGTGCGCACGGAGACACCCTTGCGGATGCCCTCCATGTCATACAATGCCTCCGAGCAGGCATCCACCAAGTCTTCGAGTGTCCAACGGCGATAGCGGTTACGTAGGCAGTTGTCAATGGTCTTATAGCGTATCAACGCATTCTTGTTTGCTGGCATGATCGTTTGCTTTTATGATTGTTTTGATAAGTTCTGCATATTGTTCATCTCAATTCCCTTTGAATTCTTTTCCAAACACAAAGATACAACACTTTTACGCAATCTATTTGCGTAGAACTCAAAAAATGCAATTTTTGATTTTTTATTTCATAAAAAGATGGCTGTTTTTCATAAATATTCAAAAATAACCTATCTTTGCATCCAACATCCCTTCCGCATGAACTATCAATAGGTTGGGGTTCATCTATTCTATAGTTCCTTCATCTAATTTCAATCACTTTTTGGAGAGGAAATGATACCAGAAGAAAGAAAAACCTTTTCTGTGCTGGCCATAACACTAATGGGCAAAGGGGTATTGAATGAAGGGTTTCGGGATAGATAGGTGACGGGTAGACGGGCTAATTTAAGTGTCTGCTCTGCCGTCCTTCAACATTTTTGCAATCTTTTTCAAATTTACACTGCACTACGTAAAAACAATGCGTAGTGGTGTCATAACTTTGCACTCAGTTAGAAGAAAAGTGTTGGACTTCGTCCGACCCTTTCTACGCCATGGCAATGCTCAAGCAAGTTTGGCATTGCTCATCTGGCTTAACGAAAGTGATCTTTGAATGAGTGAAAACAAAGGTGGTGATTGCCGTAGCATTCCACCTTTATAATATATCGTGAGTGCCGTTGGAGAGGATTGCTTCGCAGTGGTTAGAACGTCGAATTACGAATTCGAAAGTCGCGGGTCCGACTCCCGCCGCCAGTTCGCTGGTGTAGTTCAGAAAACCTCTTCGCCTGTCGCCTCACAAATAATAAGCAAGTGCCGTAGATGAGACTTACTTCGCTTTTCATGCCGTGTGTCGCCGGTTCGAGTCCGGCCATGGGAGAAATTCCATGTAGCTCAGTCGGTAGAGCAACGTATAGTGTCTTTTCGCCTGTCGCCTTGCTTTTCATATTTCACAGCGGAGTGGAGCAGATAGTCGGCTCGCAAGTCCCATAAACTTGAGGTCGCAGGTTCGAGTCCTGCCTCCGCGACAATATCAGGATGCCGTAGGACGACGGATACTTCGCCACCATCTGAGGGGAACTTACTGCGATACCCCGACCGTCTGTCCGCCCGTCGCTCCTGTCCCAACAAACGGTTGCCGTAGTGAAGAGATACTTCAATAGCTAGTTGAGCACAGGACTCTTAACCCTGGAAACAGGCTCTCCACGACTGTAGCACCGTTTTATTTGATGTTTAATTATAAAAGATGTAAGAAGATGAACTGGAATTCGAAATTGAAAGAACAGATGACCGTGACAAATCACGAGGGAGCCAAGGCATACGCCATGCCCCCCGAACTGGAGTTGTACACCGCCGTGGTGACAGCGTCGCTGAGCGACCTGTTCTACGAGAAGCAGGACGAGCGTGTCAACCGCATCGCCGCCCAGGTGCGTAAGGTGTCACCGGAGTTCGTCGCCCGTCTCGCCGTCTATGCACGCACCCAGATGCATCTCCGCAGCATCCCCATGCTGTTGCTCGTGGAGTTGGCAAAAGTGCATAATGGTGATGACCTCGTGGCCCGTGCCGTGGAGAAGACCGTGTTGCGTGCCGACGAGATCATGGAGTTGCTGATGTGCTATCAGTGGCGCAATCCGTCCACCGACCCCCGCAAGAAACTCGGCAAACTCTCGCGCCAAATACAGAACGGCCTTCAGCGTGCCTTCAACCGCTTCGACGAATACCAGTTCGCCAAGTACGACCGTGACAACCTCGAGGTAAAACTCCGCGACGCGCTCTTCCTCGTCCACCCCAAGGCCAAGGACGAGCAGCAGCAGGCTTTGTTCAACAAGATTGTGAACCGCCAGTTGGAAACTCCCTATACCTGGGAGACGGAGTTGTCTGCCCTCGGACAGCAACCCTTCGCCTCTGAAGAGGAGAAATACGCGGCTTTCCGACAGAAGTGGGAGGAACTCGTGCGCAGTGGCAAACTGGGCTATATGGCCCTGATGCGCAACCTGCGCAACCTGCTTCATGCTGACGTGTCGTTCGCCGACTTGCAGTTCGTCTGCGACCGTCTCTCGGATGCCGCTCAGGTGGCGAAGTCGAAGCAGTTGCCTTTCCGTTACCTCTCGGCCTACCGTGAGGTGGAGAGAGTCAACAGCACCGGCTCCTCTGCACTGATGTCGGCTTTGGAGACAGCCGTCCGCCATTCCGCAGCCAACATCGAGGGCTTCGATGAGAACACCCGTGTGCTCATCGCCTCTGATGTCAGCGGTTCCATGTGGACAAAAGTCAGCGCCAAGAGCACCGTGCGCCTGTTCGACATCGGTCTGTTGCTGTCGATGTTGCTCAAGAACCGCTGCCAGCAGGTTATCGCCGGTATCTTCGGTAGTGAATGGAGTGTGGAAAACATGCCTGCCGACAACATCCTGATGGCAACCCGCCA
>JAEEGL014614783.1_pt1 | contig 51598 bp, 48 predicted proteins | sample 9134231 | NCBI WGS metagenome assembly JAEEGL01 (sample SAMN16246548, study PRJNA631951) | gut metagenome | biome: gut microbiome; feature: rumen; material: fiber-attached | host: Bos | place: Iran: Karaj | collected 2018-10
TATATTTGTCGTTTTTTACATCTTGACAAAAATGAGTTTTTAGTGTAGAATATTCAATGAAGAGTAAAACTCTTTAAATACTAAAAGGAGTGAAAAACCTTATGAAAAAAATCTTAGCTGCAGTTATTACTGTTGCAATGATGATCTGCTGTGTTGTTCCTGCTTTCGCAGAAGTATGGCAGGGCACAGACGAACTCGTACCCGAACTCGTAAAAGTTCCGAAGGCAACAAAGGCTCCCGTTCTTGACGGTGTTCTTGAAAGTTCCTTCTGGGGCGAAAAATTTATGCACACCACCGGTGCCGGCCGTCTTGAATGGGGTACTGAAGGCGGACATATCCATCCGACCGACGGTTCCTTCGAAGACAGCACAGGTTACACCGCTGCTGAAGATTACTACTTCAGATGGGATGAAGAATATCTCTACATTGGTGTTGTAACATACCATGCATATTCTTCAGAAGTTGACGCTTCCGCTATGTGGTCTGCTGGTACTGACTGCCTCCAGATCTACATCGGTCTCGATGACGGTGACGGCGACATGTACAATGACCCGCATCTCGGATTTGGCGTAAACGGTAACCAGGATGCTACCGCTGCATACTCCAGCACATTCGAACAGTCTATGCCCGACGCTGCTGATACTGCAACTGTAAACGACGGCATCAAAGCTGCTGTTGGCGTTGACGGTCTTGCAATCACTTGGGAAATCGCTGTTCCTCTCGCTGATGGTCTCGGCTCTGCCGGCGCTATCGACGACGAATACCTCTTCTCCTGCGCAGACATCGTTGAAGGCCAGTACTATGTACAGGTAGGTAAAGGATGTCTCTGGGCTGGTAAAACTCCTACAGACTCTCCGATGCTCGTTTTCGCTGAAGCTCTTGCTGAAGAAGAACCCGCTGCTGAAGAACCTGCTGCAGAAGAACCCGCAGCTGAAGAACCCGCTGCAGAAGAACCTGCTGCTGAGGAACCCGCTGCTGAAGAACCGGCTGCTACTGAAACTGTAACTCCGGCTCCCACAACCACAACCAACACCAACCCGAAGACTGCTGACGTAAGCGTTCTCTTCTACGCTCTCGCTGCTGTTTCCGCTATCGGTGGTATCTCTGTATTTAAGAGAAAATAAGTTGTAGTTAAACTACATACGAAAAGGTATAGCTTCGGCTATACCTTTTCTTTTTTTTAAAAAAGAGGAGATTTACGTTATCTCCTCTATTTTTTGTATTGTCATCTGCGTTATTACTTAATATTTACAAACGGTATTTCGGTCACTCTGAGTTTTGCGCATCCGTAAGGATACAGCTGCATTTCTCTTTCTTCCCCTATCGGTTCTGTGCTTTCGGGAATTTTAGCGCAGACAGATTCAAAACCGTCTTCAAGTCCCCAATCTATTTCAGCCATTTTAACGGTAACGGTTACCGGAGGCGCTGAAGAAGAAAAGGGAATATCTGATATTTCTTTTCTGTTGACTTTTAGTTTTCCGTCCGCAAAGCCAAAATTCCATGTTGATCTCGGAATATACTCATAATCGCAATAAGGGAATTTTCTTTCAACATTATTGGAGACATATTCGTGCATTTTCTTTTCGTATTCAACAGGAAGCGAAAATACAAGAGATCCGCATTTAACTGTTTTCAGACCGTACGGTCTGTTTTCAAAATAAGGTAAAGTGTCAAAAGAAATAATAATTTCAGTATTATCTCCTGCGGTAAGCTCAAAGGATATTTCGGGTGTTTTTTCTGTTTTATTGCCATTGATTGTAATGTTTTCAGCAAATGAAGGGATCCTTACGACAAATTTAAAATCTTTATCCGTTCTGATTATGTATTTAAGCGTATTTTTGAAAGGATAATCTGTTACAAGTTCAATGTTTATGCCTTCATCATCAAGAGCTGACGGAACCGGAATTACGCTGATGATCTTATCCCTGTCTTTCATAAAAGCAGAGAGAGCGAATTTAGGCCATCCCTGATGGAAATTAGCAGTGCAACAGCCGTAACTAGGCTCAAGTCCGAATATATGCGCCTCAGAATTATTTGTTCTGAACAGAGATCTGCCGGGGAAGCGGATACATGCGATCTGATTGCTCATCTGATCATACTGATGAGTCCACATATCATCGCTTATGGTTGCAGGAAGAGCATTGAAAGCAATCAATTCAAGTCTTTCTGCCCATTTATAGTCTCCCGTTACGGCAAACAGTTTTTCTATTGAATACATTTCATCAACGACCGAGCATAATTCGGTTCCCTGGATGGGACTGAGACCGGAAAGGCACTCATCGCCCGTAAAAATACCGACGGGCGTGCCGTTGTAACGGTAAAGAATATCATAAAAATACTCTGCGCTGCCTTTATATTCTCCGTTCAGCATATTATGAGTAACCGCTTCTGTTTTAAGCATCAGCGCCATATTCACAATATGTGTTTCGTATCTCCAGTAGTTCATGGGTCTTTTCCAGCGATCGACGAGTTTTCGGTAATCTGTGCCTTGTTCCTGAAGAATTTTCGCAAGATCAGCCATCCACTGTTCGCGGTAACGCTCAAACAGAAAATCGAGAGCTATAAAGCATTCAAACCAACGCGCTTTGCCCCAGCCAAACAAAGAAATCTTACCCGATGACAGAAGAGTGTAGTAATTTTTAAGAATATCATAAATTACCTTTACGATACTTTCATCACGCGAGCACTCATAATAACCGAGGAGAACTTTGGTAACAAGATAAATAACCCACGTATCGTATTTAGGTATCTGTTCGTCCGAACAGGGACATATCCATCCGTCAGGGCGCTGCAAAGCCACCATACGTGAAACATAATATTTTGCGCGCGAAATCATTTCCTTGTCTTCAAGAAGGTATGCGAGAGGAATAAAACCATCAAGCCAATAGGGAAATCTTTCCCAGCTTTCGGCATCGCCGCCGAGCCATCCGCTGTCACGGACATCGCGCCATACTTTATCAAGGTTTCCAGACAGCCCTTCAGCCTGAATTTTCAGTTGCTGCAAAAGCCAGCCTTTCGGTTTGAGTTCGTTAGATGAATAAAAAGAATACATCATACACCTCTTATTAATTATGTCAGATTATTTTGATACCGTAAGCTTTATCGACCAGTTCGCAAGCGGCGGAATAATCGGATTCATCGATAAGACATGATATTTTGGTTTCTGAAGTAGTAATCATTTTGACAGTTATCTTTTTTTCGCCAAGCGAGCTGAAAACGAAAGCGGCAACGCCGCAAAGCTCTCTCATCTTTTCGCCCGCAAAAGTGAATTTTGAGTTATTGGTGTTAACATCGATCCTCAAATCACTATATGATGCTTTCAGCAGGCCGAGAGTAGAAAGAATATTGGCAAGATCGTCGTCTTTTGCTGAAAATGAGACGGTCTGACGAACGCCTGACGACGGATTGAGAGATATCATATCAACATTAATGCCCTTCTCGGCAAGACAGCTGAAGATATCGGCAATACTGTCCGAATTGTTCGGAAGATTATATACTGTTACAAGCGTAACGGCGTTTTCAACGGTTACAGACTCGATAATATCCTTAATGTTAATCATAATATCACCCTCAATCAATCATATCCTGCATGGTGTAAAGACCGGCAGGTTTATCGGAAAGAAATGCAGCAGCCTTCAATGCGCCGATCGCAAAAATCCTTCTTGATCCTGCGCTGTGGCTGATAGTTATGACCTCATCATCACCGGCAAAAATAACATCATGCTCCCCTACTATTGTTCCGCCCCGAACGGAATGTATGCCTATTTCGCTGTTAGTTCTTTTTCTTCTTTCGGAATATCTCTCATAGATGCGTTTCATTGGTCTGTTTTCAGCCTCGGTAACAGCTTCTGCAAGCATCAGAGCAGTTCCTGAAGGAGCATCCAGTTTGCGGTTATGATGTTTTTCGATTATTTCAACATCGTAGTCTTCTCCGAAAACCGCCGCGGCTTTTTTTACAAGATCGGCGACAACGTTCACGCCGAACGACATATTCGGGGAGAAGAAGACGGGAATTTTTTCTGACGCGTTTTCAATCACCTTTTTTTGTTCCTCAGTATAACCCGTGGTTGCAAGAACGACAGGGAGTGTGTTTTTCAAAGCGTATGATATGACGTCGGAAAGAAGCGACGGATGAGAAAAATCTATAATTGCGCCGACAGGCAGATCAACGTCGTTTACGGATCTGTAAAGCGGGTATTTTACGTCCGGTCCGTCTTTGATATCAACGCCTGCCGCTATACGGAGTTTGTCGGAAAAACGGTCCGAAAGAGAACAGTCCGATATCATTTTTCCCATTACGCCGAGACAGCCGCAAAGAAGAATATCAATCATTATAATGCCTCATTTTTAATTTATTTAAGTATTTCGAGCGCTTTTTTGAGTTTTTCGAGGTTTGCGGGTGTCATTTCACAAAGAGGAAGACGACATTCGCCTACATCAAAACCGAGAATATTCATTGCTGTTTTAACGGGGATGGGATTTGTTTCGATAAACAAAGCATCTATAAGCTCAGAATATTTTATTTGCAGTTCAGCTGACTTTGCCGTATCTCCGTTAAAGTAACTGGAACAGATTTCGTGAGTCTGTTTCGGAATAATGTTTGAAAGAACGGAAATGACACCTTTGGCGCCGAGAGAAAGTATTGGCGTAATAAGTCCGTCTTCTCCTGAATAAATATCAAGGGCATCTCCGCAAAGCGCACGGATATGAACGATATCCGCAACATTACCGCTTGCTTCTTTTGTTGCTACGATATTCGGGTGTTTTGACAGTTCCAGATATGTTTCGGGTTTTATGGTCATACCTGTTCTGCCGGGAACATTATAAAGAATACAGGGAATATCCACGGCATCTGCAATCGCACTGAAATGTCTGACAAGCCCCAACTGAGTTGTTTTGTTGTAATACGGAGTCACGTTAAGGTAAGCATCAGCGCCGACTTCAGCGGCAAATCTGGTCAGTTCGATCGCATATGCGGTATCGTTGCTGCCCGTGCCTGCGATCACAGGGATCCTGCCTGCAGTTTTTTCTACGGCAAAACGGATAACATCACGATGTTCTTCATCTGTAAGAGTAGACGCTTCGCCTGTTGTGCCGCATATTATAATAGCATCCGTGGAATTTGCGATCTGATATTCTATTAATTCTTCAAGCTTGGCGAAATTGACTGATAAATCTTTATTGAAAGGGGTCACTATAGCAACGCCTGCGCCTGTGAAAACTGTTTTTTTCATATTATTCTCCCTTAATCAAAGTAGCCTTTTGCGGCATACAGTTCCGCCATTTCAACCGCACCGCCCGCAGCGCCGCGAAGTGTGTTGTGAGAAAGCGAAACAAATTTGTAATCATATTGAGAGTCTTCGCGAAGTCTTCCGACGGAAACAGCCATACCGTTTTCCAGATTACGGTGAAGTTTTGCCTGCGGATAATTATCTTCATTAAAATAATGAATAAACTGTTTTGGCGCTGTAGGCAGAGAAAGAAGCTGAGGCTCTCCTTTGTAATTCTGCCAGAGAGAAATGATTTCCTCTTTTGTTGGTTTATTATCAAAAGAAACAAAAACAGCGGCAAAATGACCGTCCGATACTGGAACGCGGAGACATTGCGTAGTTATAAGAGGAGATGATGCGCTGACTATTCGATCCCCCTCTATTTTTCCCCAAACTTTCAACGGCTCTTTTTCGGATTTTTCTTCCTCGCCGGCGATGTACGGTATCAGATTGTCCTGCATTTCAGGCCATGTATCAAAGTTTTTCCCTGCTCCGGATATTGCCTGGTATGTGCAGGCGAGTATTTTTGAAATGCCGAATTTTCTGAGCGGCTGAAGCGCAGGAACATAGCTTTGAATTGAGCAGTTGGATTTTACGGATATAAAACCGCGTTTTGTGCCGAGACGCTTTTTTTGCGAAGCGACTATCGCTATATGCTCAGGGTTGACCTCGGGAATAATCATGGGAACGTCAGAAGTAAATCTGTTTGCGGAATTATTGGACATAACCGGACATTCGTGCTTTGCGTATTCTTCTTCAAGCGCTCTGATCTCGTCCTTTTTCATATCGACGGCACAGAAAACAAAATCTACGGAAGACGTGATTTTATCGATGTCCGCAGTTGCGTCCATAACGATTATTTTTCTCATCTTTTCAGGTATCGGAGAAGTCATCAGCCATCTGCCCGACACAGCTTCCTCATAAGTTTTACCGGCGGAACGTCCCGACGCCGCAAGGACTGAGACATTGAACCACGGATGATTTTCGAGCAATAAGGCGAACCGCTGACCTACCATTCCGGTCGCTCCGATTATTCCGACATTATAATTTCTCACTTTGATTTCTCCAATTCTTAAATATGCAAAACGACGGAAAAAGCTCCGTCGTGAATAAAATAAATCATTTTTTCGCAACAGATAGCTCAATACCGTAATACGGTAACAGCCGAACAGCTCTTAACTGTCCGTCCGGATAATGACGTTTCCTGTTCAGTCATTTCCTCGGCGATGGCACCTTTTTTTCGCTGTTTGCAGGAACAACAATCCGAAATTTATCGAAATTAAGCGAAATACTTATTGACAACGCGCCTCTATTAAGTTATAATTAAGTATAACAGATTTTATTTGATATGTCAACACAGATATTAAAAAATTTCAATAAAAGACATAAAGAGAGTTTTTTCGTAAACTATGGATTTAAAAGATTTTTATTATGACCTTCCCACAGAGCTTATAGCGCAGCATCCTGCAGAAAAAAGAGATCTATCGAGACTGATGTTTCTTGATAAAAAGACCGGGCAGATACGGCACGGGACATTCCGGGATATAATTGATGAATTTGATAAAGGCGATTGCCTTATACTGAACGATTCAAGAGTCATTCCGGCAAGACTTTTTGCAGAAAGAGTTTCGGACAAAGCGAAGATCGAAGTTTTTCTTCTGAGACCGCTTGACAATTCAAACACATGGGAATGCCTTGTAAAGCCCGGCAAAAAAATGAAAACCGGAACAAAAATCGACGTAAAAGGAATTCCTGCAGAAGTAACCGAAGTATTTGAAAACGGCAACAGAGCCATCCGTTTTGAATTTGACGGTGATTTCAAAGACAAGCTTAACGAAATAGGTGAAATCCCGCTGCCCCCGTACATACATGAAAAACAGGACGATTACAGCAGATATCAGACTGTATACGCAAAATATGACGGTTCTGTTGCAGCACCTACCGCGGGACTTCATTTTACAGAGGAGCTGCTTGATGAACTGCGAAACAAAGGCGTTGAAATAGGTTTTGTTACTTTGCACGTAGGGTTGGGAACATTCAGACCCGTAAAGACCGAAATAATTGAAGAGCATAAAATGCATTCGGAGTTTTTTATACTTCCAGATAAGACGGCGGAAATAATCAACAGATGCAAAAAGAACAAACACAGAGTAACGGCTGTTGGAACAACATGCACAAGAACACTTGAAACAGTTGGAACGAGGCTCGGAATAAACGAAGATAATTTCAAGCTTACTGAAATGTCAGGCGAAACAGATATTTTTATTTATCCGCCGTATGAGTTTAAAGTAATAGACAGATTGATCACAAATTTCCATCTTCCGGAAAGCACGCTGATAATGCTTGTTTCAGCCCTTGCGGGAAGAGAAAACGTATTGAATGCCTACAAAGAAGCAGTGAAAGAAAAATACAGATTTTTTTCATTCGGCGACGCTATGTTCATTGGATAGCAGTTTTTGAAAACGATATACAAACATTAAAAAAGTCCTGAATCTATGCGGTTTCAGGACTTTTTCCTTTTCAATTCTCTTTGTAGATAAATTCGTGTTTTATGCCGTTTTTGAAGGTTATCGACATCACACGCCCATTTTTTATACAAAAGTTGTTACTTACCGTTTTTATAAAATCCTTCAAAATTCGCGGGTCAATTTCTTTAAGTAAAGATATTGTCTCAGCTGTAGATAACGAAGGTGGAACGATGTTCGGTCTGCCTTTCAGATTGAAACAGCCTACTTCCATGGCAGGTAAAATCGCTGAAGATGTGGCGAAGGGAGATTCAATAGAAGATGCATCAGGAGAAATAAGGGACGCCGTAAGGTACACGGCTATCTTTCCTGAGGAAAACTTCACTGACGGCTATTACAAAGTGAAGAAATCTCTGGAAAAGAAAGGCTATGAAGAGGTCCGATGCAAAAACTTTTACGAAATGTACGAAGCGGGAGACCAATGCCAGAAGGCTGTTCAATGCGTATATAAGGATAAATCGGGATATGTGTTTGAGTTTCAGTTTCACACGGTAGACAGCGCAGGGGCAAAAGAGGTAAACCATCCCGTATATGAAGAGTTCAGAAAAGCCACAGTGCCGAAGGAAATAAAAAACAAATATTTCGGGAATATGAGGTACATCGGAACTCATGTTCCTGTTCCACGCGGTGTCATGGGTATAAAGTCGCACGGATAACACAAACGGGTCTTGAAATATCATCTTAAATGTGATATAATAAGAATAAAGGGAGGCATAAACAATGGCACGGACGCGATATTATTTACATGAACGAGAATCGTACCCTGTTAGACTTGTAAAGCTGGAATTTGACGACGAAGGCTTTCCAGAAGGGTCAGGATGGAAAGACGGCAAATGGGAGCCTATCAGCAACCGCTTGGAGTTGAGTCTTCTTAACGACCTCACACCTTATCATGACATTACCGAAGAAGAAGCCAAGGCGTACCTGAAATCACAGGAAAAGGCTTCAAAGCAGGAATAAAATACAGTTTAGAAATTTGTAACCGTTTAGCTATTGATTGGTAACCTTTATCGCGTATAATAAATACGTAAGATGGGAGGGATGCTTTTTGATGTTAAACAAAGCACTCCTGATGGCGTATGAAGCGCACAAAAATCAGGTTGACAAAGGCGGAGAGCCGTATTATCTGCATTCGATATATGTTGCTCTGACAGTGCAGGGAGAAACCGAGAAAATCGTTGCTCTGTTGCATGACATTGTGGAAGATACAGACGTTACGCTTGGAGACCTTCGGCGTGAAGGATTCTCAGAACAGGTGATTGAAGCTGTTGACGCAATAACTCACCGCGGTGAGGATTACGATGAATATATAAAGAAGGTCAAGAGCAATCCGACCGCAACAAAGGTGAAAATCGCTGATATTCACCACAACATGGACATCACGCGGCTGAAAGAGGTTACAGAGAAAGATAAAGCACGTATTGAGAAATACAAAAGGGCTCTGAAATATTTACAGGAATAATCAGGCGGCTGAAAAGCCAGCCTGTTTTTTTATATCAAGATACACCATAAAATATTCATTGCTCTTTATAGGAAAGGGCTACAATGGATATTATATACAAACCGATATTTGAGCTTCATGCTTATGAAAACAATCCGAGAATAAATGATGACGCGGTAGAACCCGTTGCAAAAAGCATAAAAGAATTTGGGTTCAAAGTCCCGATTCTCATTGATAAGGACAACGTAATAATTGCGGGACATACTCGCCTTAAAGCTGCACAAGCTCTTGGGATGAAGGAAGTCCCGTGCATACTTTGTGATGACCTTACGCCCGAACAGGTAAAAGCGTTTCGCCTTGCTGATAACAAAGTAGCTGAGTTCGCTGACTGGGATATTCCCCTATTAGAGCTTGAGGTCAAAGAAGTTGAGCTTGTCATTAAAGAAGCAGGACTGGAAGATTTAGTCAACAATCTCCCTCCTATTGATATTGACGGTTATCTGGAACGCATGGATAATAAGCAGGATGAAGAACCTAAACCCAAACAGGCACGATGCCCGCACTGTGGCGAATGGGTAGACATTGACGAGATATAACAGGAGGAAACACGATGGAGATAGTATACAAGCCCACGGACTCTCTTGTTATGTATGACAAGAACCCAAGAATAAACGACAGAGCAATCGTTCCTGTTGCTAACAGCATAAAGGAGTTCGGATTCAAAGTCCCGATTCTGCTTGACAAGGATAATGTCATTATTGCAGGACACACAAGACTTAAAGCCGCAAAGAGTTTAGGTATGAAGGAAGTCCCCTGCATTATGTGTGAGGACTTAACTCCTGAGCAGGTAAAGGCGTTCAGGATTATTGACAACAAGACGGCAGAGATTTCAAACTGGAACTTGGAAAAGCTGAACGAGGAGCTGGGCGATATTCATATTGACATGGAAGAGTTCGGCTTCTATGATATTCCCGTAGTAGATGAGCTCGGCGAGTATCTGAAAGACCATGAAGAAAAACCTCCGAAAGAAAAAGAGCCGCTGAGAATACAATGCCCGTATTGCGGAGAGTGGTTTGATGTCGATGAATAAAGCGAAGTACACACAATCCGAAAGACGCAGAGCTATGATAGCGAGGGTCTATCACAAGGATGCGGATGAAGACGGATGGAAGACACTTCACGGCGAGCACGTGCATTTCAAGGATGGAGAGATAGACAAAGGAAACCCTCACCTTGTAAATGCTCTGAAAGGTAAAGCAGGAAAAGAAGCCAAAGGCGAAGAAAAGGGCTTGACCAAAAGCGGGAAAAGTGGTATAATAGAAAAAAGCAGACCTGCACCGAAGTTTACCGTCCCCTCCCCTAAAAGTTTTCAAAAGGCACTGAGCGCAGCAAAGGCAACCTGCCCGCCCGAAAAAGCGTGGCGCGTTGATTCGACATACAGTGCTGAGGATTATTCGGAATGCAAACTGTTCTCAACCGAAAAGGGCAGCACCGTTGCTATAAAGCCTGACGGTGATATTATCAGTGTATGCAAATGCGAGGGAGATGCTTTACGCGGACGCGATTTAATTAAATACGCAGTAGAGAATGGCGGAACAAAGCTCGATAGTTTCAGCGGCAACCATAAGTTCTACGTACATAATGGGTTCGAGCCTGTAAGCTGGTGCGAGTTTGATGAAAAATACGCCCCTGATGGATGGGACAAGAATCGTGACGAATTGGAACCAGTAATTTTTTATAAATATACTGGAAAGACGAGTCAGTATGGGACGTTAAATGATTTTCTGTCAAGTGTTCCTGCCAGCAAGGACTATGACACGGCAAAAGAAATAAGGAATAAAGAATTAGAAAAAAAGGAAAAGTGATACAATGAAAACTCCCACATATGAAGAGTTCGAGAAGGCTGTTACGTATTACTTCAAGGATGGATGGAAGACCTTGAGCGATGAGCAGGTAATGGAATATATAAAAAGCGAAGAAGCGCAAGAAGCAATAAGAGAAAAATACGCTGACGATGTTTCTGCTTACGAGAGCGGAAAGATAACACGCAGACAGTTTATGGTCGGCGGGGCTTCTGCTGTTGGCAACTGTCTGGTATATATGTACTAACCGTAAAGCAAAGGGCAAGACCAGCTAAATAATTAAATATCTCATCTGCCATGTGTAGAAGGAGTTTTCAAAGACGTTTTGTTTAGGCAAAGCGTCTTTTGTTTTTATGCAAAAAAGCAGTCCGCAACAACCTGCTTAAAAATAAACTAAAAATTCAAGAAGAGGGCTTGACCGAACGCGAAAAATCGGATATAATAAATACGAGCAGGAAGATGAAGGTCTCTGCAACTGGCTCGAACAAATTCAAGGTCGGTTTTACAGAAAAAAATCTCGACCGCCACTGGGGAGGGTCGAGCGACCCCAGCGATGAGTACCCTGGCTGGACCAAAGAACAATATGCACAAAGAGCTTTGGAGCTTGTTCAGAGCGCAACAAGTGAAAATGTTTTAGGTTACAAAACATCCAGCGGTGCGATAGTAAGGTATGATAAAGCAACTAACGACTTTGTTAAGGGCTATCCCGAAACAGGTGTAGTGTCAATGTACAAGCCAGAAGACGGTGAGGAATACTTCTTGCGCAGGTTAAAAAAAGAGAGTGGCATCACAACCGACAGTAAGGAGGAAAATATGCCCGAAGGTAAGCACTTATGTCCCGTATGTGGTAAGTATGAGTTCCCAGAAGAGGACAGCCTCGATGTATGTGAGGTCTGTGGCTGGGAGGATGATGTGATTCAGGAAGACGACCCTGATTACAGAGGCGGTGCAAATAAGATGAGCCTCAACGAAGCAAAGGCAGCGTGGGAGAAATCAGGCGGAACAATACCGAAGCCTTATGGCTTGTAATTTGCCGAATTTGCGCAGGTTCATCCGAGCAGAGGAATTATACTACTCTGTATAGAACCCGTCCTGCTACATAGTTATTTTAAGCTATTATTGACGATAAAGGTGAGTGACGGAAACGCCACTTGCCTTTATTGCGTTATAAGGAGAAATCGAGTGCATAAAAGAAAGGCTATTTCGTAAACCACCCTATCGTAACATCGGTCGGAATTTTTGAGTACAAGAACCCTGACGGAAGTACAAGAAGGGAGTGACGACTCCCCGAAGATGTCTTTGATGCCGAGAGCCTCGCGTCATATAAAGGAAAGCCCATTATCATGACTCACGATGCTGGCTATGTTGATAAAAACAACAGTTCTTTGTGTTGATGATATGGCGACAATCCACGTCGCATGGGACAACGGCTCTGGGCTTGGAGTGGCGTACGGGGAAGATTATTGCAGAAGAATCGAACAGTAAGCCGCAAAGGGATTGACAATTATCCGTGACTGTGATAATATATGTATACGATGCAAAAACGTTGTCTTTACGCGATTGAGAACCACATGATTCAGGGATAGAAAACTCATATCCCGTGAACATATGGGACGCAATGTTTATAGAGTAACGGTTTTAGTGAAAGGGATATGATGTTTAATCTTATAAAAACAGAAGGAAGAGCAAGGCGCGGAGAATTTACAACCGTTCACGGGACCGTCCAAACTCCGGTTTTTATGAATGTTGCAACTGCTGCCGCGATAAAAGGCGGAATATCAGCCTTTGACCTATGCGATCTTGATTGTCAGATCATGCTTTGCAATACATATCATTTGCATTTGCGTCCGACAGACACACTGATAAAAAAACTGGGCGGTCTGCATAAATTTACGGGATGGAGCGGACCGATACTCACAGACAGCGGAGGCTTTCAGGTTTTTTCGCTTGCTTCATTGCGTAAGATCAAAGAAGAAGGCGTATATTTTTCGTCCCACATAGACGGAAAAAAAATCTTCATGGGTCCCGAAGAGAGCATGAGGATACAGTCCAACCTCGGTTCTACGATCGCAATGGCATTTGATGAATGCGTAGAAAACCCCTCCCCTTACGATTACGTTAAGCGTTCCGCGGAACGGACATATCGCTGGCTTTGCAGATGTAAGAACGAAATTGAAAGGCTGAATTCTCTGGAAGATACGGTAAATAAAAAACAAATGCTTTTCGGTATAAATCAAGGTGGAACATTTGAGGACATAAGAGTGTCTAACATGAAAGATATAGCAGCTCTTGACCTTGACGGTTACGCAATAGGCGGACTTGCGGTTGGCGAAAGCGCCGAAGAGATGTACCGGATAATCGATGCAGTAGAGCCGTTTATGCCTCAAAATAAACCGCGATACCTCATGGGTGTTGGCACTCCCGTCAACATTCTTGAAGGTGTTTTCAGGGGTATTGACTTTTTTGACTGCGTTATGCCGTCAAGAAATGCAAGACACGGGCATCTTTTCACATCGAACGGAATAATTAACATTATAAACGAAAAATATTCGGAAGATCTTGCGCCTATAGACAGCGAGTGCGACTGTCCGACATGTAAAAAACACTCGAGAGCATATCTTAGGCACCTTTTCAAGGCGAATGAAATGCTTGCAATGAGACTTGCGGTAATGCATAACCTATATTTTTACAACAATCTTATGAAGGACATACGAAACGCACTCGATCAAGGTGTTTATTACGATTTTTACAGCAGGAAGAAGGATATTCTCGGTAAGAGAATATAAGTAAAATAATTATAGGAGCGGAATATGAAAAAAGTCATTAAAATAATTGTGTGGGCAGAATTGGCTGCGTTAATTTCTGTTTTGTTTTTCACGCCAGTTACTTTTGCTGAATCAATGACTGAAGCGGTATCAAAAATAGTATCGGATTCAAAGAAATTCGAAGATGCAGAAAAAATCAAATACTGCTACGATGAATATAACTCTGTCCTTTCCGTATTTTCGATAAAAAGCCTGGATATAGGGAACGAACCGATCGATTATATCGATGACTGTGTAAGAGTTAAGATTTCGGAGAACGGAGTAATGAATTACCTTCCAGAGTCTGCGCCGTCCGCTCTTTCTTTTGACGAAGCAAGAGCAATGATCCACACACGGTTATGGCTTTTTAAAACAGACCTTTTCGACAACACCGAAATACTTGATTTTACAAAAAATCCGATAAATGATTACGGAATCGAAAAATACCCTTTACTCGATACTTTCTCAACCCCCGCTAAATTTACAGAATATCTGAAAACTCTTTTTACCGATAATATCGCTGAGCATTATCTTGAAGACACCACGATCACAGTATTCGGAAACGAGCTTTACGATATAGGCGGTAAGGTCGCGCAGTTCACTTTTGACTATGACAATTTCGCCACAGAAGAAGTTTTTACATCTGAGAACGGAGCATGGCATTTATATCGTGTTACTGTTAAATTTGACAACGCTATGCACGACCTTGAGGGGGCGTATGATGATTACTACGTAGGCTTTTTTTACACGGAAAACGGCTGGAGAATAGCTCTGACCACATTTAAAAACGATTATGAGTTATTTTACTTTGAAACGTATGATAAAACAGCAACGGCGGAAAAAAATCCTTCTACTTCTGATCTCTCCGTACTTTTCCCTCTTATTCTGAGCATATCTTTTACGGGAGCCCTTATTTGTTTTAAACGCGGCAAATGAAATTTGTAATAATCTGATAATTAAGGTCCTCTTATTCTGCTTATAAGAGGACCTTTTATTATGTTGTTATTCGTTTATTCTCCGTATATTTCATACGCAGTTCTGAGACGAGGAAGAAGATTTTTTTCTGATTTTGAATATTGGATATCTTTGAATTTTGCAAGCGTTTCGGATGGTGTGCGGACAAGAAAATCGTTCCAGATGTCAAAGAGTCCGTCCATAGTTGCAAAAAAGTATGTTTTATCTGCATCTGCGAGTTCATAAAACAATTCGGAATCACGCGGGTCAAGAAAGAAATTCTTGTCAAGATAATCAATTATATCTTCCTTAGTTTCGTATCCTTCAAAAGGCTCATAAAGACTATCCATAACAACGGCTGTAGCTTCTGCATCAGGCGCTGTGACGGGAATACAGATCGTGAAATCAGTCGATTCGTTATACGCCTGATACCAGCCGGGAGCAGCATCCGGTCCGTTAGGATATGGAACTATACCGTAATTATTGAGGTTATACGCAACGGAGTCGGTATTTGAAAGAATTTCAAAAGCATCAAGATTGCCGAGGACAGCGCGACCGGTTATAAGAGGATCAAGACCGGGCTCATCGAGAATATTATAAGATGTCGGACCATTCATCCACTCATACCACTGATTCAGAGCAAGAAGAGCAGTATCGGTATACAGACCGAGTTCAAACGTATCTTCTTTGGCGTTGTATGTAATATACTCGTCACCGTTTGAAAATGCGACGGAACGCACAAATCTGCTTGCATCACTTGCAAAAGAATATACTTTATCTCCGCTCATAGCGTTAAAAGTATAATTATTAAGGACATCGGTGAATGTATCCCAGTTCCACGTGCCGTTTTCGTAATAATCCCTCGGATCCGTAACACCCAGAGTGGAAATATAATCTTCATTTATACCTATTATTCCTGCGACTGAATTCTGAGTCCGGAGCGGATGCATTGCAGGGACAACGCCATATACGGCGCCGTTCCACATAGTAGAGAGAAGAAGCTGCCTGTTGCCCCATTTTGCCTGATTGGATACATCTATATTTTCAAGAAGAGCAAGATCGGTGAAAATACCTATAGGGATATATCCGACAAGCCAGTATGACTCTTCCTGTATAAGGTCATACGTATACGAATTGGAGAGAACATCGATATACGCCGCCTCCCCTGCCCTTGAAACATACCGAAATTCGATTTTGCAGTTATGCTTATTTTCAACATCACGAAGACGCTGAAGAGCAAGATCGCCGAATTCGGTATTGTATATGAATGTAAGGACAGAATCTTTACCTTCAAAAAAATAGTCCTTCACCATACCGAAAACAAAATTTTTTCCGCTCAGATCAAGGTCTCCCGTGATACTCGAAGAGTATTCGGGTATCACTTCGTCGGACTGTCCCGCGGAACACGCAACAAGCAAGATCATAACCACGCAAAGAAGAAAGGAGATAATATGCAAAAAAGTATTGTTTTTCATAATCCACCTCAAGATATATCATATGTTATTCTGTTTTTGAGATCATATCAAGAAAGATATCAACGGTCTGAGTCCATTCCTCCACTTTTTCAAGGCCTGTTTCAGCCGCAACTCTTCTGAAAAATGAAATATACGACGCTTTTTCGTCTTCGCTGTTATAAAGCTTTGCCTTGAGGATAGCGTAAACGAGACCGAGCTTGTCCTCTTCAACGCGAAGCAGCAGTTTTTTATCGTCTTTCACTGCATTTTCGGCGGAAGAGAATAGATCAAGATATGTGGGAATTATTTCTTTTGATAAGAATTTTTCATCCTGCGGCTGACCGAAAATCGAAAGAGGTTCACCTGTTTTTTCAAGTTCATCCGCCATTGTATCAAGATATTTTTCTATATATGGAGCTGCTGCACCATAGTAAGCGGAAATAAAATCGTGTTTGACTTTTTCAGTATCTATATACGGATCCCATGAGAGTTTTGCGAGAAGATATGCTCGAAGAGCCCAAAAATCGCCGTTTTTTTCGCGGTTTCCCTGATTGAAAATCGAACGGACGTTGTTTTCATAAAAGAAACGCATATTCGGTCCTAGTATTCTGAAATTCGGGAAAGGCGATATAAGATTTGAGAACTGAATATCATAATCCCAGAGGAAAATATTTCCGCAATAATGATGCCAAACGGACAGGTCTTTGACAAAGCTTTCGCATTGAGGATTTTTTTCTATCGGTTTTGATCGGTCGCACTCGATATTGCAAAGCATTATATGTACATTTTTACGCATCTCTATTTTTTTCGGAGCAGTGCGGCTGTACCAGTAAGAGAGCGTTGATATGATTTTGTCGGGGAAAGCATCTGCAACTTTATTGACAAAATACATGATAGATCCGATATGAGAGCCTGCTTCTTCGTCAAGTTTGCGGCATTTATCGCACGTGCAGAAACGCGCATTGTCATTTTGAGATACCGACCAGTATTTTGCCCCCGGTTTTTCATCAATAAACCGTTTCAGATTTTTGATAGCGGTTTTTATCATTTCGTCGTTTGTGCAGCAAAGCTGACCGTCATTGATACGTTCGCCATCTACAAGAGAATAATATTCGGGATGTTCAGTGTAGTATTCTGCAGGCGGGATAAGATTAAAGAACGAATGACACCAGAAACCCCAGTTTTTGTGTCCCTCAAGGATCTTCCTGTTTTTCACGTACGAAAACTGTCCGTTCAGCTTATGCTTTTCGGCAAAAACAGGATCCCATGCATCGCGATAAAAGACCTCTCTGTAATCAATGGCAGGCTTACTGACATCAAATGTTCCGTCCGGGATTTCAAGTGAGCAGCGATGCGGTATATAATCTTCGGTTGAAGTCAGCCACATACATCCAGCATATTTTTCAAGAAATTCATAGCAACCGAATATCAGAGAGTTTTCGCTGGCGGCAAGTATAAATACAGTTCCGTTTTTTTCTGCGATAACAAAGCCTTCGCTGCCAAGATCTTCATTTATTTCGGGAGAAAAATCAAAAGGGAAAACATCGAGGATAATCTTATTTTTCAGACATTTATCACAAACACTCTTTGCAATGGGTATCATGCAGTCTGTAACATCAAAAATATATTTTCGAAGAATTCCCGCAGCGCGGTTTATACTTTCCGTTTTTTTCGGAAATGCAATTTCACAAGCCGGCGAATGCCTGTCCACTAGTATCATTTTTATACCCCTTTCGGTTTTCGATATCGATATTATAGCATATCCGCTCATAAAATTCAACCCATGGAATCATCTTTGGAATAAAAAAAATGTTTGATAAAATATATGGACAATTTATCAAAAGTGCTTGACAAATAATTGCCTCAATGATATAATAAAGTATATTAACAAATGTTAAGGAGATTACTACTATGGCAAACAGACTTAAAGGCAGACTGCCGAAAGTAGGTATCCGTCCCTGTATTGACGGAAGACGTTTCGGACCTCGCGAATCGCTTGAAGATCAGACGATGAATATGGCAAAAAGCGCAGCCGAACTGATTTCTTCGAATCTTCACCATTCATCTGGCGAAACGGTTGAATGCGTTATAGCCGATACATGCATTGGCGGCGTTGCTGAAGCGGCGGCATGCCAGGATAAATTTGACAGAGAAGGCGTAGGCGTAGTGCTTACCGTAACGCCCTGTTGGTGCTACGGAACTGAAACAACACATCAGGTACCGGGCGTACCCACAGCTATCTGGGGATTTAATGGAACTGAAAGGCCGGGCGCTGTATATCTTGCATCGGCGCTTGCCAGCCACAGCCAGAAGGGACATCCCGCATTCGGTATTTACGGAAAAGATGTAAAAGATAAAGACGACACATCCATTCCCGAAGATGTTAAAGAAAAAATACTCAGATTTGTAAAAGCAGGTCTTGTTGTAGCAACCCTCAAAGGCAAGAGTTATCTTGCAATGGGCAATGTTGCAATGGGTATCGGCGGCTCTATTCCCAATGAAGAAGTATTTCAGAATTATCTCGGCATGAGAAACGAATATATCGATATGGTAGAATTCAGAAGAAGAATAGACCTTGAGATATATGATCATGAAGAATTTGACAAGGCAATGATCTGGGTCAAAAAGCATTGCAAAGAGGGAATTGAAATCAACGCAAAACCGCTCACCCGCGAACAGAAGGACAAAAACTGGGAAACCTGCGTAAAGATGTTCCTTATTGCGAGAGATCTTATGATAGGCAACCCCAAGCTTGCCGAAATAGGCTGGGTTGAAGAAAGCAACGGTCACAATGCAATAGCAGCAGGCTTCCAGGGTCAGAGACAGTGGACAGACCATATGCCCAACGGTGATTTCCTTGAAGCTATGCTCTGCTCCTCGTTTGACTGGAACGGCACGCGCGAAGCATTTGTTGTAGCGACGGAAAACGATGCGCTCAACGGCGTTGCCATGCTTCTTTCGCACCTTATTTCCGATAAAGCGGCAGGCTTTGCGGATGTGAGAACATTCTGGAACGCTGAGTCGATCGAAAGAGTTACAAAGTGGAAACCCGAAGGAAGAGCAGCTACCGGCATTATTCATCTTACCAATTCAGGCGCCTGCTCTCTTGACCTTTCCGGCGAACAGACAAAAGACGGAAAGCCTGTTTGCAAGCCTTTCTGGGAGATCACGGATGAAGAAGTTGAGAAATGCATGGAAGCAACTCCGTTTGCAAATGCAAATCTCGAATATTTCCGCGCGGGCGGATTCTGCTCGAATTTCAAGACAAAAGACGGCATGCCGCTGACGATGGTCAGAGTTAACTACATTAAAAATCTCGGTCCCGTAATTCAGATCGCTGAAGGATGGTCTGTAGCTCTTCCGGATGATGTTCAGAAAATTCTTGCGGACAGAACAGACCCGCAGTGGCCTCAGACATGGTTCTCCCCCCGTCTTACCGGAACAGGCGCTTTCAAAGACGCATATTCCGTTATGGCAAACTGGGGCGCAAACCATTGCGCATTCACATACGGACATATCGGTGCGGACCTTATCACTCTTGCATCTATGCTCAGAATTCCCGTATGCATGCATAATGTTGACGAAGACAAGATATTCCGTCCGTCCACTGTTGCAGCTTTCGGCATGGACAAGGAAGGGGCAGATTTCAGATACTGCCAGGCATACGGTCCTATTTACAGATAATCACACTTCATCGCTGCCGCGTTTTGCTTCGCGGCAGCGATAATAGTTTACCTGATATCGGAAAATGTCTGACGTTATAAATGTCATAAACAAGACACAAAGATGACAATATTATTTAGACTTTTCAGATGTTGATTTTTAATAGAAAATATTATATAATAGTATATAATTATTTAGCGGGTGACGCAGAATGAAACTTCTTGAGGAAAGAATTCTTAAAGACGGAAAAATAGGCGCAGGCGATGTGCTGAAAGTTGACTGTTTTGTCAACCATCAGATCGATGTCCCTTTTATGTATGAGGTCACAAAAGAGTTTTACAGACTTTTCAAAGATGAAAATGTTACAAAAATAGTGACTATTGAGGCCTCGGGGATCGGTATAGCATGCCTTGCCGCAACACATTTTAACGTACCCGTTGTTTTTGCAAAAAAGACACCCACAAACAATATTTTCGGCGATGTTTACACAGCACAGGTCTACAGTTATACACATGAACGAAATTATACCGTCAGAATATCAAGAGAATTTCTTAATCCCGATGACAGAGTATTGATCATTGACGATTTTCTTGCCAAAGGCAGTGCTCTGACAGCTCTTATTTCGCTTGTTCAAAAAGCCGGCGCGAAAGTTGTCGGCGCAGGCATCGTAATAGAAAAAATGTATCAGAACGGCGGCAAAATCGTCCGGGATTCGGGAATTCGTGTTGAATCTCTTGCAAAAATAAGCTCTATGGATGAAAACGGAATAATTTTCGAATAAAAATCAAAGTCAGTAAACGCCTTGTGCGTTGAAATATTATAAAAATAGAAAATTCAGGAGGTACAAACCAATGAACAGAAAAATTCTTGCTGCGTTTATAGCAATAGCAATGTTGCTTTCCGCAGTAGCAGCCCTTGCCGGCTGTAACGGTGACACTGCTGTTGAAGCAAGTGAAACCGATCCCCTTCTTCCCGCATTTGCTATCGAGAAGTTTGACGTATCTGAAGATTTCAAAATCGGCGTTATCTGCCTGCATGATGAAAACTCCACATATGACAACAACTTCATCAAATCCATCAAAAGAACACAGGAAGCTCTCGGTCTTTCCGATTCACAGGTTCTCATAAAGACAAACATCCCCGAAAGCTCAGCTTGTGAAGACGCTGCTAAAGAGCTCGCTGAAAACGGATGCAAAATTGTATTTGCAGACAGTTTCGGACATGAAGAACACATGATCGCTGCTGCCAAGGCTTATCCGGATGTTGAATTCTGTCACGCTACCGGAACCAGAGCAGCTACAGAAGGTCTTGCAAACTTCCACAACGCTTTCGCAGCTATTTACGAAGGTCGTTTTCTTGCAGGTATAGTTGCAGGTCTTAAGCTCAACGAGATGATCGATGCAGGCAAAATCACAGCAGAACAGGCAGTTATGGGTTATGTCGGTGCATACACATACGCTGAAGTTATATCCGGTCTTACTTCTTTCTATCTCGGCGCTAAATATGTTTGCCCGTCAGTTACAATGAAAGTTCGTTACACAGGTTCTTGGTATGATCAGGCTGCAGAACAGGAAGCTGCAAATGCTCTTATCAAAACAGATAAATGTGTTCTTATAAGCCAGCATGCAGACTCTCTCGGTGCTCCGAGTGCTTGTGAAGCAGAAGGCGTTCCCAATGTTTCTTACAACGGAAGCACAATCAGCGCAGGCGAAACAACATTCCTTATTTCTTCTGCTATCGACTGGGCTCCTTACTTTGCATACATAATCAAACAGGTTCAGGACGGCAATCCCATTGACGCAAACTGGACAGGCGACATTTCTACAGGTTCTGTTATTCTTACAGGACTTAACACCGCAACGATGAATGACAAAATGAAGACTGAAGTTGAATCTGCCGTAGCTAAATTCAAAGCAGGAACACTTCACGTATTCGATACTTCCACATTCACAGTTGGTGGCGAAGAAGTTACTTCTTATCTTGCAGATGTTGAATACGACACATCATTCACACCTGATACAGAAGTTGTATCCGACGGATACTTCCATGAATCCGAATACCGTTCCGCTCCTTATTTCGATCTCAGAATCGACGGTATTGAATTCATAAATGAAATGTATTAATTTTCATTAACCAATAATACCCCAATAAGGCGGGGCCTCTGCCCCGCCTTATTTTAATACGGAGGCCTTTCTGATGTCTGAATCGATCAATAAGAATTACGCTTTGCAGCTTCGCAATATTACAAAGTCATTCGGAACAAAAGTAATTGCGAACAAAAACGTTGATCTTGATGTCCGCTACGGTGAAGTTCTTGCCATTCTCGGAGAAAACGGAAGCGGTAAAACGACACTGATGAACATGATCGCGGGAATTTATCACCCTGACAGCGGCGAGATTTATGTAAACGGAGAAAAAGCTTCAATAAACTCACCCAAAGATGCATTCAGATACAAAATCGGAATGGTCCACCAGCATTTTAAGCTTGTTGATCTGTTTACTGCTACTGAAAATATTATTCTCGGTATCAACGACGGCAAAAAGTATAATATTGCAAAAGCAACAGATGAAGTTAAAAAAATTTCGCAGAAATACGGATTTGTTCTTGATCCTAATAAAAAGATCTATGAAATGTCTGTTTCGGAAAAACAGACAGTCGAAATAATAAAAGTTTTATATCGTGGCGCAGATATTCTTATCCTTGATGAGCCTACAGCCGTTTTAACACCTCAGGAGACAGAAAAGCTGTTTGATGTTATTCGCAACATGCGAAAAGACGGAAAATCGATTTTGATAATAACTCACAAGCTTCATGAGGTTCTTGCGATTTCAGACAGGGTAAGTGTTTTGAGAAAAGGCGAACATATCGCAACGGTAAACACATCGGAAACTACCGAAAACGAACTTACCGAGATGATGGTAGGTAAAAGGATATCTTTGAACATCGGCAGATCGGAACCGAAAAACGCAACAGACAGACTTGTGGTTTCAGGTATCAATCTTACTAACCCGGATGGGGTTAAGGTGCTGAAAGATATTTCATTTACAGCAAAAGCGGGCGAAATTCTCGGTATTGCCGGTATTGCCGGCAGCGGTCAGAGAGAACTTCTTGAAGCGATAGCAGGGCTCAGGACACTTGACAGCGGAAGTGTAACGTATATCAATCCCTCTGATTCTCAAATAACGGAGCTGAGAAGTAAAACTCCCCTGCAGATAAGAGAACTCGGCGTTAGACTTTCTTTTGTTCCCGAAGACAGACTGGGCATGGGGCTCGTTGGGAACATGGATATAATAGACAATATGATGCTTCGCAGTTATAAAAAAGGAAAATCGGTTTTTGTTGACCGACAACCCCCAAAACAGCTTGCCGAGGAAATAATAGAAAGCCTTGAAGTAGTGACTCCAAGCGCTCAGACCCCTGTAAGACGGCTTTCGGGAGGAAATGTTCAGAAGGTCCTTGTAGGAAGAGAGATCGCCTCGGCGCCGTCTGTGCTTATGGTTGCATATCCCGTAAGAGGACTTGATATCAATTCATCATATACTATTTATAACCTGCTGAACAAGCAGAAAGAAAACGGCGTTGCAGTTATTTATGTTGGCGAAGACCTTGACGTTCTTCTTGAATTATGTGACAGAATACTTGTTTTGTGCGCAGGAACGGTTTCAGGGATACTTGACGGCAGGACGGCTGAAAAAGAGGAAGTCGGGTTGATGATGACGAAAGTGAATGGAGTGAAAGCTAATGAATAAGACAGCAGTTTCCACAAAAGATTATACGCATGTGAAAAAAGCTCCGTTCATAACAATTACGAAACGAGACGCTACGTCGCTGAAAAGAAATATACTTGTTCGTGTAATTGCGATAATAGCAGCACTTGTAGTATCATCTGTTATCACCTTGCTTATCACAGGCGAAAATCCCATCAGACTTTTTTCGACCGTTATTGACGGCGCTTTCGGACAGTTCAGAATATGGGGAACGGCACAGTCAGTTGCAATGCTGTTGGGTATCGCACTGGCACTGACTCCTGCATTCAAGATGAAATTCTGGAATACCGGAGGGGAAGGACAGGTGCTTATAGGCGCTCTCGCATCGGCTCTTGTGATGATGACAGCATCCTCTCTCCCCCATTGGCTTGCGTGCATACTTGTTGTTCTTGCCGGAATTTGTGCAGGCGCGATATGGGGCATAATACCTGCTGTATTTAAGGCATACTGGAAAACTAACGAGACGCTGTTCACGCTGATGATGAACTATGTTGCGATACAGCTGATCAAGTTTTTCCTTAAAGTTGCGGATAAGAGCGGATCGAGCACTGTTGGACCGAGTCTTCTGCAATACGGCAGACTGCCTGTTATTTTTGAGCAGCAGTATATGCTGAATATTATTGTTGTTGCCGTGCTGACGGCAATGATGTATATATACCTCAGAACAAGCAAACACGGATATGAAATCGCTGTTGTAGGTGAAAGCGAAAACACGGCGAAATATATAGGAATAAACGTTAAAAAAGTAATTATCAGAACTATGGCTCTATCGGGTGCGCTTTGCGGTCTGATCGGAGTGCTGCTTGTAGGGGCAACATCATATTCCATTGACCCGAACCTTGCTGCAGGCAACGGCTTTACAGCAATAATGGTTTCGTGGCTTGCAAAATTCAATCCGATAATCATGATATTCACAACGTTGCTGATCGTGGTTTTGAGCAGAGGCGCGGAAAACGTTTCAATGACACTCGGTCTCAACAAATCGTTTTCAGATATTCTTACGGGTATAATCCTCTTTTTCATTATAGGTTGTGAATTCTTTATAAATTACAAAATTCATTTCAATATTGCAAAAAAGGAAAGTAAGGAGGTTGAATTCAATGGCAATAATTGAGCAGATAGTCGAGCTTATTGTCAGGGCAATAATGCAGGGCACTCCCCTGCTGTTCGGATCTACCGGTGAAATACTTACCGAGAAATCCGGAAATCTCAACCTCGGTATTCCGGGAATAATGTATATAGGCGCAATTTCGGGCGTTATAGGCGGATTTTTCTATCAGAATTCCACTTCAAAAGTAATAACCGTGCTTGCGATAATAATTCCTTTGCTGAGCAGTCTTGCAGGATCCTTACTTGCTTCACTGATTTACGGCTTTCTGACGATAACTCTTCGCGCGAATCAGAATGTAACAGGTCTTGCACTGACTACTTTCGGTGTAGGATTAGGCAATTTCTTCGGCGGTTCGCTTATTAAGATAACAAACAGCGACACACCTTTTCTTGCCCTTTCAAAAATATCGGCAGCATACCGAACTACGCTGCCATTTGCAAATAATCTCGGTATTTTCGGCCAGCTGTTTTTCTCTTACGGTTTTATGGTTTATCTTGCGGTAGTGATTGCGCTTGCAGTATCCTTTATTCTTAAACGAACAAGGATCGGGCTGCAGCTGCGTGCTGTAGGCGAAAGCCCCGCAACAGCCGATGCCGCCGGAATAAATGTAAACAAATACAAATATTTTGCAACGTGCATAGGCGGAATGATCGCCGGTCTTGGCGGACTGTATTACATTCTTGACTATTCAAAAGGAATATGGGCAAACGACGCATTCGGAGACAGAGGCTGGCTTGCTATAGCAATAGTAATATTCGCAATATGGAGGCCGAACATCAGTATCCTCGGTTCATACCTCTTCGGCGGTCTTTACATACTGTTCAATTATGTTTCGGTATCAATGAATCTTTTGCCTCTTATGCAGATGCTGCCTTATGTAGTAACAATAATCGTTCTTGTTATTGTAAGCATGAGAAAGAAGAGAGAAAACCAACCGCCCGCATCGCTCGGAACGAATTATTTCAGAGAAGAGCGGTAAAATCATTATAAACGCAAAAAATCCCGTGTTTCCACGGGATTTTTTTATAGATGGTTTATCAATGCGTTATTTTGAATTGAATGGAAGCAGCTTCGCTTTATCAAGAGCGAACATGATAAGCGGGATCAAAACGAGCTGAACTATAATGCCGGGAACGGCGTTTGTGAAGGCGCCTGCGATAAAAGCGGCAAATGTAAACTCTTTACCCGAGGATGAAAGAAGGATATACTGAGCAACGCCCCATAGAAGTCTGCCTGCAAGCATACCTGCGACAAGCGAAACATATACGCTGAGTATATTTTTGCGTTTAAAAAGGAGGTAAATAAGACCGGTGATCAAGCCGTAAGTGAGAAGTTCGAATGCCATAGCTACGGCTGTAGGAAACATCGGAGGCATTGTAAAGAGAAGGGAACGAATAATCGGAAGAGCAACGCCTATCATGGCGGCATACTGCCATCCGCAGATAAGAGCGCAAAGGAAAACAGGCAGATGCATAGGGAGAAGCATTGAACCGATAGCGGGGATTTGTCCCGTCAAAAAAGGAAGAACGAGACCGAGCGCAAAGAACATTGCGGTCAATACGATTTTATAAACGATACGATTTTTCATTTAAATTTATTCCGATCTTATATTTATGATTTATTTCGCGGAGTATATCCGAGCTTGATAAAATTAGTATCTTCCGAAAGAGTTTTTGCGTTGTATATAACAATAACAACATCCGGATCCAGCGAAGAAACATATTCGGTAAGATTTTCGTTTATGTAGCGAGGGTCTATCATATGGATCGTGCTGAAATGCGCAATAAAAAACGGCAGCATGCAATGTGTATATGAATCTTTAATAAAAACGGCTGTTTTGGGTGTGCCGGAGTTTGTTGTAACAGTAAGATGCGCCGGATTGCCTGACATAAAATAAGAATACTTATCTTTTTTGGAGAGATAGCTTTCATCATATAACGATGATTTGTTTTCTCCGTCCGATACAACGGAATAAGAGGTCTGATCTTTCAGATCGAAGCGAGTGATCGTATCCGGAGCGACCGGAAAATTGCCTTTTGAAAACAATGTTCCGTAAAAACTGCTGATTATTGGCGTGATATCGTAATCTTCGATATTATTTGGAGTGATGCCGATAGAGCTGCATATCGTCTGATAAGCGTAAAATGCACCGAGAGTTGTCCAGTGATGGTCTGTGCGGTAATAAATGTATTCATCCTTTTTCGCTTCAAGCGTCGGAATGAGATCGATCGTTGTGACAGAGGAAGGAAGTGAAGAATAAAAGCGGTCGATATATGCGCGCTGATTTGAAAGCGTTTTGCCGTTATACTCTTTTTCAGCTGGAGCAAAGGCAGGAATTTTGCTGCCGTAAACAGCTATGGAATTAGGAACAACAGCGAAATAAACCGGGACATCAAGACGTTGTGAAAACAAAGTAAGAGCGTTTATCTGTTTATCCATTCGGTCAGTATCGATATTTTCAAACTTTTCAAAAAGATAGCCGTCTTTACCGATATAAACGCCGTTAATATCCCGTTTGCAAAGAGCATACATTGAAACGGCAGTATTGGAGCGGACAAAAAAATCACGGAAAGGAAACTGATCTGTAATATAGCTTTCAAAGCCTGACTCAAACGAGCCGTCCGTAACTGAAGTTAATGATATTTTCGGAGCTTTTGAAAGGACCCTGTTTTCACTTTCCGAAAAATCGGTATCTGGCAAAGCAATAAAAAGAATCCCGAAGCCGAAAATAAAAATAATAAAGAGGACAGAAAGAACAATATCTGATTTTTTCAACATTTGAACACCGCCTGATATAAATAAGAAAAGCTGCCTGAGAAACGAATTAAAGCAACTTGACATTATCGTTAAAATTTGATATAATAGCCATATTGAAAAATACAGGCAAAAGGAAGTTTTTTTTTGAATACAAGAACACGCATTCCTCCGCGAGGGCAGAGACAGCAACAGCTTGAACGTCAAAGAAGACTATACGAACAGAGGAAAAAAGAGATACGAAGGCGAAAAAGGAATCTTCTGATCAAGCGAATCTCATTTTTTGCAGTTCTTGCCGTTATTGCCGTTTTGATCGTATGGATGATAATGAGCTTTATTGATATCAACTCAAAAAATCATTCGGAAAGCAGCGGAAAAAGCATAACCGACAACAATCCCGAAGGAAACGATACTGAAGACGTACCGGACGACGGTCACAGCAGCGAATTTGATCTGTCCGCGCTGATAGACCCGTCAACATTGAATCCAAACGATAAAATAGATCTGTATTACAAAATTGACCAGGTTTTACCTACGGTTTATGAATCTGAAAAAGCACATTACAAAACGTTTGCACAGGATAACCCGATCCTTGGTTCAAACAAGGAAACGCGGGTTATAGTTATCGACGCAGGACATCAGGACGAAACGCGTAAATCGGACGTATGGCTGTCACCGTATATAGATCCATCGAAAACCACATCGTGGGTGCATAATTCTCTGCTTACGATCGGAACAGAAGGGACCAAAACCAAAATTCCGGAATATGAAACGACACATGAGATCGCCGGCAAATTAAAATCCGCGCTTGAGGCTTACGGATACAAGGTTCTTTTAAGCCATCCTGATATAAAAGAAAAACTCTCCGGAGCAGAACGGGCTGCCGTTGCGAACAGAAACAATGCTGATCTGATGATCTCGCTGCATTGTAATTCATATGATAAAGATCCGAAACAGAGCGGCGCACTCGTACTTGTTCCGAAGATATGGGCAGGATATCCAAGCGAACGGCTCGAATATTTATCAAAGCACGCGGCAACCGTTATTTTAGAAGAATATGCAAAAGCAACAGGGCTGAAAAACAGAGGTCTTAACCCGATAGATAAGACATCGATGTTTGCGTTCTGCAAAGTTCCGATACTTCTTCTTGAAATGGGATTTTCATCATGTCCGTCTGACGATAAAGCGATGAATGACCCGGAATTTCAGAAAAAAATCGTGGAAGGAATAGTAAACGGAATAAATAAATACTTTTCGCTTATTGAGATTTCATAATTAAACATGACACGGCAACCGATAATACGGTTGCCTCTTTTTTTACAGGATTTCGCGTCCCCCGTCCCCTGCTTCGCTTATATAGAAAGCGGGAACGATGCCGGTGCGGGATTCATAATTTTTGCCGACTTCAGAGATAAAATCGTCGATAGCGTAATCGGCAACAATGCTGACTGTGCATCCGCCGAAGCCTGCTCCCGTCATTCTTGAACCGATACAGCCTTCGATAGCGAGACTTTCTTCTACCATTATATCGAGATGCGGACCCGTCACCTCATAAAGATCACGGAGAGAAATATGAGAAGCAGTCATAAGATTTCCAAAAGAACGGATATCGCCCGAATTGAGCGCCTCGACAGATTTCAGAACTCTGTCGCATTCATAAATAACATGTTCCGCTCTCATGCGGCATATATCGTCGAGAACAAGTGTTTTGGCGTTTTCAAACTGTTCGGCGCTGATATCGCGAAGACATTCAGCCTCGGGATAAGCCAGTTTCAGCTGAGAAAGAGCCTCTTCGCACTGTGCTCGTCTTTCATTATATTTTGATTCGGCAAGAGAACGTTTTTTATTCGTATTGCCTATAACGATTTTGTAACCGTTAAGATCGAGCGGAACGTATTTGAAGCTGAGATCTTTGCAATCAAGAAAAACTGCATGATTTTTTCTGCCCATAGCAGAAGCAAACTGATCCATAATGCCGCAGTTTACGCCACAGTATGTGTTTTCTGCTTTTTGCGATATTTTGGCAAGCTCGATCATATTTGGCTTATCGGTAACTCCCTGCTCATATGAAAACTGTGCAATAACGAGTGCCATAACAACTTCAATAGCGGCGGAAGATGAGAGGCCCGCGCCAAACGGAACAGTATCGTCATAAAGAATATCGCAGGAAGAGATCAGATAACCGCTTTGCTGCATAACATACGCTACTCCTGCCTGATAGTTGCCCCATTTAAGATCTTTATAGTCAGCAAGTTTACTGATATCAAGGCAGACCCTGTCTGGGAGATCGGTGGCGGCAATGCGAATAAATCCGCTGTCGTTTCTTCTGACAGCTACGGTAGAAGACTGAGAAAGCGCGGCGGGAAAAACAAACCCTCCGTTATAGTCAGTATGTTCACCGATAAGATTTACGCGTCCCGGAGAAGAAAAAACTCTTACATCCAAAGGATCGCCGCCGTATAACTCGATAAATTTAGTGATTATTTCGTTTTTGTCTGTCATGATACAGTCAACCTTTCGTTTAACAATGTGAATGATCCGATAATAACCTATTTTAATTGACTCCCTATATTATACTATAAAAAATAAAAAAAATCAATAGTAGTTACGCCATTCGCCAAAAATTCACAAACAGACAGAAATTACACCATTGCTGGTGCAATATTTCTATTGACTTTTTTTTAAAAATACAATATAATTGTCTTATGATACTTAATATTATTATCGGAGGTTTTGTTTTTTATGAAATACACTCTGGGAATTGATTTCGGAACACTTTCGGGAAGAGCCGCGCTGTTTAAAGTAGGATCGCCCGAAGAAATATGCTGTTCCGTAATGGAATATCCTCATGCCGTTATTTCGACAGGATCAGAATTTGCAAATAAAATGTTCGGCGGTCTTCCTCAGGATTTTGCATTGCAGCATCCGCAGGATTATATAGACGTATTAAAAAATACGATCCCCGATGTTATAAAAAAGAGCGGTGTAAAAGCCGAGGATATAATCGGGTTAGGCATTGATTTTACCGCATGCACGATGCTTCCGATCAAAAAAGACGGAACGCCTCTTTGTTTTACAGATAAATTCAAGAGCAATCCCTATGCATATGTAAAACTGTGGAAACACCATGCTGCTCAGGATAAAGCAAACAGACTCAACGAGATCGCTCATGAACGCTGCGAAAAATGGATAAATTCATACGGAGGAAAGATTTCTTCCGAATGGATGTTCCCGAAGATATGGGAAACTCTCGACAAAGCGCCTGAAGTTTATGAAGCGGCAGACTCGTTTGTTGAAGCTGCCGACTGGGTAATAAGTCGGCTATGCGGAAAAGAGACGAAAAATTCATGCACTGCCGGCTATAAGGCTATGTGGAATAAAAAATACGGATATCCGTCAAAAGAATTCTTTGCGTCACTTGATAAAAGACTTGAAAATGTGATCGAAGAAAAGTTTTCGTGTCCCGTTTCGCCTATTGGTTCAAAGGCGGGTGAAATCACAAAAGAAGCAGCCGAAATGACCGGACTTCGTGAAGGATGCGCTGTTGCGGTTGCAAATGTTGACGCTCATGTTACCGTTCCTGCGCTGGGGATGAAAGAGAAGGGCAATATGCTTATGATCATGGGCACATCAACATGTCACATGCTGCTTTCCGACGAAGACAGATATGTTCCCGGTATCTGCGGTTCGGTCGAAGACGGTATTTTGCCGGGAATGATAGGATATGAGGCAGGACAGAGCTGTGTTGGAGACAGTTTTGCGTGGTTTACGGAAAACATGCTCTCAGAGGAATATAAAGCTGAAGCAGAAAGCAGAGGAATATCTCCGCAGCAGCTGCTTGCAGAAAAAGCTGCGAAAATTCCTGCAGGCAAAAGCGGACTTCTTGCCCTTGACTGGTGGAACGGCAACAGATCCATACTTGTTGACGTGGATCTGTCGGGAATGATACTGGGAATGACACTTGCCACAAAGCCGGAAGAAATATATAAGGCGCTCGTTGAATCAACGGCGTACGGAACAAGAATGATCATTGAAAACTTTGAGACGCACGGAGTACCCGTTACAGGGCTGTATGCTGCCGGCGGAATTGCAGTTAAAAGCCCTGAAACGATGCAGATATATGCAGATGTTACGGGTTTTGAGATCAAAATAAGCGGTTCTTCGCAGGCTCCTGCTTTAGGCTCCGCGATATTCGGCGCAGTTGCTGCAGGAAAAGAAAAAGGCGGATATGATTCAGTTTTTGAGGCCGCAGAACAAATGGGATCTCTGAGCGATATAACATATATTCCAAATAAAAAATTAAAGGCAGTTTACGACAAGCTGTTTGCCGAATATAAAATTCTTCACGACTATTTCGGTCGCGGTCAAAACGATGTGATGAAAAGACTGAAAAAGCTGAAAGATGAATAATTACAGGTGATCATTATGAAAAAAATACAGGAAATATCTGTCAAAAACTATAAATCTGATGGCTTTATCAAAAAATATCAGGAACTCGTTCATAATGTTATGATCCCCTATCAATACAAGGTATTGAAGGATGAAATAGACGGAGTTGAAAAAAGCGGCGCGATAGAAAACTTTATCAATGCCGGAAAAGCGCTCCGAGGAGAAGAACACGGCAGTTTTTACGGGATGGTATTTCAGGACAGCGACGTTGCAAAATGGATAGAGGCCGCGGCGTATTCGGTTTCTGTTTTTCAGGACAAAGAGCTTGAAGAAAAGATCGATGAAGTTGTTGACTTAGTTGCGAATGCCCAGGACAGCGACGGATATCTCGACACAAGATTTACGATATCCCAGAGGGAAAGACGCTGGCAGAATCTTCTTGAAGCGCATGAGCTTTATTGTGCGGGACATATGATGGAAGCGGCATGTGCGTATTATGAGGCAACGGGAAAAAGAAAGCTTCTTGATGTTGCAGAAAAAAATGCGGAGCATATTTACCGCCATTTTATAACCGACAAAGCAGAAGGATTTCCCGGTCATCCCGAAATCGAGCTTGCGCTCATGAAAGTGTATGAGGTCACAGGAAATAAGCACTGTCTTGAACTTGCAAAGCATTTTATCGACTGCCGCGGCGTTGATCCGCACTTCTATGAAAAAGAGATAAAAACGCGTGACTGGTATATATGGGGAAACAATCCGTCTGATTATGCGTATCAGCAATCAGATACGCCGCTAAGACAGCTTTCCGACGCAAAAGGACACGCCGTGAGAGCAGGATATCTGTATTCGGGAATGAAGGATGTGGCAACCGAAACGGACGATAAAGAGCTTTCAGAAGCGTGCAAAAGGCTCTGGAACAGTATTACACAAAAGCGTATGTATATAACAGGCGGTATAGGTTCAACATGTCACGGAGAAGCTTTTTCAGCGGATTATGATCTGCCGTCAGACACAGTATACGCCGAAACATGCGCTTCGATAGCGCTTATGATGTTTGCGGAAAGAATGCTTGCTGACGAGATCAACGGTGAATATGGCGATGTGATGGAAACCGCATTTTACAACACAGTTCTTTCAGGTATTCAGACAGACGGAAAGGAATTTTTCTACGTCAATCCTCTTGAGGCAGTGCCTGGAATTTCCGAAGTTGCCCAGACTCAACGCCACATAAGACTGACGCGTTTCGGATGGCACGCATGTGCATGCTGTCCTCCGAATGCTGCAAGGCTTATATCCTCAATAGGCAAATACGCATATGGAGAAAAGGACGATACGGTTTTCTGTAACCTGTATGCGGCGGGTGAAGTATTATTTAAAAACGGAATGAAGCTTTATTGCAAAACGGAGTATCCGTATTCGGGAAAAATAAGATATAATATCGAGGGAAACGGCAATATTGCAATCAGGATACCCGCATGGAGCAAGAAATTCAAAGCAGCAAAAAACGGCTGCGAGCTTTCTGTTGATAACAATAACGGATATATTTTTATCAGCGCGCAAAACGGCGATGAAATAACTCTGACGCTTGATATTTCGCCAAGATATGTTTACGCGTCGGAAAAAGTCCCCGCGCTTTCAGGCAAAGCTGCAATATGCGCAGGACCTCTTGTATACTGTTTTGAAGGCGTTGACAACAATGACGATGTTCTCTCTCTCATTTTCGACACAAACAGCTCTCCGCATCTTGATGAATATGATGAAAAGCTGCTTTGCGGAACGAGAACGTTGACTGTTGCAGGCTTTAAACGTGAAGCGCAGAACGCACTTTATTCTGACAGAGCACCAGCTCTTTTGAAAACAGAAATACACGGAATACCATACAGTCTGTGGGCAAACAGAGGAAAAAATCAGATGAGGGTATGGCTGCCTGTAAAATAAATATTGCGTAATACGAAAAATCTCATGGTTTATATGTTGACAATAATTTTTGTTTATTGTATAATCATTATACAGATAAATCATATGAGAAAGGAAATGCATAAATGAAAAAAACAGTGTTTATGATTGCAGTATTGCTGACTGTTTCAATTCTTGTTTCATGTTCGGGCGGAAGCGAAGAAGTTTTTGACCAGACATTCGGATCGACGGAGCAGACAGACTGGAGCGGATACTCTTTTTACATACTTCAGACTGCCGACATAAATGAAAAACCGATGTATTATCTGCGAGACACGAATCTGGCAGACAATGCTTTGCAGAGACTTAAAGATGTTGCAAACAGGCATAACTGCGAGATCAATCTGAAATATATAGGCGCGGACAATACCTTTAAAACGCTCCTTTCGGCAACTCTTGCAACGGGAGAATCGCTTGCCGACATTATCTTTACAGATCCTGCGCAGATAAGAGAGTTCGGAAATCTCGGCGGACTGACGGATATTGAACACGTTTCGGACTATATAGATATATACGACGAATCGAAATGGGGCGCACCGAACGACTGGGAATTTCTTATGTGCAAAGGAACGATGTGCGGCGTTGTTCCGGTTTCATGGATGAATATGGGACCCGCCATCTTTTATCCGATAATATTCAATTCGGATATTACCGGTATGTCAGGATTTTACGATCTTCGCGAATTTTATGAAAACGGCGAATGGACAAGAGAAAAAATGATGGAAGTTGCCGTTGCATGCACTGACAATACAAGGGCAACGCCTATCAAGGGACTGGCGGCATGTCTGAAGCACTTTATCCGATCGGCACTTCTCAACAACGGAACAACATTTGCCGAATTTAACGACGATGTTTCGGAATACCATTGCGGATGGACGTCGGAAGCGGGAATTGAAGCTTTGCAATGGGTAAAAGATGTTATTTCGAAATACGATGAATACATGCTTGAATTCACAAACACGGGATACGGCGACTGGAATTATACAAACCCGTTTATGAACAATGAAGCGGCGATGCTTTTGACGTCATCGGGGGAAATATTCGATAAAATTGCTTACAAGGTAAACAATTTCGGGCTTCTGCCGTTTCCTGCAGGTCCTTACGGAGATCCTGCAAAATATGTGGGATTCTATGAAAAAGCGGAAACGCTGTCAATTCCCCTTTACGCTAAAGAGGTTGAATGTTCGGCAATGCTGATAGATGAGATATTTTCTCCGCTTGAACAGTATCCGGACGCTGCATCGATAGAAAACTATTACGATACCAACATTTTCAGCGATCCAAGGGATTACAGAATACTGCTTGAAATGAGCAGAAACTGCAAATACAGTTTCTGGCCCGACGGCGGCGACGCGGTGCTCAACAGTCTGTATTCAAATCTTCCGCAGATGTCTCCAACTGAAGTTCTTGAAAAATACGGTGCTGTAAGCGATAAATGCATAATTGAGCAGATGATACCGTCGATCCTTACGATAAGAAGACTTTCGGGCGACGAAAATTATAAATAAACAGGGAGAAAAATGATAAACGACGACCAGCAAATAAAAATGATGATTCTGTTTACCCTCAGATCGGCAGGATGTCCGCTTCCTTCGGTGACTATAGCGCAAATTCTGAATGAATGCGGTATCGGACAGATAGGAACTTCCGGCGAGCTTTATGATCTTGAAGAAAAAGGGCATGTTTCTCTGATCACAGATGACGACACTGAATATGCAGTATTGCAGAAAACAGGAACAGAGATCGTAACGGCACTCGGCAGGGATCTTTCCCCTACCCTTCGCGAAAAAATCATCCTTGCAACGGCAAGAGAAGTGGCGAAGCTGAGAAAAGACCTCGGAGTATCCGCTTCATGCAGAGAAAAACCGGACGGAGGATTTGATGTTCTTTTTTCCCTGACCGACGAAGGTTCGCCTCTTATGGAGCTGACGATGTATGCTCCGACAAAAGCGCAGGCGGATATAATGATCTCAGCATTCAGGGATGATCCTTACAGAGTATACAGAGATATAATCACAAGCCTTTCAAATCGCGAAAGCTGAAAAAAAAAGAACGGCGAAAAATCCGATCATTATTCATTATACGATTTCGGTCGTTTCGTCGATAACCATAATGAAAATCAGATATGTTCGCCGTTCAAAAAAAATATTGTTTTACATTTCCTTAAATTTCGGTATCAGTTTGTAAAGAGCTATCATGACCACGATACAGATCGCTATATCTGGGATCATATAAGCGCCGTTATATACGATCGCCCATGTAAACGGAGAGAAGCCCTCCTCCGCCCACTCGCCGAAAAACAGATAACCCGAAACAAAGTGGGCCAAATACCTCAGCATTCCTGCGGTAAGCGTGCCGAGAATAACTCTGACAAGAGTTGTCTTTTTAAGCGTAAAAAAGCCGCAGACGCAGAGAACCGAAAAAGCAATAATATAGTCAATAATCAGGCAGCCGACAAAAACTGCCGGTGTAAGACCCCACGACGCAACAGCAGCCAGATCAAGAAGCAGCTGAACGACTGAGTAGCCAACGGCAACGGGAACGCCCCATTTGGGTCCGTAAACGAAGGATACGAGCATTATTGGCACCATGCTTGCAATGGTAATGGAACCGCCCAGAGGCGCTTTGATCGTTGGAAAAATGCTTAAGACCGTTGCCAGTGCGATCATGATCGCGCAAAGTGCAAGGCGTTTGAGATTGCTGTTTCTGTTTGTTTTTGCAACAGGATTTTGTTGCATGAAAATCACTCCTTAAAGCTTTTTAATCAATATAAAAGCAAAAAGGTCCGCAGTATAAAACAGCGAACCTGAAACGACGTATAATTTGCTTTTCCTACGGAGGTATTAACCTCATCAGGTTCAATGGGTGTTTCTCAACCGAAATCCGGTACCCCAAAGCAATATTGATTTTTCTGGATTATAGCACATTTTTTTCTATTTGTCAATAATAATTTTTCAAAAGAAAGAGGTAATCAAAAATGATTTGTAACAATTGCGGAGCCAACATCGAAAACGGCGCTACAATATGCCCGAATTGCGGCACGCCGCTTGCTGTTGCAGGAGCGCAGCAGAACGGATTTGAAAACAATACGCAAAGAACGGTAGTTATTCCTCCGCCTAACCTTGGTCAGAACAAAACTTATACGGTAAAAAAAGGCAAAGGCATGGGCTGGATAATGTTTGCAAAAGTGATGCTGTGGCTTTCCTTTGTGGGAATAATCCTTATAGGAATCATAATGGGAATAGCAGTTATGTCTGCAGGATCGCTCGCAGCGATACCGGGCAACCCATACGGAGGAGCAGCGATCAGCGGAGCTGCTGCGGTAATATCGGGTATTTTCATTATGATAATGAGTGTTGTTCTTGCATTTGCCTCGGTTTGCTACGGTTTTATACTTCTTGACGCATGCACGAACCTTGCAAATATAAACGATAATCTTTCCGAGCTTATCAACATTACGGCAGACAGCAAAAACACATCGGAAAGAATAAACGCAACTGTATATGAAATTCTGAGAAAATAAATAAGATAAAAAACGGCTCCTTCGGGAGCCTTTTTTTTGCTTCTGCTTGACAATAGTAAAAAAAAGTGGTATTATTATTAAGCGCAAAATCTTCATCAGAATTTTAACGGAAGGGGCAGATTTATGCCGATCTATATAGTAAGCAGCACAGCATATTTATATACGGACGCAAGAGTGAACGAAAAAAAATCTTCTTTTTTTGATAAAAAGCGCCCCTCTCGTGTTAAAGCCGTGAAGAGAGAAGGAGCGCAGCTTTTTATCGACGTTTATTTACCTGTAATAAACAATGTTGAAGATGCGGAATATTCAATAGAGACCTGTTATAAAAACGCAATGAAAGCCGCATATGACAACGGTGTAAACTCCGTTCTTTTTCCTCTTTTTGCGGCGAACGACAATGTTTTTTCGAAAGAAAAGCTTTTACGAATTGCTGAAAAAGCGATCTCTGACAGTATCGACGGCAATGAAATGACTGTTTATATTGATGTGGGCAGGAACTTGCTGTTTTCCAAAGAGAATGAACGCTTTGCCGAACTGAATTCATATATAAACAGCAAGCTTATTGTTGAAGATATCCGCATTGAATCAATAAAAGAAGCTTCAAAGAAGCCCTCTTCCACCCACAGGAACAGGAAAAGCAATGCAATGCTTTCTGCAGAAGCGGAATTCGACATGATGCCGGCTGCGTTTGCAATGCCGGAAGGCACGGTTGAAGCCAAACACGATTCTCTTGCTTTTGCGCTTGAACAGATCGACGAAAGTTTTTCGGAAATGCTGCTCAGAAAAATAGACGAAGAGGGAATGACAGACGCGGAATGCTATAAGAAAGCCAATATAGACAGAAAGCTGTTTTCGAAAATAAGAAGCGACAAGCTTTACAGACCAAGTAAAGCAACGGCAATCGCGTTTGCGGTAGCTCTGGAGCTTTCATTGGAAGAAACGAAGGAAATGCTTATGAAAGCCGGATTTGCGCTTTCGCATTCAAGTAAATTCGATATCATTATCGAATACTATATTTCCAACGGAATATATGATATTTTTGAAATAAACGAAGCACTTTTTGCATTTGATCAGAATCTGCTCGGAGCATAATAAATTTTTTTCTGTCCGCAAAATGCGGACAATGGAGGACAATAATGGAAGATATAACACTCAGCGCTGCTGAACGGGAAAAAGCTATTGTAAAAACAAGCGCAATAGGAATAATAACGAATGTTTTGCTCTCTGTTTTCAAGGCAATAATAGGTATAGTGTCAAACTCTATTGCGGTAACGCTTGACGCCGTAAACAATCTATCGGACGCGCTATCGTCGGTAATAACGGTAATAGGCGCCAAATTAGCCGGAAGAGCGCCTGACAAGAAGCACCCTTTAGGACACGGCAGAATCGAATATTTAAGTTCCATGGTCGTTGCCGCGCTCGTATTGTATGCAGGTATAACATCGCTTACAGAATCGATAAAGAAAATAATCGAGCCTGAAACGCCTGATTATTCAATTATTTCGCTTATTATAATTGCGGTCGCTATCGTTGCAAAGCTGTTACTTGGCGCATTTGTTAAAAAACAGGGGCAAAAAGTTTCTTCCGGAGCGCTTGTAGCATCCGGTTCAGACGCACTTTTCGACGCGATCTTATCATCGTCCGTTCTTGCATGCGCGATCATATTCAAAATATTCAATATATCGCTTGAACCTTATATCGGAATCGTTATTTCGATCATGATAATCAAATCGGGTCTTGAAATGATGGGAGACACGTTGACAGATATACTCGGAAGACGTGCCGATGCAGATCTGACGAAAGAAATAAAGAAGATAATAACAGCAGAACCTCAGGTACGCGGAGCTTACGATCTTCTGATCAATAACTACGGTCCCGACAAGAACTATGCATCTGTGCATATTGAGCTGCCTGATGTAATGACAGTTGAAGAAGTTGACAAACTGACGAGAAAAATAGAATCGAACGTATATAAAGAAACAGGAGTTATTCTCACGGGCGTTGGTGTGTATTCTTTCAACACCGGGGACAATGAAATTGCAAACATGAGAAACAACATACAAAAAATCGTTCTTTCTCATGACTGGGCTCTTCAACTTCACGGTTTTCATGCCGATCCCGAAGAAAAAACTGCGAGATTTGACGTTGTGATCAGTTTTGACATATCACGGAATGAAGCGATAGAGACGCTGATGAAGGAAATACAACCTGAATATCCCGAATATAAGTTCTTTATTCTCCCCGATTCAGATATTTCGGATATATAAAAAATGTCGCTTTAAAAGCGACCAAACAAAACGAAATATAGTGTATAATATGACTGCAAAGAAAAAAAAATTGCAGTCATATTTTTTTAGGAGGAAATAATAATGAAAAAAAATCTTACGGAGATCGTTTTTATTCTGGACAGAAGCGGATCGATGAGCGGGCTTGAAAGCGACACTATCGGCGGATTCAATGCGATGATCGAAAAACAAAAGAAAACAGACGGCGAGGCTGTTGTATCGACGGTACTTTTTGACAATAAAAGTGAAGTGCTGCACGACAGAGTAGATATCAAAAAGATCGAGCCGATGACAGACAGGGATTACACAGTAGGCGGATGCACAGCGTTAATAGACGCTATAGGAGGCGCGATACATCATATAAGCAATGTGCATAAATACGCAAGAGAAGAAGATATTCCGGAGCACACTGTTTTTGTTATTACAACAGACGGAATGGAAAACGCGAGCAGAAAATACGACAGTAAAGAAGTAAAAAACATGATCGAAAAAAAGAAAGAAGAAAAAGGCTGGGAATTCTTATTTCTCGGCGCGAATATCGATGCGGTGGAAACAGCAAGAAATTTCGGGATCGGCGCAGACAGAGCCGTAAATTACAGAGCAGATCAAAAAGGAACAAGACTGAATTTCAAGGTAGTCGGAGACGCAATAAGCGCTGTCAGGGAATGCGCGCCTCTGACTGCGAACTGGAAACAGGAAATCGAAGATGATTATGAACGCAGAAAGAAATAAATGATATTAAAAAAACCCGAAAGCAATGCTTTCGGGTTTTTTGATTTATTGCAGATAATCAGCCCCACAGTTTTTTGTTCGGGGAATTTGCCTTGATAGAGGATAGGTCGCTTACAAGCTCAAGAGCAGCGCCGGTTCCTTTTGCAACGCATGATACGGCATCTTCGGCTACAGCGACGCGGATACCGACATATTCCGCAATCATCTTATCGAAGCCGTAAAGAAGACTTCCGCCGCCTGTCATTATAATACCGTCAAGAGATATATCCCCTATCAGTTCGGGCGGAGTGCGTGAAAGGACATCGTGTGTAGCTTCGGCTACGCTTCTTGCAGGTTCCTGATATGCCTCCATAGTATCTTCGGATGTTATAGTAAATTCGCGTGGAAGACCGGATGTAAGATCTCTTCCGCGGACTGTCATTGAAAGCTTTTCTGGACGAGGAGATACGCAGCCTATACGGATCTTGATATCTTCCGCAGTTCTTTCGCCGATAAGGATGCCCCACTCTTTTCGTATAAACTTTACGAGAGCTTCGTCGAATCTGTCTCCCGCTACTTTAACGCTCTCGGAAACGACTACATCGCCAAGCGAGATGACGGCAATGTCCGCTGTGCCGCCGCCTATGTCGATAACCATTACGCCGCGCGGTTTTGAAATATCAATACCCGCCCCTATCGCGGCAGCCATCGGTTCTTCAATAAGCTCGACTGATTTCGCGCCCGCATTGAGCGCAGCATCACGAACGGCACGTTCTTCGACCTCGTTGATCCTTGAGGGGATACAAACCACGATATTGGGTCTGAAAATAGAATGGCCGTTTACTCGTTTAATAAAATATTTGAGCATTCGCTCGGTCGTTTCGTAATCGGATATTACACCGTCACGAAGAGGACGGATCGCAAGAATGTTACCCGGCGTTCTACCGAGCATTTCCTGAGCCTCCACACCTACTTTGAGTATTTTACCCGTTGTTCTGTCTATGGCAACAACGGAGGGTTCGCGCAAAACAATGCCTTTGCCCTTAACATAAATAAGAACAGAGGCAGTACCAAGGTCGATACCTATATTTTTTTCAAACATATCAAGTTTCCTTTACAGCCTGTTCCGATTCTGCAATAATATTATTCTCATCGGATAAATGTGTTGTGTTGTTCGTATTTTGTTTGGGGAATAAAAAGTCGTAATAATTTTTCAGCGAACATACCGTAATACAGAATGCCGCGGAATATTCAAAATAAAATTCAAAAACATAAGTTCCGAGCCATCCGATAAGGATCAACGCGAAAATGGTAAAATCTTCAACAGAACGATCTGCCCACTCACTGATTTTTGTTTTTTCGACAATGTCTTCATCAGAAAAGCTGTCTTTCGTAAAAAGGAAAAGCGCAATAAGAACAATCAGTGAGACCGCTATGGGAATGATGATCCATGTTTGAGGCCTGAAGGAGGCGTAGTCAAGCTCGGAAATGAGCATAAATGACGAGTAGTAGATAAAATAAAGATTAATCAACGTAAAAACAATAGATAATATAGTTTTTACGGGTTTTGCTGATTTTACAAGAAAAGCAGAGAGAAATCTGAAAGCAAAGAAAAGCCCCGAAACGATAAAAACGAAATATGAACCGAGAATACCGGTAATTATCTGACCTATGCCGAGGAACAAATATATCAAAGAACTTTTTTTCATTTTTTTCTCCGGAAATCAAAGAAAATCTGTTTAGAACTTCACAGTTATCATTATACAACATAATACGCTTATTGTCAAGCGGTAAATTTGTTAAATTTACTACTTGACTAATGCAATAAAATGTATTATAATAATTATGTATATACAATTGCAATTAAATCTGTCGCGGATACGGCAGAATAGATATTACGACAGGAGACGATCAGTAAATGCACAGACAGATATTGAAACTGCTTTGCACCGTAACGGTACTTGCCATGATATTTGCTGTTATTCCCGTAAGCGCACATGCGACTCCCGATGGAATCACTGCAGGCGGATATGTGTTGATGGATGCTGCAACAGGTCAGGTCCTTACGGAAAAGAACATGGATCAACAGCTTTATCCCGCAAGCATAACAAAAATTATGACTGTTCTTCTTGCAGTGGAGAATGCTAATCCGGACACGGTTGTTACGGTATCCGCAGATGCAACGATTATGGATAAACCTGATTATTCAGACAGTATGCACATCGCTCTTACAGCCGGAGAAAACATCAGAATGGAAGATCTGATGTATGCTGCGATGATCGAATCTGCAAATGACGCAGCAAACTGCATTGCGGAAAGCGTTTCCGGTTCAGTTGAAGCTTTTGCGGAGCTTATGAATAAGCGAGCTGCCGAACTCGGCGCAAAGAACACACACTTTACAAATCCTCACGGACTTCCCGACGAAAATCATCTGACAACTGCCTTTGATATGGCCCAGATCACCAGATACGCCATTACTAACGAGAAATTCGTTAAACTTTTTTCCACAATAATATACGAAATTCCGCCGGACAACAAAAAATCCGAAGTTCTGACTATTTCTTCGGGTTTTTCGATGATGAAAGGCTCTGATCCGCATTATTATGAAGGAATAATCGGTGGCAAAACAGGATATACTCGCCCTGCCGGCTACACCGGAGTTGCTGCAGCAAAAAGAGGAGATAAGACTCTTATTGCTGTAGTTTTGGGTTCTACAACGGGTAATGACCGTTTTTCCGATCTTAAAACGCTGCTTGACTACGGATTTGACAATTTCACAAAAACTCCGATCACTACAGCAGAAGTTAAGCCCACCGTCTCCAAAGTTGTTGAAAACGGAAACGTTGTGGCGACAGTCGCAATCAGCCCTGCAAGCGATATGTATTACCTTAGACACAGCTCGGTATCGGAAGAAGACGTTTTGTTACAAATAAATATAAGCGATACATACAGCTGGTATGACATTAATCCGAGCATAACTCTTTCGATCTCAGACGGAACATACATGTACCCGAATATAGGCACATTTGCGCTTACACATAACGAAAAGCAGCTGACAAACCCTATTCCGATAACTTCCGATAATACAGTTCCGTCGGATGCCGCCGAAGAAACGGCTGAGACAAGCAGTGAGACCGAGAATAAAGGAATGCCGACATTGCTCAAAGTAATTCTGATCATCCTTGCAGTCATACTTATACTCTTTGGTGCATTTGTGCTTCTGTTCTTTATATCCAACGCAAGGAGAAGAAAACGTGACAAGCTCAGAAGACTGAAGAGGCAGGAAATGTATGAACAGTCAAGACGAGAACTGATGGCATCCAGAAGAAAAGATCAATAATACAATCAATTATTTATAGGACAAACGATATGATAGACAAACTCAGAAACGAACAGATGGATATTCTTGTTCAGGGAATCCTTTCCCTGAAAACACCAGATGACTGCTATGCTTTTCTTGAGGATCTCTGCACGGCTACAGAGCTTAAAAGCATGGAACAGAGGTTTACCGTTGCGCGCATGCTTCTTGACGGCAAGCAATATTCAGAAATAGTCAGCAAAACCGGCGCTTCAACAGCAACTATATCAAGGGTAAACCGGGCTCTGATGTATGGGGCGGACGGTTATCAGAAAGTGATCAAAAAAATAAAAGGAGAATAAGCATCTGAATATTCATATGGCACTCAGAAAGATTACCTTGCTCCTTAATAATTACGGTGGATAAATGGAAATATTATTACAGATAATATACACCGTTCTCGTTTTAGGCGCGCTGATATTTATACATGAACTCGGACATTTTACCACTGCAAAGCTTTCGGGGGTAAAAGTAAATGAATTTGCGATAGGTATGGGCCCTACCCTGTTCAGGATAAAGGGTAAGGAAACGACTTATGCGATCCGTCTTTTACCTATCGGCGGTTTTGTTGCTATGGAGGGCGAAGAAGAAGACAGCGAGGACGACAGAGCGTTCAACAAAAAAAGTGTCTGGAAAAGAATGATAATCGTTGCGGCAGGCGCCGCGATGAACCTGATCCTCGGTTTTGTTATAACAACAGCTCTCGTTATAATGTCTACCGTTTCGGCATCAACGACTGTTCTCGGATTTGAAGATAATGCCGTTTCATCACAAAGCGGACTTTTTGCAGGAGACAGGATCGTTGAGATAAACGGCACTCAAATAGGAAATATCGGAGATATCAAAAATTATTTTGCCCATTCGGAAGGATCGTCGTCTTTTGACATTACTGTGATAAGGAAAGGCGAAGAAACAACCGTAAAAGGCGTTTCTTTTCCGACAGAAGAAAAAAACGGAAAAATATATCCGATAATAGATTTCAAAGTATCGTCCGGTCTTCCCTCAACGACAGTCGGAGGATTTGTTGAAGGTTCACTTTCAGAGCAGTCGGGCTTACGGATCGGCGACAGGATCATCAATATAAACGGCAGGAATATAGCGATCTACACAGATATTGCAACCGCCTTTTCAGTAGCATACAATAAAGATACGCTTGATGTGACAGTTGAGAGAGACGGAGAGAAAGTACTTCTGAAGGACGTACGTTTTCCTGTATTTAAAGCAGCTGAAGACCTTACATCACCCGATATAGATTTCAAAGTTAAAGCCGAAGAAAAAACTATCCTTAATGTTCTTAAACATTCCGTATTCAGAACAGGGTCGTTCATCACACTGATGTATGATACGATAATTGATATGGTGACAGGAAAACTATCCGTGAAATATGTGTCCGGACCTGTCGGAACATCTACGGTGATCTATCAGGCAGCACGGACAGGCATAGAGACACTGCTTTCGCTTGTTGCACTTATTTCTATCAATCTTGCTGTTGTTAATCTGCTTCCCCTGCCCGCTCTTGACGGCGGAAAGCTCGTTTTTTTGCTGATTGAACTGATATTCAGAAAAAAGGTCCCGCAAAAAATAGAAGCAGCAATAAGTTTCGGTGGAATAGTAGCTTTGATGATACTGATGGTCGTAATAGTGTTTAAAGATATATTTTTCCCGATCATATAGGTGTATAAATGAGTTATAAAGAAATAAAAGTTGGCGCCGTCACGGTAGGCGGCGCTTTTCCGATATCGATACAGTCTATGTGTTCAATCCCTTTTTCGAGATTCAAAGAACTTGTATTTCAAGCCAAAGAGCTTGAAGAGGCGGGATGCGATATACTGAGAGTATCTGTTCCGGATAAGGAAAGCGCTGAATTATTCGGAAAATTAAAAAAGGAACTGAAGATTCCGCTTGTAGCAGATATTCATTTCGATCACAGACTTGCGCTTGCCGCAATAGATGCTGGTGCGGATAAAATCAGGATCAATCCGGGCAATATAGGAACAGAAAACATAAAAACGGTCGTTAATAAGGCGAAAGAACACGGAATTCCGATACGTGTAGGGATAAACAGCGGCTCGCTTGAAAAAGTCGTACTTGAAAAATATGGAGCGCCTGTTCCAGAGGCTCTGGCTGAAAGCGCAAAAAAGAATGTTGAATTACTTGAAAATCTTGATTTTGGTGATATTATAGTATCCATAAAAAGCTCGGATGTTGTTTCAACGCTAAAATCATACAGGATTTTTGACAGCATGAATTCGGGAAGATATCCTTTGCATGTTGGTGTTACCGAAGCAGGCACGCTCAAATCAGGACTGATTAAAAATTCTGTCGGAATAGGAGCGCTGCTTCTTGAGGGCATAGGAAGCACAATAAGATACTCGCTTTCCGCCCCGCCGAACGAAGAAATAACCGCAGCAAAAACGCTTTTGCGAGCACTTGGATTAAGAAAAGAAGGCGTTGAGATCATTGCATGCCCTACATGCGGAAGGACGACCGTTGATGTAACAGAGCTTGCCGATGAGCTTGAAAAAAAGCTTGCAGGCATAAAAAAGCGATTTAAGGTTGCCGTTATGGGCTGTGTTGTAAACGGCCCCGGAGAGGCTGCCGAAGCTGATATAGGTGTTACGGGAGCAGCAGGAAAATACGTAGTATTTAAAAAAGAGAACGGTAAAACGAATGTAGTTCTTAAAGATGCAGACAGAAAGACAGCAACAGACTTCATAATTAACGCTGCAAAAGAAAATGAAAGGTAAAAAGATGGACATTTCAGTCAATATAGCCGGCGTAAAGCTTAAAAACCCAATTATTACCGCATCCGGAACATGCGGATTCGGTCGTGAAATGAATGAGATATTTCCTATTTCAGCACTCGGCGCCGTTGCAGGAAAAGGAACGACATTGAAAGCGAAAGAAGGAAATCCGTCTCCGAGAATAGCCGAAACACCGTCGGGAATGCTGAATTCCGTCGGTCTTCAAAACCCGGGGGTTGATTATTTTATAGAAAACGAACTGCCTTTTATGAAAGATGCCGGGGCAACCGTCATTGCAAATATAGCAGGCAGCACGATTGAAGATTATGTGGAAACGGCCCGTAAAATTTCAGCCACTGCTACTGACATGGTGGAGTTGAATATTTCATGCCCCAACGTTAAAAACGGCGGTCTTGCTTTTGGTGTTGACCCGAAAACGGTGAGCGAAGTTACAAAAAGAGTAAAAGATGTTTTACGTCAGCCGTTGATCGTAAAACTCTCTCCGAACGTTACAAGTATAACTGATATAGCACTTGCGGCTGAAAGCGCCGGCGCGGATGCCGTTTCGCTTATAAACACATTGCTCGGTATGAGAATAGACATAAAAACAGGAAATCCTGTGCTTGCAAATATGTTTGGCGGTCTTTCCGGCCCTGCTGTTTTGCCTGTTGCGATCAGAATGGTATATCAGGTATCACATGCCGTCAAAATTCCCGTAATAGGCATGGGCGGCATAATGAGTGCCGAAAACGTGATAGAATTTATGTATGCGGGAGCAAAGGCAGTTATGATAGGAACAGCATCGATTATCGATCCCGCCGCCCCTTATAAAATACTGAAGGACTACGAAAAGCTATGTGAAAGCGGATTATTCAAATGATCTCAAAAGCTGATATTGAATGCAAACTTAACGTATCCGCTAAAAAGTATAATATTTTTTATTATGACAGCGTATCATCAACAAACACACTGCTTAGGGAAATGGCGGATAAAGGCGCAAAAGATAACAGAGTTCTTATTGCTGAAAGACAGACCGCGGGAAAAGGCAGAATGGGAAGGAGTTTTTTTTCACCTTCCGACACCGGCATATATATAAGCATTCTGATACATACCGATAAAGAAATCAAAAATCCTGTTTTCATCACAACATATGCTGCTGTCGCGGCATGCAGGGCGATCGAAAAAGCAACAGATAAAAAACCTCTTATAAAATGGGTAAACGACATTATTATAGACGGCAAAAAGGTGTGCGGCATACTGACAGAATCCGTATTTGAAAACGGAAAAATGAAATATGCGGTAATGGGCATAGGGTTTAATGTTTTTTATCCCGACTCGGGATTTCCGAATGAAATCGCCGATATCGCAGGTGCCATAAGCAAAGAAAAAAAGGATCTTTTGCGTGAAGATATCGCTGCTGAATTTTTAAATCAGTTTTCTCTGACGATGGATTACGATTCTTTTTTTGACGATTATAAAAACAGAAATCTGACTATAGGGAAAAAAGTTGAAGTGATAAATACCGCAAACGGAGACGCATATTTTGCAACAGTCAAAGACATCGATGAAAACTGCTGCCTTGTGATAAAAGACGAAGAAGGGAATACAAAAGCACTTTCCTCCGGTGAAATAAAAATAAGACTGCAACAATAATGAACCGCAGAAGTAAAACATAAAAAAGACTTTCGAATACATAATGATGTTTTCGAAAGTCTTATTTTTATCTGTCGATATTACATTAATTCGGATATTATTCTGTTTGACAACAAAAAACCGCGGTCAGTAAGAGAAATGCCTCCGCTTTCGTTCTTTACAGCAAGAGATGAATCAAGAAGATAATCAACAAACCGTTTTTTTTCGTCATTTTTGCATATTTCATCAAGTGTTTTTCTGTCAATTCCGTCTGACAGACGAAGAGCAAGCATTATTTTTTCCGACCTCAGCTCTTCGTCGGTAAGCACTTCTTCAACGAATGGAGATACGATGCCGTTATTTGTGATATATTCATTTACGGAACAGTTGATCCTGTATCTGTTTTTACCGTCAAAGCCACAGGAGGACGGCCCGAAAGCAAGATATTTTTCCTGAGTCCAATAGCTCATATTATGACGGCATCTGAAGCCTTGTTTTGCAAAATTAGATATTTCGTAATGCTCGTATCCTGCCTTTTCAAGAAATTCACATGTTAAAAGATATGCATCATCAGATAATTCATCAGTTACAGGTGCAAAGTTATCAAAAAAGGGCGTTCCCTCCTCGGGAGTGAGTATATATGCGGAAATATGCTCGGGAGAAAGTGATATTGCCTTTTCAATTGTGGATTTCAGTTTATTCAGATGCTCACGAGAGGGAAGCGCAAGCATCAGATCTATATTGATATTATCTGCGCCTGCATTTCTGAGACTTCTAAAGGCATCTACAGCCTGAGATGATGTATGCACTCTGCCGAGCAATGAAAGCTCTTCGTCATCAAAAGACTGAACGCCCATACTGAATCGTGTAAAGCGGTCCGCAAGCCCGTTATCCAACAGGTTACTAACGCTGTCCGGATTGATTTCAGTTGTAATTTCTGCAGAAGAAATATCAAATACAGTATCGATCGCATTCAATATGCGCGTATACTGTTGCGGCGACAGGATAGACGGCGTTCCTCCGCCAAAAAAAACAGAAGTCAGTTTACACCCTTTATTATCGGAATGACGGATCTGATTTTCAAGAGCCGCAACATATTCTTCGATAGTCTGCGCGGATGCGCTTGCAGAGTAAAAGGCACAGTAGCTGCATTTTTTTTTGCAAAACGGAATATGGATATATGCAGATAAAGACACTTATATGTCCTCCTCAAGAAGCTTTTCCCATTCGGTATAGAGAGAGTTGTAATTATCTGCAATATCTGCGATCTGCTGAGAAATTTCAAGCATTTTTTCGTAATCATCAGCAAGAGAACCATCAGAAAGCTTGTTTTCGAGAGCATGTTTTTCGGAATCCATTTTTTCAAGCTCGACTTCGATTTTGGCAATTCTTGTTTTGCGCTTTCTCTTTTCTGAATCTTCCGCTTTTTTTCGATAATAATCGTTATCCTTAGAAGCAACCGACTGAGTTGTCGGCACGAGCTGTTTCTTTTTTTCCAATGCCGAAAGATAATCCGAATAGCCGCCTGTATAGTGAACAACAGTGCTTCCCCTGCCCGTTTCATCACTTTCCATCGCATATATCTGGGTTGCAAGCTTATTAATAAAATAACGGTCATGTGAAACGATAAGCATCGTTCCGTCGTAGCCAAGCAAAGCATCTTCGAGAGCTTCTTTGGAGGCGATATCGAGATGGTTCGTCGGTTCGTCGAGGATCAAAAAATTAGTTTTGGAAAGCATAAGTTTTGCGAGTTCAACGCGTGCTCGTTCTCCGCCGCTGAGTTTCGATATTTCTTTGAATACCTCATCGCCTCTGAAAAGAAATGTACCGAGAGCGGACCGAATTTGTCCGTTTGTCATTGCAGGAAATGAGTCGGATATTTCATCAAAAATCGTTTTGGACATGTCAAGTCCGCTGATATTCTGATCGTAATATCCGTATTGGACACGGGCACCTTTTACGCATGTGCCTGTTGTAGGTATTTGTTCGCCGGTTATTATGCGAAAAAGAGTTGTTTTTCCGCATCCGTTAGGACCGACTATAAAAGCGCGGTCTTTTGCTTTAATAAGCATATTGACATTGGAAAAAAGCGTTCGATCTCCGAAACGCTGTGAAATATTATCGAGAATAAGGGCATCCTGCCCTGTTTCGGAGCATGCCCTGAATGAAAAAGATACATGATCAGGATCTTTATCAGGTTCAACGACAGTTGCTTTGATATGTTCTATCTGTTTTTGTTTCGATTTTACAGTAACAAAGTTTCTTTCCTGTCCAAAGCGCTTTTGCTGCTCAATAATACCTTCTATACGCTCGATCTCTTTTTGTTTTTTTTCGTATTCACGTTCGGCGGTCAGTTTATCGAGTGTTTTCTGTTCTTTGAATTTTGTGTAGTTGCCCTTATACTCACGCAGCGTTTCATTTTCGATTTCAAACATTTTATTGCATATTTTATCGAGAAAATACCTGTCATGCGAAATCACCATTACAGCGCCTTTATATGACGAAAGAAAATCTTCCAGCCACTGGATAGCATTTATATCGAGATGGTTTGTAGGTTCGTCAAGCAAAAGAAGATCTGAGCCAGAAAGAAGGATCTTTGCAAGAAGAACCCTTGTTCGCTGTCCTCCCGACAGTTTTTCGAGGGGCAAAGACAATTCACTTTCAAGAAAACCGAGTCCGAGAAGAGTTGCCCTGCAACGGCTTTTATATGTCATTCCGCCTTCGGAAATATAGCGTTCAGTAAGTTTATGCTGTGCCTCAAGCCACGATTTGTCGGGATATAATTCGAGCTTTTTATTTATATTTTCGAGCTCGGTCTCCATTTCTGAAAAATGTGAAAAAAGAGATAAAACCTCTTCCATCGGAGTTTTTTGAGAGGTGTAATCACTATGCTGCGCCATATATGACATCAAAAGACGGCGTTCTTTGATGACGGAACCGGACTCATATTCTTCAAGTCCCATCAGAATGCGAAAAAGCGTTGTTTTTCCGCATCCGTTCACGCCGACAACACCGATCTTATCATTGCTTTCGACGCGAAATGAAACATCGGAAAAAACTGTTCTTACTGAAAAAGATTTTGTAAGTCCGAAAACGGAAAGAATACTCATTTTACAACCTGTTTTTTACTGAAAATTCCTGTAACGATCAAAACGGCAACTAATCCTACGGCAAGCGCTGCAACCGACGCTATTATCATAACAACATCGGATGGCAATCCGACGTAAATATCTTTCACAGAGGCGACAACAAAGCCTAAAATAGCTGAATAGGACTGAGAGGGGTATTTTTTCAGCAGAAAATCAAAAAGCCTTATAAGCGCCAGGAGCGCTATTGCGGTAGGAACGCCGACTGACAGCAAAAAAATGAAATCCAAAGATGAAAGAGCCTGATA
>JAEEGL016834059.1_pt1 | contig 51584 bp, 76 predicted proteins | sample 9134231 | NCBI WGS metagenome assembly JAEEGL01 (sample SAMN16246548, study PRJNA631951) | gut metagenome | biome: gut microbiome; feature: rumen; material: fiber-attached | host: Bos | place: Iran: Karaj | collected 2018-10
TAGCTTTAAGTTTGATGAAGCTGGAAGAGGACAATGTGATAATCCTACCTTTATTAAGAAGGTTCTGGAAAAAGCCCTTGATACGACCATCAGAAATCCTGGAAGCAATACTCCTTCCGTTGCAGACTGGAATATGCTTGCCGGCAGTACCGGCGGACTGAAACCTGGAGATTTACTTGTATGGAGCTCTTATCAATTTGGTGAAAAACAACATGATGAGAACGATAACGTGGTAACCGGTGACGTTTGCATCTACGTTGGAAACATCAATGGTAAATACGTCGTAATCCATAACGTTCCAGGACAGGCCGTTAACGGAGCAACCTTCGAAGAATGGGGAACCATTCCAAGAGGTTATAAGAGGGTTGACGTAAGCAGATATCATCACTAAAAAAATTCAAACGGGCAGTGGGGAGTTTTCCCTGCTGCCTGTTTTCATTCCCAGGAAGAGATGTCTAAAATGATCGTTTTAGGCGTTTCTTTTTTTTCTAAATTTAATCCAAATGGTGTTATTTAAAAATAATATTGCATTTTTTGTAAAAAAATGCTATTATTTTTAATATTTTGAGATTATTTATTACATATATAGTTAGAAACAAATCAATGACTACTATATGTAGTAATTCAGTAAGAAAGAAGGAAACAAAAATGAAGATGATTAAGAATTTGACAAAACTAATTGCTATGGTATCCATTTTTACCATGCTGTTAGGGACAACAGTTTTGGCTGATACTTACAGTTATGAGGATTATACCCGTGTAGCTGGAGGTTTTTATGTTGATCACTACCACGGCGATACCGTAAGCGTTCTTTTATATGAGTTCGCTCAGGATGACGTTTCCATCGCCGGCATTACCTGTGACTATAAATTTTACTGTGTCGGCGGAAATACCTTCGTACTTGATGCAGATACCACCGAATATGAAGGAGACATGTGGTTTACGTATCAGTCCATTGATGCAGAACCCATTGCAAAGATCGACAATAATAACATTAACGTTTGGGAATTTTCCATTAAGCCCGGAACTTATGATTTCAGCTATGCAGGAAACATGCAGGATATTACCGGACAGTGGAGAACACTGGATGCTGATTTTTCCGTACATGAAAGCGGTTATGGTGATGAAGTTACCGTAGAAGCTGGAGATACCGTAAGAGTATATCTTTGGCATCAGGGATACATTGACGGTGATGCAACCAATGGTCCTGGAGAAAAGGATCAGGCATTCCGTGCAGAATATCTTCCCAAGTTCCAGGAATGGGCAAGAGAGAATGAAAAGAACGTTCAGACAACAAAGCAGCAGAGTGCAGGGCCGGAAGAAGTTATCAGCGTAACCGTAGAGAGTAGCGAAAATGCCGTAACGGAGAGTAGTCAGAGCATCGAAGAGAGCACGACGCCTTCCAGCACGGAGGAAACGATCGTAACAACTCCTTCCCAAGAAGAGACTCAACCTACCGAGACAGTGGAAGAGAAAAAGAGCATTCCCCTTGGAACCATCTTTGGAGGCATTGGAGCCCTGATCGTACTGATCATTGTAGGATTTGTATTTACAAAGAAGAAGTAAATGGAATGGTTTCCATAGAGACAGGCAGTCCATAACGGACTGCTTGTTTTTCTTTAAAAAAAGACTGTTTTTAGATTTTTTGACATAATAAAGTAAAGAAATTACGAAGGAGGCTTTAGACATGGCATATACTTTTCCAAAAAGGGATTTTAAGAAAGAAGTCGAAGAAGAAATAAAACAAATGGAAGAAGCGAGAAAAAATGGAGAATTTGATGACATCACCGGAGATATTGATGACATTGATGATTCCATGACGATTGAAGAGGCCTGGGATTACTTAAATAATCCTAAATATTCAAATGCTTCAAATTATACTGAAGAGGATATTCAAAATCAAAATCTTGGAGATGATCAGAAAAACATTTTAAGAATGTGGAAAGCCCTCTATGAAAAAGCAGAGAATACACTTAAGGAAGCAGGAAAATTATAATGTTTATCAAAAATAAAAATATGGAAATGGAAAAAGATTAGAAAGAACGTTGAAACTTATTTCACGTTCTTTTTCTATTTTTGAACCTTTTTTCTTCATATAAGAAGGAAGGAAAGGAGGTTCTTTTATGCTTATTTTGGAATGTAAATTGGAACTGAAGGATCAAAGTAAGAACTCCTTCAAGACAATGTTAGATGAAGCAGGATTACTGGAAGCTTCTGAAGATAAATTTTACGTGCAGTTTCCTTTTGATTATCCATTTGAGGATTGTTGGAAAAAGGAAGAAGTAAAATTTTATGACATGGAAAATTATCAGGAGGTCCCAAATGACAACGTAATGCAATGGTATGGGGCAGAGGAAGAGATTGAATATCTTGCTTATTACTTAAGTGAGAAACTTAAGGATCGGACCTTTCTTTTTTATTCCGGATATTATGACAGTGCCGGTCAATGGAAGACCAATACTTCCACGAATCTGAAAGATGGATGGAAGGTAGATCCTAATGGGAAGCCTTTTAAGAATAACGTGTACATATGGCAGGGATTTGTTAAGGAAAATGGGGATCAGATTAAGGTTACCATTCCTGATTATCGTACCGGGAAAACTGTTTTCGAGAAGGACTATCCCAAGGAGGATTACGTTGACGAATGGTTATATTTAAGGGATCCAGAGCAAAAGGATCATGCTCAATATTATCAGGATTTAAAGAACTTAAAAGACTCCATTTTTTCTTATAACATGGATGCGGATTATGAGATGCTGGGTGGAACCTGGGATGAGGAAAATGAGCAGGAAGAACCCATTTTCGATTAACTGGAAGGCATATAAAACAAAAAGGAATTGAAAAAATGAAAACAATTTTAGTGAATGCATTTGGCGGACCGGGCAGCGGGAAAACGACTGCAGCATGGGAAATCTGTGCGGAATTAAAGAAGGCAGGAATCCTTGCGGAATACGTATCGGAATATGCAAAGGAACTGGTTTATGAAATGAATAGTCCCTTAAAAGCGGAAGCGGAGCGGGCAAAAGAATTGTTAAATGGTACCATGAGTTCTCAAAACGTTTTATTTGCGGAACAAAAACATCGCATTGACAGACTTATGGGCCAGGTAGCCGTCATTGTAACGGATTCTCCGATTATGTTATCTGCCATTTATGCCAAAGATCGTACACAGGATTTTGAGGATAACATCATCAGACAATTTTTTGAATATAATGGGTTTAATTTTGTTATCTCCAGGGATGATTCGGCCTTTGAGGCTGCCGGCAGGCTTCAGAATTTTCAGGAAGCAAAACAGAAGGATCAGGAGATCCTGAACATGTTAAATAGGTATGGAATTCCCTATGAACAATATACGCATGAGACGCTTGGAAGACTGATCCTGCGTATTAAGGAATTATCCAGGGCTTTTGAAAATGCGGAAACCCTTACGGACATGCAGCAGTTACAGGATCATCTTTCCGGAGTCATGCTTAGAAGTGACAATGCAAAATCCCTTGTTAGATCCTTAAATGACCAGCAATTGGAATTGAATGATCAAATGGAGGAATTAAAAACTTTAGAATCAGAAAGGGAAGAATGACATGAGAGACGTAAAGGAAATTGGTTCTTTTAAGGAATTTAATGAAAAGGCAAATCAGGCATATCAGACGTATGCCTCCATCTATTTGGATTTTGTGGATGATAATACCGAGCATTTTTTTTATCGTGGAGTTTTTGATGAGCCTATTGAAAACATTCCGGATCATTTATATGAATCCTCTTATCAGGATTCCTTGAATGAAGAGGTTTATAAGGCTTATATGGAAGCTGCAACCAACATTGCGAAGACGGTCCTTAGCACCGGTTATTTTGAGAAGATGGAGGATCTCTATCAGGAATTTCCACTGCTTCGGGAAAAAGCGGATGAATTGGAATCTTTATTTTATGAGAAAGAGGAGAGATGAACATGGCACAGTTAATTGCAAAGGATGTACAATGGGACATTAACGTTAGTGACGTCAATGAGTATTTGGATGAAATCTCTGAAGAAAAGGCCGCACGGCTTTTGGAATTGCCATTAAGGATATATCATAACATGACGGAAGAAAATCGTCATGACTATGCTTATGACTGCATTCATCATAATAAGCTTAGGGCCGCAGAAATCCTGGGGGTCCCTGAGGACGTTGCGATCCCGGAAGGAATCTATGATCCGGAAGACATTTCTGACTGGTTATCTGACGAATATGGATATTGTCATGAAGGATTTTCCATTGATTGTGATGCCAAGGAAGAATACATTTTGAAAGAAATCAGTAATTATGAATCCATGCTCACTGGATATAAAACTGCAGGCGTAGATCTTTCAAAGGAAATTCAGGAAATAAATGAGAAAATCCAGCACTTAAGAAAGGTATTTGACGTAATTACTTCCGAGAAACAGGAAGAGAGAGAGGAGAGGTAATGATCATGGAAAAGATTGGAATTCAAAAGTTATTGTCCCAATGGGACATGGAAGTCTTTAAGGATCATGCAGGGAAATATTACGTATTCCATGACGGCTGTGAGGATTTTTTTCATGGAAAGATACTTACGTATGATTCTGCACGGATGATCCCTGACTGCATTTCAGATTCCCTGCTTGAGGAAGAACTTCGAGATCTTGGGGATGAAATCCATTATGACGTAAATGATCTGGAGGAAGCGAAGAAAGTTCTTATGGAAGCATTGACGGAAGATAAGGAAATTCCGGATTTCTTAAGATTCCGTTTTGAAGCAAAATTATCCATCATTGATGGCCTTATGGGAGAAGTCATTGATGACGTGCCGGCAAATAAGACAAATCTGATCTTTGCCGTTAATGAGGCGTTAAATCAGGGTATTTTCAAAGTGGAATTTTCTGAGAACATTACGGATCTTGGGTGTAGCGGGGTTTATTGTCACGCTCAGAGTGGAACGCTTTTCCAGGATGATTTTTACTTTAATCGGTATGGATCTGAAGCGAAGAGCATGGAACAGTTCATAAAAAACGTTGAGACAAGTTCTTCACGCTATGATCACTGGTATTCCGGAAGGTTCTTTTCCTCAGATTATGATGAGGGCGGATATGAACAGCTGGAGATGGCAAGGGACATTGCAGCAACCATCATGGATATGACGCAGGATGAATTTGATTGTGAAGAGGCTCATGGTCTTTTGCTTGTCTTAAGGGGAACTCTTCCCGGATATTATAAGGACGTCATTGATAAGGAAATCGAAAAGGCAGTTGAAACCGCAAAGGAATCAGAAAAAGAGAATTAAAGGCATGAAAAATACTCCCTAAATGATCTTAGGGAGTATTTCCTTATCGGATCATTTTAATTCCCAGATGACAAAAACCGGGTCTTCTTCGTTATAAAAGAAGGAATGATAGGTTTCACCGTCAAGATAAATGAAATGTCCCATGACGCCAACGATTGCCTTTCCCTGGAAATGAAGATCCTTTAATAATGGCCTTTGTCCCCGTTTGAAATCAGTGCGTTTTTTTACGCTTAAGTTTCTTCGTACGTATTTATTGGCTTCCTTTAGATTGCAATATCCTTCAGGATTAAGTTCATCAGGAACGTCCAGGCAGAAATAACCAAGGGCACAGGATACGCTTGTAATGCTGCATGGAATTCCATTGAGATAAGACGGCGGGGTAATCCTTTTCATCCTTTCCTCCTTTTATACGTAAATGATAAGGGCTTCTTTTGTTTTTATATGATTTTGTGATACGTTCCTTACGTTCTTATATGACATAAAAATCTTATTTTTAATAATTTTTTGAACATATAGAAGGGAAATGCATATTCCCAGGGGAGAATAAAAAATGAAACATCATTCCAGAAACGAAAATCAAAAAATTCTAACCAAAGAGGAAATCCTGGAGGAATTAAAACTTTGGAAGGAAATGGATGAAATTGAAAGCTATTCCGAAGAGGAAGGAGAAGATTCTTACGTTTGGTATGAGGCCACGGATTCCTTTGGTTGTGATTACGTAAGAACCCTTTATCCGCAGGATCAGGAAACCGAAGAATCCCTAATGGAGCGAATCCATTTAGATGATAAGACAAAGGAGATCATTGATAAAAAAGGTTTTGTGGATTTCCTTTATGAGAATGGGAACGTGGATGCCTTAATGGTCCTGGAAGGAATCGTCTTATTCTGGGAACAGGAGGAAGAAAGTCCCATCAGGGAAAAGTTATGGGACTTTTATGGAGATGAATATTTTATGGAAGCCTGTGACGGTGACTGCGTTGGTTATACCTGGGTAGAGAGAGGCATTGTCTTTGTCAACGTTGGGAAAACCATAGAGCTTATGGCGGAAGATTATGAACTGAATGGTTCTTTTCCTCAGGGGAATGATTTTACTCAGGAATTTAAGGTTAACTTCCTTGGAACCTTATGTCATGAACTGAGGCATCTTGTTTATGAATGTAATGAATTTGGGGATCTGTTTGAGAAGGATAGGGAGTTTTATCCAAATGACGGAGGATTGGAAGAAAACGTGGAAGAATGGGGCAATGAGGAAGCAGGAATTTTCTTATCCGATCCGAACGTAAAGGATTCCATAGATGGAATATTCCAGGAAGAAAACTTAAGAAAATTAGGGGAAGAACTTCCCTTTGAAGAAGAAAAGGAGAATGAATAAAAATGAGCGTAAAGACGACAACGGGAATTTGTAATGATGAACTGGCAATCCTTCGGGTTTATAAGGTTTATCCGTTAAATGAGGATTATCAGGAGGATTTAATGGCAGCCCTTGAGAAAAAGGATCAGGAATATCAGAATTTATTTATTCTATTTACGAAGGATCGTGATTCCATTGGCGTCATTCATGAATTATTCCTTCCTTATGGAACAAATGAGTGTCAGCACATCATTGAGAACGGGGAATTTGCTGAGAAAAATCTTTTTTCCTTTGAGAATAGGGAAGATCTGTTAAAAGGCATTCTTTCCCGGATGGAAAAGCTTGGAAATGAAGATAAGACGCTTACGAAATATCCCGATCCGGAAAAGTACGTAAAGGAGTGTAAGGAATTTTCTCTTTTATTCTCCCGGGGAAAGGGCGTTGCGGGAATCGTCAACGCCTTAGGAGCTTACCAGAGGTCTGGCAAGAAGAATGATCCCAGGGCAATAGAGAAGGTTATTATCGGAAGCTTCTTAAATCAATATCCGGATTCCTATAAGGCAGTATCCATGATTGAGAGTTGCTCCGATGAATTTAAGAAGTTGGATAAGAGATATAAGGGGGCTTATAAGGGATTTAATGACGCATGTGCCTTTTTAAATTTCTTAAAGGCCCAGGAGGAAGAGAAGGGCATTCCCCAGAAAGAAGAAGAACAGGAACGATAGAAGGGGATAATGCAGAAAGCGAGGAAAAAACATGGCAGATATAGAGCTAGTAATTAAGATAGACGAAGGCATCGCACAAGGAATTATTGATGGTGAGAACGATGAACCAAGAAAAATTGTACGAGGATTTCAAGCTACCATTGCAGACGCAATTAAAAACTGCACAATTCTTCCAAAGGGTCATGGTGAATTGATAACAAAAGAACAAGCAATCAGACTTGTTGAGTTTTATCAAGTAAATCCACAGCATTTTGATTTTGATACTTTGATTGACGAAATAAAAAATGAAAAACCAATTTATGATCCAAGGAAAGAAAAAGAAGAGGAAGAACAGGAAAGATAGGAGGTTCAAACATGTATAATCTGCAAGAAATTCCAACACACTTTAAAGAATGGTTAACATCCCTCACTTCAGATTCCTTTCAGGTAAAAGAGGAGAATGACGGATCTTTTCAATTAGAGACGGTTCTCCCTTATGAAGCCGCAAAGGAAGCATGTGAGCTGGAAGGGATCATCATTACGCCGGAAATTTATGGAACCTTTGGCGGAGCAAAGCTCATGGCAACGGTAACGCCATCCGCATTTCCGGGGGGTCACGTAAAATATTCCATTGGAAACGTATTTATATATTCTGATGGACTTCTTAAGGATTTTGATGCAAGGGAGCTTTCACAGGCAAGCATTCATGCGAGGCTTGAATTATCTTATGAACTCTTTGCAAATGCTGTTGATGATCATCAGGCATAAGAAGGAAAAGGGATCATTTCTTAAGGAATGATCCTTATTTCATGCCTATTTTTGAAAGGATTCATAACATGTTAAGATAAAGGTACCGGAAAGGGAGGAAAAATTATGCCAAGTTTAATGAAGGTTCATTTTGACGTTCGTGGAAAATACGTATATCCGGAAGTGGGAAGCATTGAAACCATGACAAAGGAAGAGGCGTTAAAGATTGCCGGCGAACAATTTTTGGAGCATGCCGATCTTGGGGATTTGGAGGAAGTGATTGCCGGCCCCGGTTTTGAGATTACGCCCGTTCGAGGCAAATGGGAAGTGGTATTGGACGTTACTGGAAGATATTCCATGACAATGAAATATGACAGGGATCCAAAGGGGCTTGATGAGAAAGCCTGTGAAAAGATGGCAGAGAAAACCTTTGGAGAGCTGCAGGAGATCGAATGGAAGCTTTATGATCCTAAGAAAGAAAAAGAAGAAGAGGATATCGAAAGATAATCCTAAAAAATAAGATAAGGAAGGACACGCATTGATTGATTTCGATGCGTGTTTTTATTTTTTTAAAAATAATGGTTATTTTTGAAAGATTTTGAGATGAGGTGTTGCATATAAGAGTAGTTGATGAATAAGAAAGGAGATTAAGAATGAACGAAATTGATCGAAGATATTTGGAAGGATTTCATCATGATATCGGAAAATTTGTTCAAAAGGAAATTGGACGAATCGTTCCTCATCAGGTTTTGTCCGCATTGGTTCTTTTGGATACTCCGACATTATGTGATGAACAGAGCATCAATACCATTCTCAATCATCATGAGGTTCCGGAATCTTTTATAAGCGGATATGAACTATATCCTGGAAAAAAGGTTACTCCGGAAATGGTAAAGGACCTGCAGAGAATTGCAAGTCTTCCAAAGGATAAGGATGCCATTAAGATTTTAAGACTTGCGGATTCCTTGTCAGCGTCATCTGACCGTTATAGTGAGACTCACGGAAAAAATGGAAGTTCTTCGGCACATGCTCCCTTAATCAGTGTTCTTGGCCAGGCTTTTAATAAGAGAATTGCCATTAAGCATGGAATGAATTATGAGGCTTATGAATGGAACGGAGCTGATGACGGCGAAGAGACCGTAAAGAAGAATGATCCTAACTTTACGTTGAACGTTCATAAGGCAAATCAGGAATACAGGACGGAAATGTCTAAGGTGTCTTCCATTGAAGACATTGATGACATCGAAAAGCGACTTTTCTCAACCGTAAACGCAAATACCTGGAGGCCTTTCGGAGAGGTTCTTGGAAACACGACGACTTCCCTTTATGATCATTCCAGAACAACTGCTGCCATTGCTGCATGTATTCAGGTAAATAAAGATCATGGAGACGTTCTCCCCGGGGATAATGATGAAACGGCAAACATTGACGTAATTCATTTGAGTTATCATGGAAATGCCTATTTAGCAAGTGACGTTTTGACGGACGTCCTTGAAAAATATAATCTTCGTGATTTTAACATCATTTGCCAGACGGAAGAAGAGGCCTATGCATTTCTTCCGGGGACCATTACCCTTGGCGTTCTTTCTTATCTTAAGGATTGGAATAAGAAGCTCTGGAAAGAATGTGGCGATACCATTGATTATGAGCTTGCTTATAATTGGCAGTTTAAGCATTGTGATAAAACTTTCAGCGACAGATTTACAAAGAGTTTTTATGGAGTTTTGAACGTATCCGGTACTCCTGGAGATAATTCGCAGGGAAAGGAATATCTTGCAAAGAGAGGCTCAGGAAATTGGATCTGCGGATTTGGCGTAAATCATTATGAAGCCATCTTAAATAAAACCATGACCGGATCTGGATCTGTGAGTAAGTTTGCAACTCTGCTCCGCATCTTTTCAGATTTCTCCGTGGAAGTGGAAGAATATCTTTCCGCGAACAAGTGCTACGTTTTGTTACAGACGTTTTCAGAATGCATCTACGTTGTTCCTGAAGATAAGGTTCACTTTGTAGAACGTGGAATTTGGAATATTTGGAAAAAGTATTCCTGTGAAGTAACCGGACTTACTTTTGCGTCCTATGAATTTAACCGTTATCAGGACTGCGTAAGCATTATCGGTGAAAAAATCGAAAGTGCAAGAAATCGTCTGGTTTTTGGAAAGGATGGAGATGCAACGACTGTTCCCGTTGGAAGCAGAAGATTTCGAATCCAGGGTCTTGGAAAGTATGACATGGTACTTCAGGAAGCAAAGGACGTTCCAAATGCAGTTCTTTATAAACTGATCAAGATTTTTGAAGATGGAACGTCATATCTGAAGGATCATGACAGAATTCATTTTAAGTCCGTATCCATGATCAGTTACGTATCTCAGAAGACGAATGATGATAAGGTCATTCAGTTTTGCAGAAATCGTAAGAAGGATCTTTTCAATGAAAATACAAAAGAGATTTCCCCGGTTTCTGAAATTGTATTGGAAGCACTGAAAAAAGCGGCAAGAAGCAAGAATGCTTCATAAAATAAAAGGAGGATAAGAAAATATGGATGCTGCATACTTGAATGATTTAAAGGATGGTTATTTCGCACAGGATGGTTTTGTAAAGGAAAGTTTCATGTGTTCTCATTCCATTGCAATTGCAAATGAGTTTCTTAACAGTGGAATTTCCAACAAGCAGATCAGAAGTTTTTTTAATAAGGTCAACCAGTATGACATTCTTACCAGACAAAACGTAATGCATTTTCGTGAGGCAAGGGCGAATCTTTTGTGGCTTTTGAGTGTTGCTGTTGACAAGCAGCAAAAGGATCATGTGCCCGGATGTTTTAAGACATTTCTTGAGAAGAATATTGATGCCATTCAGACGGAAAAGGATCTGGCCATCTTTAAGGAGCATTTCGAAACAATCTGCAATTACATGCCGGAAAAGAAGGAAGGTAACCAGGCTTCTCAGAATCGTCCCCAGGGAAATTCACAGAATGGTTACAATAAGACCGGTAATGGATATGGCGGAACCCGTCAGGGAAACGGAAATAATTTTTGGAAAAACCATTAAAAATCAGAAGGTTTTGAGATAAGCTTTTACATAAGTAAGTGTATGAAAAATAACTCCCCCGGAATGGGGGAATGGTAAAAAATGGAGGGTAAAAAATGATTAAGAGCAAGATCGTCATCAATGGCGTCATGACTACGGTTTCGGGACTCAGTATTCTTGGAACAAATGATGAACTGGGAAAGAGTGCCCAGGATAATCCCATCATCCGCAATCCGTTTACTTACGAGCCTTACGTTCCCGGATCATCCATTAAGGGAAAGATGCGTTCCCTTATGGAATTGTCTGGCATGGCTGCTGGAAACATTAACGGAGATCCCTGTGGATGCGGAAAAAAGGACTGTAAGGTTTGTAAGCTGTTTGGAGCACATCGAAACACGAAGCCTGAGGTAGGACAGCCCCGCGTCATTTTCCGTGATGCAACGCTTGCGAAGGAATTCCAGCATAATTTTGACGTTATTGAGGTCAAGAGTGAGACTGCCATCGACAGAAAGACCGGAACTGCAAAAAGTGGTTCCCTTCGTTCCCGTGAGCGTATTGCGGCAGGCGTAAATCTCAATTATGAGATCGTGATCCTTGTTTATGACGGTGATGACGCAAAGGAACTTCAGAGCCTTGTGGAGCTTGGGCTTCACATGATCGAGGCAACTGGCCTTGGCGGAAAGGTAACCGCAGGTTATGGAAAGGTAAATTTCCACGTAGGTGAGGATTCTTATCACGTAGAAGTAAGTAAGTTTTAATCAGGAGGTACGTCCAAATGATTTATAATATTACCTTAAAACAGAAAACGGAAGCCGTTGGTGACATATCAGCGAATGCCCTTTTGGGGGCATTCCTGACGGCTGTTTCCGATATGGAAGACGTTACCGAAGGATTTGTGGATTCTTTAGCATTCTCAGACCTTTTTCCTAAGGGAATTCTTCCAATCGGCGTAAAAAATAACCATACGGTTTATTCCGGCAATAAAAAGAAGAGATGCATGGTAACCAGAACCATGATTTCAAGAGCCGCTGATGGAAATAATAATCCGGTAATGCTCCCTGCATGGATTACCGGAGAGGTGGAATTTTATCTTTCCACGGATTATTCCAAGGAAGATCTTGAAATGATCATTCCCAAAATGCTTCTTTTTGGCCTTGGGAAATTTAGAAACGTCGGAAAGGGACAGTTTGAACTTCTGTCCATTGAAGAACACGTATTTCCGGAGGTTCAAAACGGAGTAGCCCTTAGCAGTTTTCAGGGAGCAAATGAAGTTTCTGATGATGACGTCATTGAAACCGGATATTACGTTCGAAACGCAATGACGACTTCAGGAATGAAGCAGCCTCCCATTTGCATGATTCTTACCGGAACGAAGTTTAAGTTTGGAAACCGGATCATCGGCAAACATTTTTATGATGCAAAGAGTAACACTTACATACATGGAAAGGCAATCATTGCCTAAGATAAGGAGGAAATCATGTATTATTATTACGTAGAAAAAAATTTGCCTGCGGACTATAATGCAAAGGACATTACGCTCTTAAATGATCTGATCTTAAATGAGGAGACCGTTCATCGTTACATTGGAAAACTATTCGGCGTGAATGGACAGGAGAACTGGAGAAGTACCCATAACATCCTTTATAAGAAGGTTCCGGGAGCCATCTGTAAGCTTTTGGTACAGTCTGATAAGGAGATTGATCTTAATGCTGCAAAGGCTCTTTCCTTCAACGTAACAAACATTACTCCCAAGACGATTCAGAATGGTCAGAAGGTAACGGTAAATCTCATTGCTTTTCCGGCAATGAAGGTTGATGGTTCCAAAAACAGAACCATTCTTAGGGATAGACAGGAAAGACTGGATTGGGTGATCAGAAAATTAACCTCTAACGGGGAATGTCAGGTAGAACTCCTTAAGGAGACGGAATCAAAGAGCGTGAACATGGCTCATCTGGATCAGGCAAAGGGTGCTGGAATCCTTTATGGATATGAATATGAGGGAACTCTTACTGTAAAGGATGCAAAAGGGTTTAAAACCCTTATCCGGAACGGAATCGGAACCTGTAAGAATTATGGGTTTGGCATGCTGGAGATCGTTGCATGATGATCATCAGAATTTTAGGATCATTATAAAAAAATAAGAGGGAGCGTCAGTGGATCATGGAAGACATTTTGTTAAAATGGGATGCTGACGCTACCATTATTTATACAGACAAGAATGAGCATAGTTAATCAATATAAAAAATGATTTATTAGGTTACAGTCCATCCATTGGTTTTATTCACTCTGGGGATATCCATTCTCCCACGTAGTGGGAATAGAACTTTTTAGATAACAATCCATAAATCACAGACTCATTAAGATCCCCACATAGTGGGGATAGAATCTCATATATGCTGCTCATTTCAACATCCCATCAGACGAAAGATCCCCACGCAGTGGGGATAGAACCTGCTCAAGTGTAAAATAAAGGACATTTTCTCCAGAAGATCCCCACGCAGTGGGGATAGAACTGAAGAAGTGACTTCCGAGGATGATTCCGAGGATAAGATCCCCACAACGTGGGGATAGAACACCGTCCGAAAAAAATTATAAAATAATTTAATTGAAGATCCCCACGACGTGGGGATAGAACCTACAAACGAGAAATCAAAGAAAAAATGGAGGAAAAAGATCCCCACAACGTGGGGATAGAACTTTATATGTCTCCTTTCGTTACCACGTTTTGTCTAAGATCCCCACAACGTGGGGATAGAACCTTACGGATGTCAAGATCAAGGAATGAGGACAGCAAAAATCCCCACGGAGTGGGGATAGAACAAGCTCCGCGTTGCGTTCGGTGTTTACAAGGGTAAAGATCCCCACAATGTGGGGATAGAACTTTTCCTGAAAAATCATGCATTCCCGTAAAATATGAAAGATCCCCACAATGTGGGGATAGAACTGACAGGAGCCGCTGCTGATAATATCTGTCTTGCAAAATCCCCACGACGTGGGGATAGAACCTTTACTCCTTCATAGTTTTCTTCAAGAACATAGAAGATCCCCACGCAGTGGGGATAGAACAATAATGTCGCTCTGATCAACAGTTCCCTGAAATAAGATCCCCACATAGTGGGGATAGAACCTCTGTAATTTCCGACGTCGCATGCCCCATACATAAAAATCCCCACGTAGTGGGGATAGAACATACATGACATCTGTTCAGTTGTGTTTTCAATCGAAGAGCCCCACATAGTGGGGATGGAACTTTCAATTTTATTGAGTCAAAAGCAGAAAGTTTAGGTAATCCCCACGTAGTGGGGATGGATTAAAGATTTTGAGAAACATCATTACATATATTGATAAGTAGTAATCCCTACACAGTGGGGATAGAGTCTTACGCACTGACATCTTTCAGAATGGATCTTTCAAGAGCCCCACATTGTGGGGATAGAATGTACCGGTCTCCAGCAGGCGTCTTACAGTGGTCAATAATCCCCACAACGTGGGGATAGAACCAAATAAATCTACAATACGCATATGATTCTTCCATAATCCCCACAACGTGGGGATAGAACTGCCTGGGAAACAGTGGTCAGGATGATCCGAACATTATAATCCCCACATAGTGGGGATAGAACCGCATAAAAATAGTCCTCCCTAAAAAATTGTATTTAAGATCCCCACGTTGTGGGGATGGAACAGCTACTATGACACAGTCTCCGGTGCCGAATCCTTATAAACCCCCACTAAGTGGGGATAGAACTTGTAATCTGCAGCACTTTTAAGATTTAAAAAATAAAGATCCCCACAAAGTGGGGATAGTTTTCCTATTTTTGAATGAAAATCTGACATAATAAAGAAAGAGATTTTTATCAAACATAGGAGGACTTAAAACATGAATTATGATTATTCTTGTCCCATTTACATGGACGTCTTATCTTTATTCAATGAAGAAAAAGGAAAGAGTAATGAGGACGTCTCTATGGCCGTCATTGATCAGATAAATCAGGGAGATCCCGTATGGGAATCCATCATGGATGACGTAAAAGAGAAATATCCTGAGGAAATGGAAGATCAGGTGGAAGACGTCATGAATGCCATTGATCTTTCCAAATATCTGAAAATTAACCGTAATGGCATTGACCTTAATTATGATGAGACGGCAGCTCTTGGGGATCCAAAAACAGTTGCATTCGAAATTCCGTTTGCTTTTGATTTTGATGCCTTTATGAAGGATCATCCGGAACTTTCCAAGGAACAAATGGAGGAGGAAAGATAATCATGATGACGCCTTTTAAGAATGAAGCGGAATATTATGGATTTGATCCCAGGGAATGTGCAACGGCAATTGCAGATCTCTTTAATGCCCTGGATCAGAGATATGGAACCTCAAATGCACCATTGACGGCAGAAGACGTAGCCCTTTCCACTTCCATTAACAGGAAATATCGGGATGATGCAAGTGGAGTCTTCTCAACGCCAAAACCGGAACTTGACGTGAAATTTGATTTTAAGAGGGTGACTTATGAATTTCAGTCAAAATATCCCGGAGAAACGCCTTATTATAGCAATACCCATCTTGTTGGTTCCATTAAAAAGATCCGTGAGGTTATGGAGGATAAGGGCTGGAATAAGGAAGCTTCCCTTTGTAATCAGCTCTATGACATGTTAAAGAAAAGAGATCCTGACAGATTATATGGATATGGTGAACAGGATAGGGACAGATAAGATCAGGAAATCCATTCCTCGGAATGGGTTTCTTTTTTTTTGGGAGTTTTGAGATGATAAAGAACATATAAAGGTAAGAAAACTTCATTTTGAAAGGAGAAAACGTCATGCAGAAAAATCCAATGACTTTGGAAGAAGCAAAGAAAATGTGCATCGGGAAAATCAGATGCCTTGATGAAATGTATGGACCATTACAGACAAAAGAGCAGCAATTTTGCAGTCTGTTCCTTGATTTCATTGAAAATACGCTGGAAGGAAATCTTATTTCCAAACCAAGACTTCTTGATCAGTTTGATAAGAAATATGATAACCGGTTTTCCCTCCTTGATGACGAAAAGAGAGCCGAGGCATTTTTGGATGGCTTTGAGCAGGCACAGCGGATCGTAGAGGAAGAAGGATCCCCCGTAAAATACGTCATCAGTCCTAAAAGATCTTCCCAGGAGGAAACAAAACAGGAGGAGCCAAAGAGAAAGGCTACCCTTGATGATCTTAAGGATACTTTGGTCTGGAATCAGAAACATGGTCATTTTGTTGATGAGGGACACGTTGTTGTCGGGAATCGTGAAGTTGACGATTATCCGGTAAATGGATATGCCGTTTACAATAAGGATTATAGGTTCGAGGGAATTCTTTCCCCGGATAGGGCAATCCTTTGGTGGGTTAAGGAAGATACCCTGGAGATCATTCAGGATTTAAAGGAAGAAAAAGAGGAATCCCAGGAGGAAAGAGAATGTTAATACTCCCCATAAAGAAAAAGTGGTTTGACATGATCCGTTGTGGAATTAAGAAGGAGGAATACCGCGAAATCAAGCCTTATTACATGATAAGGTTTTCAAACGTTGGCCTCCTTAACATGGACCTTGACTCTTTAAATTACGTTCCTACCGGCAATAAAAGGGACGTTCTTTTTAGAAATGGATACTCCGCGACCTCCCCGTCATTTGTTGCAACCGTCTCCCTTAAGACGGGGGTCGGAAATCCTGACTGGGGAGCGGAGAAAGGAACGGAGTATTACGTGCTGCAGATAGAGGAAATAAAGCATGAGTAAGGAAAAGCCGGACAGAAAGGAAATAACAAAGCTCCTCACCGAGGTTCTTATTGGTGATCGCCTTAATGACCGTAAATATTATGCAAAAGAGGTAACCCTGGACTATGGAACAAGTCATCCAAAGAGGATTGACGTGGTTCAGTTTCTTCCCAAGGGAGTGACCTATGCCTCCGACATGGAAAAGGGTATTTTCATCTGCTATGAGATTAAGTCCTGTAAGGCGGACGTTTACAGTGGAAATGGCCTTAATTTCTATGGAGAAAAGAATTTCATCGTCACCACGATGGAAACCTATAAAAAACTGCAGGAAGACATGCGGGAAGGAAAGCTTTCCAAATACCTTTCCGAGAATTATCCGGAAAGCTCCCATTACTTCGGAATCATGGTACCGGTTCCGGCCGGAACTGACCTTCGGGACAGTAATGCCATTTATGAGGAATATGAAAATCCGACGCCCTTTCAGGGAAAGGCAAGTGATTGGAAAACGTGCATCATGATTCCCTGTAATGAAGGCCCGAGAAAGAGAAGTACGACGGAAATGCTTTTTTGCATGCTCCGCAGCAAGCATAGTTATGCAAATTCATAAGGGGGGAATGAATTCATGATTTCTACCAAGCTACAAAAAAGAGTCATTGAACTTTCGGAATATCAGCTGGAATGGATCAGAAATGCCGGCCGCATTCCCGAAGACCTGAATTTGGAACTTACAAATTCCATTTTGAACGGAAACTTTTTGGAAGAAGACAAAGATTTGGAGGATGAAAGATGAATGGTTACGGATATGGCATGCGTTACGGAGTGATTGAGGAACATACCTTTTTCGTGAATGACTCCACAAAACCTTATGATTTTCAGAAACAAAAGACCCCCGAAGAGGAGTTTCGTAGACAGATAAGGGAAATGGACGCCAAGACAAAAATGGATACAAAACTGGATGAGAATGAAATTCGGGAAAGAAGAAAAAAGAGGCTTGATAGAATGCAGGCGTGCATGGAATAAGGGAGGAACTACATGAAGGATTTTCAGGGATATTTATTATTTGAAGGAGAGGGCGGATGGACTCTGATTGACAGGGCTTTTTTCGTTTCCTTGGATGGCAACGTAAAGCAATATGACAATCTCCTTCGTAAGGGACTAATCACGAGAGCCATGCTTTCTGAAGAGAGCGTAAATGCAACAATTCTTCTCTCTGAACTTGACGACCTGGAGCCGTCAGAAGACATTCAGATAGAAGGAAACGTCTCCGACATGATAACAGAACATCCGTTCCGTGCCGGCTGCGACGGAATTGAGGTTCAGGCTTTTGAGATTAAGGAAGGGAAAATGAATTTTCTCTGGGCTGAGGAAAAACACGGACAAATTCCGATTTTATCTAAGATTCACCACGGCATTTGGGAAAGCCGGGAAAATCGCATGCAGGAAAGGGAATAATGAGATCCATTCTTGATGATTTCCTTTTCATATAGGGAAAAATGAATGGAGGATAAAAACATGGATTTATCAAAGGAAAACGTAATTGGAAAACCATATTCTTATTCCAGATATCGGGGAATTACAAATAGAGACCGTTATTCACTGACGGATGAATATTTTTTCATTAAAAAGGATTCCTGCGTCATTTGTACGGACAATGAGGCAGACATTAGCTCAGAGGCAAACGTTGTTGCCTTGTTTGATGACGGCAGCTTCATTCACCTTGGGGAAATTCCACAGGAATGTGAAGGCTTAAAGCCCTCCATTTCCGTATCAAGTGACGAAATTACCATTTCCATGCCATATTATCTGGATAATGATCATCATCATAGTGGCATGGACGTCACGAAAATCGACGTAAGTAAAAGTGCTTTGGAAAAGCTGCATGAAGATGCCATTTTCCTTAGCGTCCTTCCAAAAGTAAAAAATCTCTGTAAGGCATATTGTGAGGGATACACTTACAGAAATGAAACAAACGTAAGATATTCCAAAGAGAAGAAAAAGATCATCATTGACGGATCCTGTTTCGTTTTATCCTTAAAAAGATATACCTTAAATCATAAATGGGATGCATCTGTCGTCATTGACTGTTCGGATCCCTTAAATCCCATGATTACAAAAGATCCGGATCATGATACCTTTTTTGTGATCAGTCCACATGATCCTAAGAAAGTGGAGGAAAAGGTACTGAATACGATTAAGAATCATTTTGAGGAAATGCTTAAAAATAAGGAAACGGACCTCGAAGAGGAAAGATAAGGAGTAAGACATGGTTAAAGTAAAGACGAATGATAACAGATTTGGACATCACATATGGATTGATGACGGCGATCATCATATTATCATATCCCAGATGTCAAAGGAAGAGCAAAAGAAGCTGGCACTGGATCTTGCCATTGAAACGGGACTTCTTCCAAGGGAATTCGGAAGACTCATAGATGCCGATAAGCTCATGCAAAATTTTAAGGAGGAAGGCCTCTTTGGACAGGGCCATTATCAGGCAATCGAAGGAGCAGATACCATTCTCCAGGGAAGATCAGAACTCGTCATTTTGGAAGAAACTCAGGAAAGGGAATAATCATGCAGAAAAGAACGTTCATTTTGATGGAAAATGCAAAGGATGTTAAGGATGAATGGTTAAAACGCCAGATGGAAAGAACCTACGTCGATAATCTTTCCCTTCCGGAAGCAATTTTCTTTGGAAAACTCGAAGCTTCTCATTACGGGAACGTGCCTTTTAAGATTTTGGAAGAGGATCAGAATCTTCAGGAAAAGGTCATCTGGAGGTCTGAGGATGATAATCCTTTTGGGTGTGAGGAAGTATTTCAGGAAGCCACCTGCGGATCCACGGACGGAGGCCTCGTACAGTTTATGGTTCCCATTGGAATGGCAACGCAGACTGAGTGGGTTCCGATATTAGCAAGCGTTTATTATGATAATGAAGAATGTAAGCGTCCAATTTTGGATGAAATAAATTATAAATCGCATTGGGATGGCAATCTTTATGCCGTGAATTTTACGGAAAAGGAACGGGAAGCCATGCAGGCAGTCATGGATAAGATGATCTTTTATCAGGGACGGTTTGGAACAACCTGGAGGGAACCTCAGGAAGAAAATGAAAGAATTTAGCGGAGGTTGAAATGAATAGTCAGGACTTAAGATTTCCTATTCCCAGGGAAGCCTTTTTTGCAGAAGAAAGAAATGGACATAAGGCATTTTGGGTGAATAAATCTGAAGACGAGAGCATGGATAGCGTTTTTTTGAATCTTGGATATGTTAAAACATATGAAGAAGACATCAGAAAGGCGTTATTTTGGAATGATGAGAATCTATTTAAGGGTGATTCGTTTGATTTATCCCTCGTTTATTATCTGGATGATGATTCCATTGAATTTTATGGATATCCCCTGAAGGAAAATGGAGAACACCGAGAGGGAGCCGAGGCATGCATTATCTTTACGCCGGACAGACACGGATATGATTTATTCAGATCCATTATGGATGATGAAACAAGAAAGTTTGGATATGAATCCCTTATGGATTTGTATGAATCCAATGAACTCGGATACGTCTATAAAAATACGGATGCTGAAAATGAAAAGGCCTAATACGTAAGATTCATCAGAGAGAACTGGACAAAATGGAAGAAGAGGAACGATATGAAAGAAATGCCCCTTAGGGATAAGAAGTCCTTAAGGGGTTTATTTTATCCATTTATGGAAGTTTTTGTTTATTCCCGTGGAAGATCTTCTTCCTTTCTTTCTTCCTTAAGGAAAATCGCCGGAACTTTTTTATTGATTAAGTTTCCGTATTTTTGAACAAAATTTTGAGGCGTTTCAATACCCATGACGTCCTTTTTATCACGGATCATGGTTAAAAAATCGGAAAGGGAAGGAGCAACGTAATAGAACTTATTATCCAATTCATTGTCTATTCTTATTACGGGAGGTTCTTCTCCCGGTTTTTGAAATCTCATGTCCAGAAAATAGACGTCATGAAAGTCAGAATTGGTACTCATGATCGGAATGCCTACGTTTGGATATTCCCAGTCAAACATGAGTTTTTTCCAAACTCCCTCCATGCCCATGCGGCCATTGGGATCAATGCCATATAATTCCGCCGTCCAGGATTCCAGTTCCGGTTTGAAATATCCTCCGTTTTTCAGGAATAATAAATTCCTTAAAGATTCCGGAAACAGGTATCCAATGACAAGTTCTGCCCTTTTTAAACTTGACCAGGTAAGCTGCGGAAAGAATTCCCGTTCCTGAAATAATTCCGTTACGTCAAAAGAAAACATGCTTCGTCCTCCTTTCTTTTTATATATGATTCAAAAAAATGTTTTTTAGATTCTTTTTCACATATAAAAAGGAAAAGATCTTTATGAAAAGGAGACTGATCATGGATTATATTTTCGTACTAAAGGATAAGGATACGGTCAATCAGGGATGGTGGCTTAAGATTTCATCCAGAGAGGAACTCTCTAATTATTTACTCATGATAGATCTTCCAAGATTTCATAAGGCCCTTACGGACGTCAAGGAATCCAGGGAATTTGGAGGAGCCGATCCACGGACCGGATACGTTCCGAAACCTTCTCCTTATTGTAAGCATGCTGATGCCCTTGCTTATTCCATAGGAGCCTGGGCATTCCGTAATCAGATTTCCTTTGACGATGCAATGGAGGAACTTTCCCATGATAAACATTTTGCAATGGCAAAGGCCTTACGTGAAGGAAACGTCATTTACCTGAATCAAAAGGGCGGATGGCACGTTGGAAAGAATGAAAGAGATGCAGAATGGGTAAGAAGAAAGGAACTAATTTTTCCCGTTTTTAAGCATAATCAAATCAGCGTTGAAAAGTTCCCGGGCGGAACGCATTTCTATGCCTACGTGGATGGCCTGCAGGTAAGAAATGGAGATCAGTTAAAATGGGATACCTATGATGAAGCTCTTTCTTTTGCAAAAAAATGGATAAACAAAGCAGAGAATTTTGAAGAAAAGGATGAAGAAACGGATAAGGACCGATAAGAAAGGAGATTTTACTTGAACAGAGGAACGTTTATTTTAATCATGACCATATTTTTAGGCATTATTTGGCTTTCCAGCGGATTAAAGGTATTAAGTTTGGAAGAAGAAGAGAACCCTGGCAAAAGAGAGGCATTTTACCGGGTGATTAACGTTATCAGTGGACTGTTTACCATTAGTTTTTGGTTTTTCTTTATTGTTTTTACGGGAAAACATTGCGTCCTTACTTCTCAGACGGTACTTAAGGAATACAGGGTACTGTCAAAGGCTGAAATCGGAGAATATTTGGTTATTGGCGGTTCTGAAGTCGGCGTCGTTTATCGCGGAGATAACGGCAATTACGTAAAAAGAACGTTATCAGAGTTTCATTTTGATCAAAAAGATCTGGTAGTGGATCTTCAAAAGGACGTCCCCTACGTCTATTTGATGGAAGATCAATATAAATGGGCCTTCCTTACCTTTAAAAATGAATTTTACGTCTTGGTTTTTGATGAGGAAAAATATCCGGAACTCATAAAAACAAAGGAATAAAAGGGGAAGGATTGCTCCTTCCCCTTTCCGTTATTCCCGCTCCTCATTGGTCTGTTTTTCTTCCTCTTGGGAATCGTCCTTTTGTTTTTCAAGAAATTCCTGATACTTCTTTGCTGCCTCTTCCTTGGTCATCTTGGAATCCTTATCAATAAACATCTGGTCATCCTCCTTATTTCCATTTGTTATTAGAACCTGTCCTTAATCTTATATGTTTGATTTTCTTCCAAAAATGGGTAATGAAAATTTTAATTTTTGAGATTCTTTCTTACATATAGTAGTAAAGGGAGGAAGAAATCATGTCACAAATACTATTTTTTATCATCATTGCAGTCATTGGAATTATCCTTGTTTGGGGTGGAGCTTTCAAACGCAGCGTTACTTGTTCCGTTGCCGGGGTTTGCGTTGTCATTGCCGGGCTTTTGTTTCTTGGCATTGCCGGAGAATATTCCAAGTTCGTTTCCATAAAGAAGGAATATCCGGTTTGTGAAGCCACCCTTTCATTAAGCGGAAAATATGGCAGTCCGGTATATACCATTGCTTATCAGGATCATGATAAGATTCAGTTAACCAAAACGCATGAAATTTTTCCGACGGAAGATCATGAAAAACTTGCCCTCTGTGAATACCGTTTTTGGTTCATAACGATGGAAAAGTACGTATTTTTTACCAATTTTGAAGAATTGGATAATTAAGGAGAGCTGGTCATGATCGTAAATGCAATTAAGTTAAAGGATGGAACTTATTGGGCAGGCTGTAATAAGAAGGAAAGTAAGACGCTTCTTGGAGCCCAGCTCTATAAATCAGAAAAGACGGCCTTAAACGTCATGGAAAACAGCATTAACTTCCATCACAGGAAGGAAGATTGCAGCATTGTTTCCGTCACTTTGGAAGAAAGGGAGGATTAAGTCATGGATGTTTTGATTCATTTGGATAAGGAGGAATATGACTGCGTACAGCTTACCGGATGCATTGGGAACGTTACCGCGGTATCCAATGCCATTTTGAATGGTAAGGTTATGGAAAAGAAGGATCCCATTCTTTCTGACCAGGTTAGAAAGCAGCTTCTTCAGTTATTGAAGGAAACTTATCTGCAGGTTGGAGGGGAAAACCTTAACGCAATAACGGTTTCAGATTGTCAAAGCCTTACGGCCTCCAGATTCAGACAGGTAATGATCGAGAAATTAAAGGAAATGGCATAAGGAGTATGACATGGTTTACGTAACGGCAGATACGCATTTTGGCGATGAAAACATTTTAAGATTTGAAGGGCGTCCTTTTTCCTCCGTAAAGGAGATGGATGAAGCCCTCATTCATTCCTGGAACGTAATGGTAAAGGAAGAAGATGAGATCTGGCATCTTGGGGACTTTTCCATTCCGGGGATGGAGGAGTATTACCTAAAGCAGCTGCATGGAAAGATTTTTCTCATTAAGGGAAATCATGACCTTCTTTCCAATGAGGAATACCGTAAAATGGGATTTGCTGAGGTTTATGATCATCCGGTAATTCTTGACGGTTTTTGGATGATGAGCCATGAACCATTATACGTAACAAGGAACGCTCCTTACGCTAACGTATTTGGACACGTTCACGGATCACCGCAGTATATGGACGTAAGCGAAAGACATTTTATTGCCTGCGTGGAAAGAACGGGGTATAAACCCCTTCCCTTGGAAGAAGTAAAAAGAATGGTTCAGACGGAAGAATAAAAAAAATGGATTAGGCAAAGGTGGTAATGAAAAAATGGACGCACAGACAAGTAAGAAAATAAATGATCTTGGAACGTCTTTTGGAGAACTGGCTTATGAAACCTTTCGGCTTATGGATTGGCTGTTTTGGCTTAAGGTAAATGATTCGGGAATCAGAATGAAATATCAGAAGATGTTCACTCTTCTTGATCCATATCATAAATATTATGAGGAACTTACGAACGGAACGTCCAGGGTGCAGGCCCTCGTAACCTTTACGACGGCTACCTGGAAGAATAGGGAAGACGTCGTTATGTTTTCCAACCTCATCATAAAGGATGCCTTAAGGAATACGGACGTGGAAGATACGTTCAAAGTGAGATGTAAAGAAAATTTCTTACTTCTTTTTTTGGGGATTGAATCAGAGAATTTTTATGAAAAAACAAAGAGGGCGATTAAAACACGTTTAGTTTATTACAATAACCTTTTAATGAAAATGGAATCCGATTGGCCGGAAGTAGAACGGTTTATGATGGATTATCCCAAGGAAATGATGCTTTCTCTTCTTGATCCGGCAAATAAACTGGAAAAGTTTGCTTATGAAGAGATTCTGAAGCAATGCATTTGGAGCACGGAAAAAATTGCATCCAGACATAAACTGTATTTCAATTCCTCTAAGAAAAAGATCTTAAAGAATTTGAATTTTGAGAACCTTCATTTGGATGATTTTGGAAAACAGTATGACTTCAGGAAGTATTATCCAATTTATCAAAACCTTATGAGAGTTCGTTTTAAGTCCAATGAGCTTTTTCCCGTTTTCCAAAAGGAGGAAGAATGGACGGCTCCAAAGGATAAGGAGGAAGTAAAACAGTTCCTACTGGATATGGAAAAATCCTGTATTAGTGAGAATAATGAACCTGCCCCGGCACTTCCCGATAAGATGGAAGAGATCGTATTGATTCCCGTTAAGGAATGAGTGGCATAAAAGGACCGTGTTTTCATTTGAAGCACGGTCTTATTTGTTTTCCTTTTTATTCAAAAGGGAATGATTTCTTTTCTCCCGGGGAATGTTCTTTTTCCTTTATGTAAATATTTTTTGAAAATTCAGCCAATTTTCCATAAATATAAAAAAATTTATACATAAAGAAGGGAAAACCGTTGATACATAAGGGTTTTCATACGTGGAAGGGAGTGAAGACTATGACAGGAGAGGTAAGAACTGACGGAATATTCATGGAAGATCTGGAGTCTTCCGATTCCTTGGAGGGAAATGAGGGATTTTCCCAGGAAGAAACGTTAGATGAGGATGATAAGGTTTTTCTGGATCCGGTCAGTGCCATGTTAAGGGATTTTGGAAGAAATCCGGTCATGAGTACGGAAGAATTCAATGAAACCTTTCATAAATATCAGGAAACCGGAGATCTTTTTTATCGAAATAAAATCGTGGAAGGAAACGCTCTTCTTGTTGTTTCCGTTGCAAAGAGATTTAAGAGACAGCTTACGCCATTTAATGACCTTGTTCAGGAAGGCATGTTTGGCCTCATGACTGCCGTTGATAAATTCAATCCGGAAAAGGACTGTAAATTCTCTACCTATGCTACCTGGTGGATCAGACAGGCCATCATCAGATACATTGAGAATAATGAAAGCATGATTCGTATTCCGGTTTATTCCGCAGAAAAATTAAACAGGATCAGAAGGACGAATGATAAATTAACCTTTGAAAAGGGTTTTGTCCCAACCATAGAGGAAACGTTAAAGGCTGCAGGCATCAGTGAAGAAGAATACCAGTTATTATTGGAACTTCCCACTTGTGATCTTTCCCTGGATCAGGAAATCAATCCGGAGGACGGAGATGGTGACGCCACCCTTCTTAGTTTCTACGTAAAACAGGATGACGTAACTTCGGAAGAGGAATGCGTCATTCAGGAACGTAATGAACTTTTAATGGAATGCATCAGAACCCTGTCTCATTCCAATCAGGAAGTCATTGACAGAAGATTTGGACTGACAACCGGCATCAGGGAATCCCTTGCCATGATTGCAGATGACATGGGAGTATCAAGGGAAAGGATCAGACAAAAGGAAAAAGAATCCTTACGAACGCTTCGCAGAAAACAAAAATTAAAACAGTATGTTTTAGGTGAATTTTAATTTCTCAGGAAGAAAAAGGGAAATTTCCCCAGGGATAAAAAAGATTTCGTTCCATGAAATGCGGAATGAGGTCTTTTTTTATGATTTTGAGAAAGTTTATGACATATATAGACGTAAGATCAATATTTTGTTTTTGGCGGAGGAGAAAGGAGTAGCTTATGTCGGCTACGATCACTTTATATGACATTGCAAGAGGGGTTAAATACGTTCCGGGAGAATTTGACAATATGAAGCCCTCCAAGGCAAATAGGAAGTTCCGGAATCTTTGGGATTCGAAAGAGGTCTTTAACCTTGAGGAATTCTGGGGTAATTACTCCGATCATGGAGAGCATGATGAATTTCCCTTACAACGTAAGGCAGATACCCGGAATAAGCGTACCAGCGGGTACGTAAGAACCGCAGAGAAGCTTTTCTCGAATCACGTTCAGAATGGGCATGGACCTTATGACAGAGAGAAGTTCCTGATCACGACGAGAATTCTTTATCGTCAGGGATGGTTTTTCAAGAGAAAGCTTTTCCGGGTAAAGGATTCCATCTATTATGCCTTTGACGCTCCTTCGGCAATCAGGCTCATGAACATGCTGATTGATAAAACGGATGATCGGGGCCAGGAGGCTTATGGTGCCTTTCTTGCAAAGATCCTGGAATACGGCGATAAGCATTTCATTTTGGAAATTGCATGGTAAAAAGAAAGGAGAATGACATGGGAGTAACCATTACTGCAACCAATCCACTTCATACGTTTGACATGGGAGCAGGCGGCTTTTTTAATCTTCGAAAGAATATTGCCATTGCCTTAGATCAGGAATTTGGGGATCATTATGCAAAGCTTCTTTATTGCCATTCTAAAGAAGAATTTAATACACATGATCGTAAGGCAGAGGAGATCATAAACAGAAAACATCTGGATGAGGATTACGCAGACGTCCTTGATTTTCTTTATGCGAGTGACGTCTCCGGATCCATTTCTCATAGAACCTGTAAAAAGATTTATGATCTCATAAAAGACATGGATTTTGGAAATCGGTGTTTTCGATATGCCATTCATGCTCATAATGACTATGATGAGTTTAAGGAGTTTCTCCGTGACTGTTACTCATGGCATAAAAAGATGAGATGGTATTAGAAGGGAGGAGAATACGTGCATTATTTGTTTATCTTTCAGGACGACAGCATACAGGAAGTATGCTTAAAGACTGTTGTTTCCTTTAAGGAGGCAATCTTAACCGTTGCTGATTATCATGGAGAGAAAAGTGACTTATTTAAGAAGTCATTAAATGGTTTTGAGGATTCCGATACGGATGGAATGATTGCCCTTTATAATCATTTTTCCTGTAATGGAATATCTAATGTTTTTGTTATTGAGAAACAGATCTATTAAAGAAGGGGAGAAATGTAAATGATAAAACATTACGAAGGAATCAATGGAAGCTTTGATTATGATGATGAGGAATGGGAAGTATCCGTTTCTCATGAAGATTTAAAATACATTGGAAAGGAAACGGATGGCAGAAATATTCATATCCCGGAAGGGGTTAAGTGCCTTCGTTTTACGTTCATAAGAACAAACCTTTCTTATCCTCCGGTAATTCCAGATTCGGTAAGGGTGATTTATACGCCATTTCTTTTAACTCCAAATCTGGAATGTTTACCTGAAATTCCGGATAACTTGGAGTATTATGGTTTTGATTCCGTTTCAACACAAAAAGCTTCTTTCGGTTATACGGAAGACGAAAATGTTGATGCTTGTTACCGGCTTGCTCCAATTTATCCTTACTTCTTAGAGGATCCATCAACCCAAGATTCCATTCAGAATCGTGATGAATTATGGGGTAAGGTAATGTTTGGACACCAGGCTTCCTGGGCTTTGGAACTTCACGTTCTCCTTTTGGATACCATTGGACGCAAAGAATGGGAGAAAAAGAAAAATGCATATGCCAGGTTTTTATTGGAGGAACTCTGGAAGGAATATTTTGGAAATGAAGAGGATTTTGAGGCATTAAAAAACCTTCTTATTTCCATTCCTGAAAAAGAGTACATCTCAAATTACAAGGAATTCCAGAAAGCCATGAATGACCTTCGGTATCAGAGATATCTGGAAGATAAGCGTCATACTTGCTGCATTCTTGACGTTAAGGCTTATTTTGACTGGATCGTAAATAAGTTTTGTCCGGAAAGGAATCCCCATTATGAAGGAAAGTACGTACGCATGACGGATAAAATGAAAGAAATTGCCGCTTTTAGATATTGGTTAGACAGGATAAAAAGATAATTGGGAGAGATAAAGAATAAGCGTTTCCTTAACCATTCAAACAAGAAACTGGAAAGGAGGATGGAAAATGAATGTATTTTTGTTTTGTTTTTATTTTACTCTCTTTTTTCCTTTTCCTTTTCTTATTTTGTGCCTGTGGATCGGAAAACTGCCGACATTATTCTTACATTTTACATTTTTTGTTTATGACGTTTATAGGGATGTATTCGGATATTATCCATATAAGGACGAGCATCATTCCCGATATTTTAAGGCATACAAAAAATACACAGATCAAATTTATGAAGAATATTGTTCCATAACAATAAGTGACGCAATTTTTGCTTATCTTAAGGATGCATGGAATTACTTTCAAACGGGGCGACTGTTCTTAGGAACGGACGTCACAAAAAATCTTTTCACGTGCGTTTATACGGGAGAAAAACTTCAAAGAGTCATTGCTTTCATGAAAAGCAACGAAAATAAACTTTTTTGTTTTATACATCACAGATTAGATGGCGATTCTGACCTGCCACTTGTTTTAAGGGGCGTCGTTATCTGCGTAACGCCTTTTAATGACGGTAAAATCTTACGTTCCGTTTACGTGAACATGAAAGAACTTCGGGAAGATTTTCACTTTTCTGAATTTGACGCCGAGCATTATTGGACGGATAAATACCCCGTCACCTATCCGGAAGAATTACCGGGACTTTACGTTCCGGCATTCCAATTCGTAACGGAAACGGATGAAAAATATGAAGGGGAAAGAATTATGTTTTCCAATTTCCTCTTTGGAACCATTTCACCTGAAGAAGAGTATATAGACCTTCCTGAGGAAACCGTCATGTATGCAGGAAAAATACAAAAACCATTATCCGGGCAGTCATAAAAGGACTTCTAAAAAAATATCCCAAGACTTATAAGAAAGGAAAAAATCTTTTCAAGAAAGTGAGGATATTTTTATGAATGAGAAGCAATTTTATGGATTTACCGGAAAAAGAAATGGAAAGGAAGAAAGATATGCAAGGATCTTTCGGACAAAGATCGGAAATGAATATCTGATCCTTATGGAGGAGGACAGAATTCATTATCACTGCGTTCCCTTAGAGGATCTGAAAAGGTTTTGTGAAACCTATCCCTTATCTGACATAAGGGAAGCCGAAAAGAATCATCAAAATTTGGAGAATCTCCTTATGGCCATGAAGGATTATCTGAAGGAAGATAAGTAAAATGAAAGATCCCCTTCCTTATTTTCAAAAGGAGGGGGATTTTACTTTTATTTTTGATATTCCTTATAAAACCTTCTTACGAATAAAATACACGTCATGATGGCAAATCCCTGGAGGACTCCCTGATAGAAGTCCATCTCCGTAAGGATGGGAGCCTTAAGAAAGGCTGCGTAAAGGAGAAACGCGGAGAGAAATCCCTGCAGTAAGGTTTTATTCAGGCTCTTTAAGAATTTTGTTGTATCCATAGACCATTTCCTTTCTTATTATCTTTCCATGTTTTCTTCTTCCCTGGGAATAAAATCCCTTCCAAACTGAAACTGTCCAAATTCACGTTCATCGAGTATGGACTGAATGACTTTTCTTTCGGAATCCGTAAAGGAAAGAATTACGTTTCCGTCATCATAATCATAATCCACCTCTCCTGCAATGGGATGAATGCAATCCGGATTATCATAATGGCAATAAACGCCAATAATATACCTGCCTGCCATTGTATAAACCTCAAGGTCAACGGCATTATCATAAGTCTCAATAATCTTTGCATTCTTAAGGACTTCTTCACAGCCAAAGGGATAATCCTTGGCATCCTCTGATCTCCATAAGAGCTTAGAATTTCCATCCCAGATGCGAATGGGAGTCTGTTCCATAGATTCCGTGATTTTTGCCATAAAGATGGCTTCTGCCAAATCCTTACAAAACATGGGAATCACGTGAATGGCACCCTTTCTCGATAAATATAATTGTCTTTCCATAGAATGTTTCCTTTCTCCTCTGGGGATATGTCTTATTCCTTTTCGTTTTCCTCTTCCTGGGAAGAATTCATCAATTTCCTTATCTTATCAAAAGCCTCTTCCAGTTTTTCATTCTCTTCAGGGGTACGCTTAAACCAGCTGTTTGCTGCTCCCTTCTCAAATTCCGGAACGACTGCTGCCTGATAAAGGTTCCCATCCATTCCTTCCATAAAGATTTCTCCAAAATAATCGGAAAGGGTAACGTCTTCAGCCAGCATGGGCCCCAACGGATGATAGAGCTGTGCCGTAATTTTCTTTGTTTCCTTATCAATGGATACGGTCATGCAGACTCCATTCTCAAATTTTACGCCATTGGTGATCCTGCCGGCATCGAATGGATAAGGAGCCTCAAAGGTTCCATTCATAATGGCCTTAACCTGTTCAATTTCCTCAGGCAATACCTGAATGTATCCCTGAATGATTTTCTTCATCATAAAAAAACATCCTCCTTAAATAAGTGATGGAATCTCTTAAAGATATATGTCTTTATCTTTCTCGAAAATAGCATAAAGATTATTCACCCGAAATTTGTCATTTTCCCCGGAAAATAAAAAATTCCTGGACATATAGGAACATGGAAACAAATTCCATAAATATTATCAAAGGGGATTTCGAAAGATGACAAAACAGGAACTTGCAAGTAAGATTTGGGAGACGGCAAATAAGCTGCGTTCCAAAATCAAGGCCAATGAGTATAAGGATTACATTCTTGGCTTCATGTTCTATAAATTCTTATCTGATTCCGAGGAGCAATTTCTTTCAAGGAATGAGGCAACGAAGGAAGACTTAAAGGATGCAGATGAGGCTCTCATCCAGATGATCCAGGATGAACTTGGATATTTTATCTCTTATGATGACCTATTTTCCACCTGGGTGGATAAGGGCATCAATCTGACGACGTCTGACGTGTCTGAAGCATTATCCAGATTTAACGGACAGATCAAAATGGAGTATAAGAAGGTTTATGATAACATTTTCTCCACCCTTACAGGTGGTCTTTCCAAATTCGGCGAGAATATGGGAAGCCGTGACAAGGCAGTAAGGGACATGGTATCCATGACTGGAGAGATTCCTGCAACGTCTGATGAATACGACGTCATGGGATACATTTATGAATTCCTGATCTTTAAGTTTGCAACGGCAGCAAAGGATGACGGAGCTTTCTATACTCCTCATGAAGTATCAAAACTCATTTCCATGATCGTCGCTCACGTTATTTCTTCCCAGGGGAAGGATCACGTACAGGTTTATGATCCTACCTGTGGTTCTGCAGGCCTGCTCCTTACCATTGGCGATGAAATGGTACAGGCCGGCATTGACCGTACTGCCATTCAGTATTTTGGGCAGGAGAAAATTACGGAAACCTATAACCTTTCCAGAATGAATCTTGTCATGAAGGGCTGTAAGCCGGCACAAATTGCAGTGCGTAACGGGGATACCCTTGAGGATGACTGGCCTTATTTTGATGATAACACGCCTTATACTCCAGTATTTGTGAATGCCGTGGTTTCAAACCCGCCTTATTCCCTTAACTGGGAAACGGAAGGAAAGGAAAATGACGTTCGTTTCCGTGGATATGGCGTTGCTCCCAAGGGAAAGGCTGATTATGCATTCCTTTTACATAGCCTGTATCACTTAAAACCCGATGGAGTCATGGGCATTGTTCTTCCTCACGGAGTTTTGTTCCGTGGAGCGGCAGAGGGAGCCATCCGAAAGAAGCTAATTGAGAACAATCAGATCGAGACCATTATTGGACTTCCCGGAAATTTGTTTTATAACACTTCCATTCCTACGCTGATCATGATTCTGCGTAAGAACAGAATGGATGACAGCAGCATTCTGTTTGTTGACGCAAAAGAGGAATTCAAACAGGAGAAGAAACAGAACGTCCTTACGGAGGAAAATCTTACCAAGATCTTTAATGCGGTCATTGGAAGACAGGACATTCCTAAGTTTGCTCATCTTGCAACGAAGGAAGAGATCATTGCCAATGATTATAACCTGAACATTGCAAGGTACGTTGACACTTCCGAGGAGGAAGAGGAGATCGACATTGATGAGGTTAGGGCTGAAATTGCAGCTTGTGCTGCAGATGAGGCGAGTGCCATTTGTGTCATTAACAGGATGATGTCCGAACTTGGATTGGGAGGGATTTAACATGTGCATGACAAGAAGAATGGTTCCGCAGATTAGATTCCCCGGAGCCTTCAATGAGAAAGGTGAATGGGTTGCATTCACTGACGATTGGGAACAGCGTAAGTTTGGTGATATTGCTTTGAGAGAATCACTATCAAAAGAATCATCGGATGATTATCCGTTTGTAGAGTATGAAGATGTAATTGCAGAAGAAGGTCGATTGAATAAAGACATTCGTCAAAAAGAAGGTAGTAAAAAAGGAATTGTCTTTGATGGTTCACAGGTATTATATGGAAAGCTACGTCCATATCTTCATAATTGGTTAAACCCTGATTTTTCGGGCGTCGCAGTTGGCGATTGGTGGGTTCTTAAGCCTCAACATGCAGATAAAAATTTCGTATATAGGCTTATCCAAACGCAGCAATTTGATGATGTTGCTAACCAATCTGCAGGCTCTAAAATGCCAAGAGCTGATTGGAACTTAGTATCTAATACGGAGTATGCAATCCCTGCTTCACTGGAAGAGCAAGAAAAAATCGGCGAGTATTTTGATAACCTCGATAACCTTATCACCCTTCATCAGCGTAAGTGCGATACTTACAAGAAAATGAAGGAAGCCGTGATGGCAAAACTGTTCAGTCAGCAGATCCGTTTCAAGAAGGATGACGGAACAGATTATGCTGATTGGGAAGAAAAGATCCTTGGGGAATGTTGTACTAAATGTCAATCAGGTGGTACACCTAAATCTGATAAAGCCGATTATTATAACGGGCCTTATAAATTTTTGTCAATTACAGATATGACAAATGCAGGCAAATATCTTACGGATACTGCCAAAACTATTACTAATGCAGGTTTAGAGAATAGTTCTGCATGGCTTGTTCCCGCAAATACATTGTTATTGTCTATGTATGCCTCATTTGGAAAAGTTGGTATTTCGACAGTAGAAATGGCTACCAGTCAAGCAATTATCGCTTTGATTTTGAAACCTGAATACGATTTAGAGTTTATGTATCAGTTGTTGAACTTATTTGACATGAATGGAGCTTGGCGTTCAGCAACAAATGATAGTGTACAGAAAAATTTAAGCAGAGGTTTGGTTATGGCTAAATCCATTACCATTCCTACCGATCTTGAAGAACAGACCAAGATTGCCAATTGTCTCTCTGCGTATGATGCTCTCATTGATGCATCTAGGCGTAAGGTAGAAGCAGTAAAGAGATTGAAGAAGGCTATGCTGCAGAAGATGTTTGTGTAACCCTACAAGAAGGAGTTTTTATGTTATTTTCGGAATACTATAAAAACTGGATCAAACTGTATAAGGAAGGGGCGGTAAGGGAAGTAACCTTAAAAAAGTACCATGCCGCCCTGACACACATTGAAAAGCTTGCCGGTGACGTAATGATTGAAAATGTTACCAGAAGCATTTATCAGGGACTCCTTAATGATTACGCAAAGACGCATGAAAAGCAGACCGTAACGGATTTTCATCACCTGTTACGTCCATGTTTATTGGATGCACTGGATGAGGGTCTTCTTTCTTCTGATCCTACCAGAAGAATAACCATAAAAGGAAAACTTCCTAAGGAGAAAAAAATTAAGTATCTGAATCAATATGAGCTTCATAAACTGCTGGACCATCTTACGTATGAAGATAAATATGACTGGCTGATTTATCTTGGAGCAAAGACGGGCGTAAGACTTTCCGAGGCTCTCGGGATTACTCCAAAAGATCTGGAAATGGAATCCCAAAAACTGAACATCAATAAAACCTATGATTATAAGAATGGCGGAGGGTTCACGGAGACAAAGAATAAATCCTCCGTAAGGAAGATCAATCTTGACTGGCAGACCATTAACCGCTTTTATGGATTCGTAAAGGATAAGCCCGCAGGGCAATCCATTTTCCTTAAGGAAGAAGAATTCATTTATGATTCAACCATTAACGCAAGGCTTGCAAAACGCTGCAGGGAAGCAGAAGTACCCGTCATTACCTTTCACGGACTCAGACATACACACGCTTCCGTACTTTTGTTTGCTGGAGTATCCGTGCCGAGCGTAAGCAGAAGGCTTGGACATTCCAGTATTGCAACAACACAAAAGATTTACCTTCACATCATTAAGGAATTGGATAACATGGATAATGACGTCATCATGAAGACCTTGACGGCATTGGAATAAGAGGTGTTTTTATGATTGGAATCTATACGGGTTCCCGTGGCGAGCTTAATTTTGAAGCCGACATGGTGGAACTTCTCACAAACACCGGTTGGGGCGAGGTACTCAAAAACCCAACCAGAAAAGATTTGGAAGATAATTTCAGAAAGATCCTGAATGAAAATAACGTGGAGAAGCTTGGATGTGACACTCCGTTAACTGACGGAGAGTTTGCTCAAATCATGGATAAAATTGACCTTGGCTGTCAATCACCCGTGGCTGCAAACGTTCTCATCAATGGAAAGAAAATTACCATTTTGTCGGAGGTTAACCGTCCAAATGCTCCAGTAAATACCGAGATTTATCTGGAGATCTTTCAGCCGGTTGACATTGCCGGCGGGAAATCCAGGTATCAGATTGCAGAGCAGCCAATCTTTGAGACTTCGGAGAAATATAATGACAGAAGGGGTGACCTGATCCTTATGATCAACGGGCTCCCCTTGATTCATATTGAGCTAAAGGCAAGCGGACATGCTCTTGATGAGGGAATTTTTCAGATTCAAAAATACATGAACGAAGGCGTATATAAGGGCCTCCTTAAGCTGGTTCAGGTATTCTTTGTCATGACTCCTGAAGACTGTGTTTATTTTGCGAATTCCTTCCCGAGGATCAATCCTGCTTTTATTTTCCATTGGGGAAATGAAAAAAATGAAGCCATCCATGACTGGAAGGAACTGATCTGCGGAAATTGTCAAATTTTGAGCATTCCTGAGGCACATCAGCTGATTGGATATTATACCTGTGCAAGCATTGAAAAGAATACGGATGGAAGGATTGAAAACGTTAACCAGGGAAATCTCATGGTTGCGAGATCCTATCAGGTAAATGCAATCCGGAACATCTTAAAAAGAGTAAAGAGACAGCCCTGGGGAACAAAAACGCCATGCGGAGGATACGTATGGGGAACGACTGGCTGCGGTAAAACGCTTACCAGCTTTAAGGCAGGACAGCTCATCATTGACAAGAATTATGCCGATAAGGTTGTTTTTGTCGTTGACCGCGTTGAACTCTCGGATCAATCCTATAAGGAATACAATAATTTTGCAAGGGACGGCGAACCAATCATTAAATCAAGGAGTACCTATGACCTTTTTAAGATCCTTTCCAATGATAAAGACCGTTTGGTCATAACCTCCATTCAGAAGCTTTCAAAGGTCAATGAGGAAAAGGCATACGTTGATGAAGAGGACGTTCAAAAGATTAACCGTAAACGCATCCTGTTCATTACGGACGAAGCTCACAGAAGCCAGTTCGGCGAGATGCACGAACGCATTAAAAATACCTTTGTAAATGCCTTGTTCATTGGATTTACGGGAACTCCCATTTTTAGTGAAAACAATAAGGACGGAGGAAAGACTTCTGAAACGGTTTTTGGAGCATGTCTATCCGTATATTCCATTGCCAGTGGCATTCGGGACCGGAACGTTCTCGGGTTTGATCCGAAGATGGTAAAAACATTTGATGATAAAGACTTAAAAGACGCCATTGCGTGTGATAAGGCAAAGGTACGAAGCGTTGCAGAGGCAAGGCTTGATCCCCAGAAATGGAAAACGTATCAATATTATTACAGGCTTCCAATGATAGAAGTGGAGAAGCTTTTGCCATCCGGTCAGTATAACTGTCCCGAGCATCGCCAGGCCGTTGTGCAGGATATCTTAAATAATTGGGATAGTTTATCACGTGGCTGTGCAAACAGTGACGTTCGTTTTCATACCCTTTTGGCAACGAATTCCATTCCGGAAGCCATTGAATATTATCATTTATTCAAAGAAACAAGCCTGAAAGTAACGGCCCTGTTTGATCCGAACTTAAACGGAAATGGGCAATCCGTTATTGAAAAGGAACAGGCCCTCATTGAAATCATTGACGACTATAATGAGACGTTCGGAACGGGATACAATCGTGACACGGATCCACAGCTGAAGGGATTTAAGAGTGACCTTACTGCAAGACTTGCCCATAAAAGACCTTATCAAAACTTGACGGAAGCTGAAATGATTGACATTGTGATCGTCGTTGATCAGCTTCTTACAGGGTTTGACAGTAAATACATCAATACCCTGTATTTGGATAAGGTACTTGATACGGATGCTCTTATTCAAGCAATTTCAAGAACAAACCGCGTACTGAATTTTGATGATAAACCCTGGGGAATCTTTAGGTATTATCGTTTGCCATATACGATGGAACAGAACATTAAGGACGCCCTTCGCCTTTATTGTGAAGGAGGAGAGGACAGTGGAGCCATTGTTGGGGACATTAACGCGAACCTGCTGCTTGCAAATAACCTTTATGGCGAAATCAAACGGCTTTTTGAGAGTGCCGGGATACAAAACTTCATTTATCTTCCCAGGGAAGAGGCGGAACTGCAAAAGTTCCGGCAGTTATTCCGTCTGTTGATACAAGCCATTGGCGGCATGCGTCTGCAGGGAATGAACTGGAAAAAGGATGATGATCCATACGTAATAAAGCTTGAGGTATGTCAGAAATGGATTGACGGACAGACCAGGATCTTCGACATTTTATTTGTAAGGTATAAGGACATGCTTCATTCCAGGGAACAGGGCGTAAGGGGAAGTCAGTTTGGCTATGGACTTACGGCCAGCCTTTCCGAAGTGGAGAATGATAAGATTGACGCCAATTACCTTGAGCAGCACTTCAGACAGATCGTTCCAAAACTCATGGGAGATTTTGACGAGCTTGAAAAAGAACTTCTCATTAAGAGTTTTTCCAATGAGCTGGCTTCCCTTTCAGAAGAGCAGCAAAAGTATGCAAGACTGGTCGTTGATGACATTAAGGAAGGTCGTCTTGACGCAGGAGAAAAAACGCTCATGGAACTGATTGCGGAATATAAGGAGAAGTCTGAGAATCGTTCCATTCTGATTTTTGCGGAGTGTTATGGACTTGACGTAACCCTCCTTCATAAGATTTATCATGTTCTGGGGAATCATGACCTTGAGATTAGTAAGCTTTGTGAAACCTGTGACCGTACAAAGGTCGAGGAGGTATTTCATTGTAAATGGATTATTGCCAGGGCAAGACTGAACCAGGCGATTAGGGATTTTGTGGGGTAAGACATTATGTTTTACCCCTTAGGGAGGAATAAAAATGTCAAATAATAATAATGACTTAGAAGCCTTAAATTTTTTCAAGGAAAATGGTAATATTTATCATTACTCAAGAGGGTTAGATACAAGTGAGTCAAGGGAAATCAAAAATCTCATTCAATCTGCAAAGAAAAATGATAACCCTCATAAAACTGTATTTCCCGATTTTATTTGTGAAAATGGATGGATTGAGCATTATGAAATAACATGCGGGCCTGAGGGTGAAAAAGGATCATTAGAAAAAAGGCAGCAAGCTGAACGTGATCGAGACATAAAAAAACAAGCCCTGGAATTGGCTCATAACACTCCAAAAGGAAATATTGCCTTTGACTGTTTTACGGCTACTTCGCAAGGTGTTAACGCATCCCAGGGAAATTACAGACAGTCATTTATAAATAATTGGAATAAACATATAGAAAATTATAATAAGGCTCTTAATCATGATTTCTCATTTTTTCATTATCACGAAACCGGGGTGTTTTTAATCGAATCGCACGATTTTTTTCTAACCGTCGAGGAAACGAATTATCAAAACAGAAATTTTGGTAATTTATTTTTAGGTTCTTCGTCCTCAAGGAATAGATTAGGGTTTGAACCCATTTTTGATAAAGATTTACTTGATTTTATGGAAAAGAGTAAAGATATTGTGCAATATGTTTTGTTTAAGGGGAAACAATCTTCTTGTGTTTTAAAGACATCTAATATTCCCATTATTAAAGAGTATTTACGGAATAGAAATTTTCGAATTGGAAATTGTATAGGCTCCTGTGCTACTACGGCTGTTGTTTCCGTTACTGGCGAAAAAGAAGTGTAATAACGATAAGAGGGATAGATAATTCCATTCCTTAGGGAGGAGTTCTAAGTGTTAGATGATGAGAAATATACTTTTAAGAAAGAATATTGTGAGAATATATTAAAATATTTATCGCTTAAAAAAGATTCTGTTGATATTGATTACATTTATGAACAAAATCCCGAATACCCAAACGGAGTTTATGAAGGTATTTTGACAAAATTAAATGATGGAGAGAATCATAAAAACACGCTTCTTTTTGTGATTATGGAGAATGGATATCATTATGTTTCAGACTCCTTAAAACCCTTTCGATGGAATAAATGTATTGACAATCAAATGAAAGAAATGGTTGAGAAATTTTATGGAATTGTATTTTGCGAATGGGAACCCGGATATATATGTCAAGTTGAGAAGATTGAAGATTACCTTTGTAAAATGAGATTTTCATATTTATCTCAAAATAATGAAAAAACAATTAGTTACAAAATAAAAGAATGTTGTGTTTTTTACAGAACCGGTAACATAAATCTTTCTACAAATGAAATTATTCCATCAAAAAAAGTTACAATTGGTCATGTTTCATTGTCGGAATTTGAGTTCCTGTATAATGAATTAAACATCTGTTGGATGTATTTTAATTCTCAGCAATGCTTATTTAGCTTTATGAATTCTTACCCAAAAAGTCCAGTTACAGATGGGTTTATTCCTGTTCTGTGGGCTTTAAATTGTTCTTTTATTATGACCATATGTAAATTACTTGGAGAGGACAGTGAAAGAAGTCTTTCATTGAAAGATATAGATTTCGATGAATTTTGTGACAAAATAAAAGATTATTGTTCAGTAATTGAAACGATTAAATTGTTGAGACATAAATACTATGCTCACATGGATAAAGAATATTCCAACGAAGAAATGCATTCTCTTCTTATGCAGAATGAAATTCCGTCTGAAAAAACAGAAGCATTATTAAAAATATTTTCCGAATTTATGTGGACATATCTAAAAAGATATAGAGAGACTTCTTATCCACCATGCGGTGCACGGAACATGAAGGAATTTGAGAACACTCTTAAATGGATAGGAAATGAAATAGATGAGGCTCATAAAAGAGATCAGGAGGAACTTAATAAATATGAAAGAATACCTCAGAACGAAAATCAATGAAATGGATGCTTTTCTTACTCAAATTGAAAAGAAGCATAATGTTTATCTCAAGGGAGAAAGAAAATATCTTTATGATCCATTCTATGATTGTTATTCCATGACGGAAAAGGAGATTGATTCATATTTCGAAGAATGGAAGAATCTCGTTCAGGAAAGATACAATTAAGAGAGGTAAATAATATGAATTTTGTTGGAATTATGGTAGGTTCTTTAGTAGACTCTTTAGCAAAAAAGCGGGGTAACGTTTATGAACAGATAACGCTTGGTATGCCTGAAAAAGAAATGCTTGGAATCATGGGTTCTGGATATAGCCGTAGTCTATTAAAGAATAATAGAACCAAATATGAATGGAGATATTCTAATGGTAGCAGTTATGGAACTTATGGTCATGGAATGAGTATGCGTACTTATTCTGGAGTAATTAAGGTTATCATTTATTGTAAGGATGGAGCTGTTGAAGAAGTACGCCCTTATAATTGCTGACAGAGGAGGTAAAAACAATGAGTAATGAACAGGAATGGACTAATGATGCAAAGATTTTGGAAACTTATGAATATTTCGATGAGGATAAGTATATTACCAATAAGCTTAAGGAGTATGAAACCCTTAAGGGTGCCACCGCCATGCTTCTGAACGCCATCTTCTGGATCTATGCTGTTGGTATGGTTGTTGCCATTTACTTTTATTTGAATTGGGCAAGCGAACATCATAGTTATACGGAAACCTATACTGCTTATATAAGGATTGCAGAGCTTGCCGCTTCGGTAATCCTGACGAAAATAGGCTTAAAGGTTGTGGAATACCTGATTAAGGCGAAATTCGATCATGTCATCGAGCTGACGCTGATCAGGAGAAACATGCTACGTGCATAAGGAGGTAAAGCACTTTTATGGCTATATATCGGTGTAAAAACTGTGGGCAGCTCGTAGAGCCGGAACGCAATAAGGTCTGTCCTGCATGCAAAATGGAACTTGCTGGAAACATGACCAAAGAAGAAACCCCGGAACGGAAAACATCTTTTGTCAAAAATTCGCAAAGCATAAAAGATTACGGTTTCTTTGATCTTGTAAAGCTTGCGGGAAAATTAGTTGCCTTATTCCTGCTTTTTGTTGTTATTCTGTGGTTCGTCGTCCTATTTATCCTTTCACTGCTAACCGGATCTCTGCGTATAGGAAAAAATAATGACATAGACGTTCAATCTGCAGTGGAAAAGTATGTAAATAATACAAAAACGGAAAATACGGCAAAGAATACGGGGATTAAGGAAACTGAAACAAAATCCTCGACGATTTATACTTACTTTATCAAAGCTTCTGACATCAATTTTACTGACGGTTTGAAAAAAGAAATATATTCATGGAATGATGAACAAACATTAACCTTTGTTTTGGAAAAATACTCTAATGGAGATATATGGCTAAGAGAAGGAGATCCTTATGCAAATTTATTTTTCATCCCCATTGAATATGTTACGTTAAATAATGAGAAATATCAGTATTTGACATTTGTAAATAATGTGGAAGCAGCAACAGATTTTCTGCCGAACTCCTCTGGTTATGCAAAAATCATTAATCCGGCAACGGATGAAAACTATCAAAGCTTAAAAAATGCTGCCCGTGACATATTGACAAAAAAAGCTTTAGTAGGAGATAATTTGGAAGGCATCATTATACTCGAATGTGATAAATCTCATTTGACCATGCAAAACTTTACCTTCCATTATCAATTTGAGGAGTATAAGGCGATCCAGACTTCTAACGGCATAGTATATGAGTTAGCTGATGGAAAAAGGGTATCGAGGTTTCTCGAAATTTCTCATTCTCTGGTCATAGATCAAGAATCATCAAAAGTAACCACAATGTATTCAGAATTGCAACTGAATAACTAATTATTTCCTTAAGGAGGCTGCCCTTTATGTTTTCAATATTTCTTAGTTTTTGGAAGATTTATCTTCTCATTTTTCTTTGCTATGTGGGATGGTATGCATACATGGCAATACCCTATTATCAAAGCACGTATTATAAGGATACGCACAAACTCTTTCTCCTGGGAGTGGTCCTGGATAAGGGGGCTTATGGGGAATACCTCACTTTTAAGTGCTTAAAGAAATATGAAAAGGACGGGGCAAAATTTTTATTTAATTGTTACCTCCCTAAGAAGGAAAATGAAACCTCTGAGATAGACGTAATGATGATCTTCCAGTCCGGAATTTATGTCTTTGAAAGCAAAAATTATTCCGGTTGGATTTTCGGATCGGAAAAGAATAAAACTTGGACCCAGTCCCTTCCAAGTGGCCGTAAGTCCGTTAAGGAGAAATTCTATAATCCAATCATGCAAAACAGAACTCACGTAAAGTGGCTTAGAAAACAGATTGGGGATCAGGATCCCATTTCAAACATCGTGGTGTTCTCGGAACGGTGTGAACTTAAAAAAGTGGAAGTGACGTCAACGGATGTCTGGGTCGTTAAAAGGAATAACCTTTCAAAAACAGTGAAAAAACTTGATCAGGAAATTGGAAACGTTCTTTCCGATGAAAGAATTTCTGAAATTTATGATCAACTCTATCCCTTTACTCAGGTTTCAAATGAAGTAAAGGAGCAGCACGTTCAGGACATTGAAGAAAATTATAAGTAAAAGAAATTACCCGTTATCATTGGATGACGGGTATTTTTATGCCTAATTTTTCATTATTTTTAGATTTTTCTGTACATATAAGGATAAGAAAATATCAAGTATGTAAGAAAGGAAAAAACATGAAAGAATTTATTGAGTTTGTGGAAAATGCAAGAACGCTTCTTAAGGAAAAATATGGATGTAAAAATCTTTTGGAAAATACGGCAAAAAGGTATCGCTTAAGTGATTTTATCACTATGGAAGATGAACATTGTCTTGATGATTTTGATTCCTATGTATATACCTGCGATAAGGAAGAATCTCTTGCAATGGGAACTGTCGAAAGAAGAACCGTATATAACGGAAACACGCAGGGCGTATGGGAATATGAGGCAGATAAACATCAGGGGAACAGGCATGCCTATGCACTTGTATCAATTGCCGGCCTTCCAAATGACAAATTTACGGAGCAGGATAAGGTAGAACTTATTCTTACTTATGTTTTTTGCACGCACCTGACTCACGTGCAAAGAAATCACATTGGATTATATTCCAGAGAGGATAATCCTTATGATGAGTACCGTTCTGCCAAGGGAAGAGCCAGCGACATGATAGGTTTTATCATACTGCATTCCTTTTATTTAAGAAGGCCATTTATGGATGCCCAAACAAGAAGAATTTCCATTTTTACGGAAAGTTTAAGAGAGGAAGACTTGGAGGCATTTCAAAAAGCCAATGAATCGGCATTAAATTATGCCGTTCGTGAATTAGGATCATTTGTTAATGCGGAGTTTTCTTTATTGTTCGTTGAAGAATATGAAAAGTTTTTAGAGGAATTAAATTCCCAGAAGGATCGTTTGTCTTATTCAAAAGAAAGATTTGATTATTTCAAAAAGCCTGAACGCAAAGAAGAATGCAAAAAGGCAATGCAGGATGCAAAAAGGCAAATTAAGAAATTAGAGAAATACATAACCGAGAATATGGATGAATATAACCAGACAAATGAAAAGGTTCGAAAAGCCCTTGGCGGAGTCATTTCTACCATGTTTGAACAATATATTTATCTTGCTCCAAAAGTTCTTTTTGAAAATGAAGTTTTGTTATGTTACGTGCCAAAATATGCTAATGAATGGCAATGCGATCGTGCACTTACAAGGTTTTCCGAAAAGCTTTATAGGGAAAAAGAAGATCTGGAAAGATAAGTATGAGGCTTCCCATAAAGAATAAAATATTATTCGTTAAGGAGATAAACTATGACTGAAGAAGATAAATTTGAAGTAATGGTAAAAACCCTGGTACGGGAAGCTAATGACGGAAATGAAGAGGTTGACGCCTTTGAGGATGCCATAATGGAATCTGGAAAAGGATGGGCCGGCTTTATTACACATGATTATCCGGATCGCGTGGATTTTTATCAAAATCATACCTTATATACGAGTCCGAGGGAAACATATGCTTTTTATGCCGAATATTATGATGGAAATCAAGCTCCGTTCCCCGTATGTGAATGGAATGGTAATATTACGGAATTAGAAGCTTTGCTGCAATCTTGTTCTAAAGAGTTGTATGCAAAATATGTTGAAGAACGTAAGGACTGGCTTAATGATCATAAATTTATGGAATTAGATTGATTTATAGGTAAGGATGGAAAGATAGACATCCAGGAGAAATAAAAAGCCAATAAGTATTACCTATTTTGAACTTTTCTTTTACATAAATGATCAAAAGATCTTTCAATGAAAAGGAGATATTTGATTATGAAAGTATATTGCGTTATGGGAGATGAGGGTAGAAGTGACCTCGATAACGTTAAGTATGCGTCGACCAGTCAGGAGGATGCCAATCAGTTTGCCGTTGAGAATGATTTCCTGAATTATTTTGGTGATCCAAGAGTGGAAGTATTGGACGTTGTCAGTTTTCGGGAAAGACAGATTAAAAAAGGACAAAAAGACATTTCCGAAGAGGACATGGAAATGTAGGAGGGATGAGAAATGGCATGGCAGGCTCCAATGGGATACATACAGACGATTACAACGGACGGGGCTCCAGTGGACTTAGATTTAAGTGATCTGAAGGAAGGAATCCTTCTGGATGAAAACGTACCGGCAGGCTCAAGACGGGTTTATTCCGTAAAAAAAGGAAATCAGGAAAAATATCTTTGCATCAACAGGTTTTCCCGCATTGATCCGAATACATAATTTATAAAGAGACATTGCGGGAGGAAAGCCATAAGGAAGAAAACATGGAATAGGAAGGATAAAGTTCTTTTTCCCCGGGGAATGAAAAAGTACCATTTTACATGGTACTTTTTTAGGTTTTTATTTTTTTCAGAACATATAGATAAAAAAGATTCCAAATGAAAAAGAAGGATTGAGAAAATGGATGAAAAACGCCCCATATACAGATTTACGTTAAAACAGGAAAAACCCGGAGAATTCTCCTTTCAAAAGGAGGAAATCAAGGATTATTTTGAAATTCAATGGGGTTACAAAACCATTTACAGGTATCGGGATGAACGTTCCCATTGCCTTCGGGATGTAAAGCCGGATAAAATGGATACCTTAATCGGAAACGTCCTGTATTCTTATGATCCTGACATGGATCGGGCATTGAGACTGATGATGGATAAGATTTCCGATGACGTTCAGGAATTGGAAAAAGAACTGAATAAGAAACAATTGCTGTTTAAGGGATTAAAAGACCTTTCCATAAAGTGTCATTCATAAGAAGAGGAGAAAAAAGAATGAAAATTCGAATCATGAGCTTAAATGCTGGACAAAAATTCTTTTTTAAGGGAAATTGGTATCGTCTCATGAATTTTGAAGATGATTATGAATATGCCCGCTGCATTGATGTCGAAACCGGACAGACTTACAAATTTTTATCAGATACGTACGTGTCCCTGTAAAAGGAAACATGAGCCTCCCTAAGGAGATAAATGCGTTCATGCACAGGGCAAAGGAGAATCATTTATGGACATTTACGGAATAAGGCTTAAGAAGGCAACGCCCGAGATAAAAGAAAGGATTGCAACTGTTTTTGGTTACGGGCCTTTTGGAAAGAGCAATACGATCACAATAGACGAGGATTATCGTTTTGGCATTGTGGATTTTGCGGACGGCCTGGCAAGGGACATGGCGGACGTAGCCGGAGATGCCTCATTTCTTTTCCGTGGCAAAATCCTTTCGGAGGTCGTAAATGAATATCAGTTATTTGAGGGCATTTACGAGGACGGATCCCTTACGTTTAAGGAAATCGGATGGACTCCTATTGATGATGAAGATTGCGATGAGGGAGAGGATTCCCCTGAAACGGAAAAATTGAAAACTTTTCTGTACCATAGGAATGTATTCTCCAAAAATAATGACGCCTATTTTTCCGGAATATGCTGGGATTGCAAACACGTGTATAAACCCGGGGAGAAAAAGGCAAATAAGTAAATCCGGGAAAAGGAGGATTGCTGCCATGAATGGATGTCATCAAAAACCTAATATGCTGTTACCTGTTAATGAAGAAGATGAAAAAATGACTAAGGAAAGCATTCAGGAATTCTTTCATGAAGTAAGGCAGCATTTTGAATTCAATTTCGAATCTTTACGGGAATGTTTTGAAAAACGCATCTTTCCGGATCTTCGGCCCAGTAATCTTTGGGATCGCTGCTTTCTTAACTTCCTGATTCATTATGGAAGTGACGTGAGACTTCGAAATGCCGTCCTTAAATATTTTGGACGGGATAAGGATGGAAACATTATAAAATAAGAAGAAAGGCTCATCCATTTGGATAAGCCTCTTTTTTTTGATGCTTCATCATAATTTTTTATGCAAAATATTTTTTTCAAAATTACTTCGTAAGGATGCTAAATATGAAAGTTTTAGACATATAAAGGAAAAGGGCGGATTCCCCAGAGAGAAAAAGAAACGTAAATGGGAGGGTATTTTTATGAAACACGCAAAGAAAATCATTATTTTCATGATTCTGGCATTGGCTCTGACCGGATGTGGCCTCAGTACAAAGATGTCCAATAAGAAAAAGAAAAAGGAAACGCAACGCATCTCGGCTTATCTGAAAAGTAAATATCCAGGAGTATCTTTTTCCGTTCAGGTAGGAACCAAATCCGTAACCGTAACGGATGAAAATGGAAAAGAAACGAAGGAACTTGTGGACCTTCGGACGGCAACGGACGCAAATGGGATCACGTTTGCCTTAACTGAAGTTCGGGATAAAAAGGATAAGAAGAAAAATACGTATGATGATAATTACTGTGATCTTTATAACCAGCATTTTTATGAAACGGCCGTACAGGAATACGTAAATGCCTGTCATGAAAAATATCATAATTTCAGTTATTTTTCCAATGAAATTCCCACGGAGGAAAAGGTTATTTTCAAAGATACTAATAAAATGTTTTCTTCAAAGGAGGAAGCCATTGACTGGTATTGTACCTGGAAGCCTTTGGAATTTGTTTTTGGGTCCTGTAATGCAGATTCCGGTTCTTATGCAGCAAAGAAAATCCAGTCACAGCTTCAGGAAGCAAAACAAAATACCTTATTCCGGGCCGTATGGATTAAATATGACAATCAGGACGTTAAAAATCCTTTTGTGACGTACCTTTCTCATGACCTTACCGCGGAAGAGATTCAGGAAGAACTGGAAAAAATACGAAAACATTAAAGAAATGGGCAGTCCATCGTGACTGCCTATTTTTGAGTCCTTTCTTTTCATAAATTTATGATGGATTTTCTAAATAAATATCAGTTTGGAAAGGAATTTGCACAAATGGAAAGAAATTTTACTCATCAGATGATTGCAATCGGCATTGAAGGGTTTGAAGAGCCTTTCGTCATCCCGTTTTATGCGGACAGACAAATGACCAGGGATGAATTCATGGAGTCTTTACGGAAAGCAACGGAAGAATATTGTAAGACGGATGAAGGCAGGGAAATCCTCATCGGCAATGCCATGCGATTTAATCTCGGAGACGTGGATGCATATGTTCCTGATTCCATTTTGGAAAAATATGGACTGAGAAAGGGAACTGATCATTATAAAACAATTCCCATTGACATGGGAGAAAACCTGTTTAATGAGGAAGCATATTATCAAAATAAGGAAGAAGAGGATGAAAGGGAATCATGAGTAAGGAGTCTCTTGATCCTGACATTTGCTATCTTACCGATCCTCCTGAGCCTGAAATGGAATAAGAAAAAGAAATCCCTTGTCCAGGACGGGCAAGGGATCTTTTCTTTTTAACCCTAATAGTATCAATACAAATTTTTTACATTTTTAGTCATGGAAATCCATATAGGCAATTTCCCTGACGTTAACGCAAAGCAGGTTATGAACGCCTTCTTCCGTTCTGGTTCCATAACTGACTTCCTGGACGTCCTTATAGGAAGTAAAGATTTTAACGTAAACGCCCTTTTCATTGTAAACGTAATCCATGCCGCTCCACTTATCATGAAAAAGGAACTGGATTTGATTCTTCTCGGGAAAGGTTTTGAAAGGAATCTTGTATTCCTTAAGGATTTGTTCCCGTTTTTGTAAAAGATCCTGAAATTGCTGTTTTGTTTTCAAATAAACGTTGAAATACATGAAAAACCTCCTTTACATCTTACTAATATCTCATGTGAAATTTTATCTCAAAACGGACGGTTTTCATTTATTTTTTTACATATAAGGAAAAGAAATGGAAGGGAAGTGAAATCATGGGATTTTTCGATTTGTTTTCTTCAGAAAAGAAAAAAGGCTCCCTGGGGGAAAAAGAAATTGGACGGGAACTTGGGCTTCATTCGTTTCTTGGGAAACATGGGAAGGTTTTTAAGAATCTTTACGTTCCGGCTCCCGGGAACAAAACTTCTGAAATTGACCTTCTGTTTTTATGTCAGAAAGGAATTTTTGTCATTGAAAGCAAGAACGTAAAAGGGTTCGTTTATGGCAGTGAATGGCAGCAAAATTGGACCGTTCTTTTATTTGGCGGAACGAAAAATCTTCTTTATAATCCCATCAAACAGAATGCCACGCACGTAAAAAGACTGCATACGTATTTAAAAGAACTGGGTTTTGAAGCAGTTCCTTATCAAAACGTCGTCATTTTTTCCGATCAGGCCAATCTGGACAACATAACCTGGAAGGATTCCAATACCAAGGTTTTGCAGGTCAGGGGACTTTCCTCCTATTTAAACGAAATCTGGAAGGAAAAGGATGACGTGTTAACAAAAGAACAGGTAAATGAACTGTCGAAAGCTTTAGAACCGCTTACAAAAGCATCAAAGACAACAAAGGAAGACCACGTTAAGTGGGTAAATCGAGTAAAAGAGATGGAAGATCCCGAGAGGGACTAAGTAATATGGAAGAAAACGTGAGGATGAAAGCATGTTAAATGAGATGGAGTTTAAGGAAAAGATCAGTAATTTGGGCCTTCGGTACGTAGAAAAGATCAATCCTTATCGGATCGAAATTCCGGATCTTGGAATAGGACTCAGGGGTCCCATGACCTCCAGGGGGGAAGAGGGATGGTATCTTTATTACTTTAAGGAAAGGCCCGTTCCCATATCTTATGATGATTCCCGATTTGATGATTTTCTGAAATTGATCTATTTGGAGATGGACAGCAAAAATAAAAGATACATGAAAACCCAGAATGAGAAAGATAAAGCTCCAATGTCTTATTTTTTAAAAATCTTTGTTATTGGAATCATCGGGATCATTCTTTTTATTTTTCTCTGTAATAGGGTTCTTTATCCCATGTGCCTTAAGGCTATGGATCATTCGGAACCCGGTCTTACGCCCATTTCAAGACAGGAATGGCAAAAGGAATAAAAAGCCATACGTAGAAAAAGAAAAAAAGAAACGTAAAAAACCCTTATCGCATAAGGGTTTTTCTTATTTTATTTCTTTTGCAGGCCCTTTTTCCATAAGAATTTATGGCATTTTTAGGGATTTTTGCCCAGGAGACGTTTTGTTACTTTAAAGTAACAAAATATTTTTACAAAAAATGGTTTAAAAATAAGGTTCAAAAAAAATATTTTTACATAAGAAATAGATATAAATTGTCTTCTTTGGTTATCGTACCCCTTCCAAGGGTTTATATGAAATATATGAAGGAGAGATGGATTTATGGAGATTTATGGAATTAAGACGGATGCCACGGGTTCCGTCAAGGAAAATCTTGAGAAGATCTTTAACTGTGGATCTTTTCGGAACGGAGACGTCATCATGGTGGATGAGGATTATCGTTTTTCCGTCATTGGAGACGTTGAAGACCTGGCAAAGGCTCTTGCTGACGCTGCCGAAGATTTCACTTTTTTGTTCCGCGGGAAACTTCTTTCCGATACGGTAAATGAGTATCAGTTTTTTGAAGGCGTTTATGAAGAAAACGTATTAACCTTCCGTTCCACGGAATGGCTTCCCCTGGGGGAATCTGAAGAGTATCCGGAATATGAGGACCCGGAAGAAGATTATGGGGATGATGATGATTTTTATGAATCAGATGACCATGATTGGGACGAAGAAGAGGATCTGGATTTCTTTGATAAGAAAAATAACGCATATTTTGCCGAAATGGACTGGTTTGACGAATGGACGTATGAACCAGGGGAGGAAGGCTAAATGCCCGGCTCTTTTAACTTCCCTGATTTTTTCAGGGGAGAAACACAGACGCCTGAAGGCCTTATCATAGAAGACGTATGGTTTTTTGATGACGTGGATATGTCAAATGCCTTTAAATTCATGCCATATCTGTTCCCGGGGAAGAAAAAATTACTGTTTCATCCATCTTATCCCATTTTAACTCCCGAGGAGAGGACAATCATTGTCGGTGATCAGGAGTGTCTTTCAAACATTGGAAGGACGGCAATGAAACTTGTGGAATACTGGGAAAGAAAAACGTCCCTTGAGGAGCGGGATTTTTATTGGATGACAAAATGTTATGAATTTCTGCGTGACGTAAATCTGGAACCGGAAGCCATCAGAGTATTGGTACTCATGAAACATCTTGTGGAATTGGGGCAGGTTAGCGGAAGAACTTATAGGTTATGGCTCAGTTATTAAAAAAGGAGAGACAACATGGCAAATTTTGCACAGCTTTGGGTAACCGGAGACGGAAATAACCTTAGGGATTACATTGGAGTCGTTGAATATTTTTTAAATTCCTTTTCGGTTATTGATTGTAAAATTGAACGAAAGGAATATGATAAGCCGGCATCCCTTGGAATCCGGATTACCTTAGATCCCGGTACCCTTACTTCCTTAAAGGATGATGCAAGAAAGGCTTGTGCCTTTTTGGATACGAAGGATTTTAGGGGAGACGTTTATTACCTGTTCCATAAGGAGGGAGAGAATTCCCATATATTGGAGGGTGGCTCCTTCCATAAGCTGACGGATGGAACGGTAGAGGAATGGAAACTTAAGGAAGACGGAGACGTCTACGTCTTAGTTGAGACTTGTCCTTCCTTCCAGGGAATGAAGAGGCTTTCCTATTTCATTAACGTTCTGGATAAGAATGGAAAATGGGTATTAAATCATCACGGAGAACTTGTTGTCCCCAGGGATAAGGCAGATGAGGTAAAGGATATGCTTGAGAGGGAAATTCATGCGTAAAAACGCATAAAAATATATAAAAGAGGGAGATAAAAGCCATGAAAAAACGCCTGATCGAATTTTTGATCAAAACGGACGACCTTGGTATGAAGAGTATCAAGGGGGAAGTGCAGGACGCCCTGAAAGAGCTTGCAGATTCTATTTCCAAAACGCAAAATGATGCAAAGGCAAAGATGCACATTTGCGTTGACCAGAATAACCTGGAACCCATGTTTCAGTTATCAGCCCTGTGTACGGAATCCAAGGAACTTTCAGAGGTGATTTCGGAGCTTGCAACTGCAGACGTCACGAAACTGAAGGCAATGATTGCAGGGGATGAGGAAAAGATCGTGGAAAAGGTTGAAGAACCCGTTCCCGAGACAAAAAAGGAAGTAAAGGAAGAGGTTAAGGAAGAAAAACCTGCTGAAAAAAAGGAAGTAAAGCCTGAGCCGGCAAAGCAGGA
>JAEEGL016520274.1_pt1 | contig 51578 bp, 47 predicted proteins | sample 9134231 | NCBI WGS metagenome assembly JAEEGL01 (sample SAMN16246548, study PRJNA631951) | gut metagenome | biome: gut microbiome; feature: rumen; material: fiber-attached | host: Bos | place: Iran: Karaj | collected 2018-10
AACTGACTCTAGTACGAGAGGACCGAGTTGGACGCACCTCTGGTGTACCAATTGTGCCGCCAGGCGCATCGCCGGGTAACTATGTGTGGGCAGGATAAGCGCTGAAAGCATCTAAGCGCGAAGCCGTCCGCGAGATGAGAGATCCCTAGAGGGCCGTCGAAGACGACGACGTCGATAGGCTGCAGGTGTAAAGGCGGTGACGTCAAAGCCGAGCAGTACTAATTGCCCGAAAGATTTCCTTCCGTGCTGTGTGCAGTCGTTGAAAGTTTGTTTCCCCCCTGAGTCGATGAAAGGCATATAAGACTTGGGTGGCTATAGCTCCGGGGTTCCACCTCTTCCCATACCGAACAGAGAAGTTAAGACCGGAAGCGCCGATGGTACTGGGTCACAACCGGGAGAGTAGGTGCCGCCTCTTTTTTGATGAGAGTCCGCCAGTAAATACTGGCGGACTTTTTTGTTTTGTGGTGGCTAGTGCGGTTGAAAACTTTTGTTTGTCGTTATATACTTTTATATTGATTATTACGGAAAGCAAGAAAATTGCACTTATATTTGTAGAAAAATAAATTACATGGGTAGAAAACTTTTGAAAGTATATGTAATTCGGCCAGTGCGGAATTTTTGCTTGTTTCATTTGGCAAAGTTTATTGCTGGATTTCGTTACATTATTCCTCGTAAAGTTGTTGATGCATGGCACGGATTGTTGGCACGTATCGCTTATCCGTTTATTAAGCCTTTGCAAAAAACGGTTGAAAACAACTTGAAAATTGCCTATGGTGATGCATATTCTACAAAAGAAGCATACAAGTTCGGAAAAAATTTGTTGGTTTTGCTTGTGCATTGTTTGACTGACTACATCTGGCTGTCGCATAAAAAAACAAGAGAGCAATTTTCAAAATATTTCACTTTTGAAGGCGAGGAACATCTAAAAACTGCATACGACCGTGGCAAAGGCGTGATTTGTATGGTTCCGCATACGTGCGCGTGGGAATTTTCGGCAATTATGCCACCCGTAATGGGCTACGAAACGTCGGCGGTGAGCAGTAAACTTCGCAATCCAGGATTGAATAAATTCATTATCAATTTGCGTGAAACTCGCGGAATGAAAAACATTTCACGTGAAAATTCCCGCGGTTTGAAGAATATCTCGGTGAAAGAACGCTGCTACGACAAACTTGTCGCTGCACTGAACAAAGGTGAATGTCTTATAATAATGATAGACCAGGATAGCGTGAATATTAAAGGAGAATTTCTGCAATTCTTCGGTCATCGTGCCTATTCACCTCTTGGCGTTGCTCGCTTGGCTCTCGATACTGAGGCGGCAATCGTTCCTATGTTTACGGTAAGAAATAATGACGGCACCTACACGTTCAAAATCCGTCCAGAAGTGAAAATGGAGCTTACGGGCGACAGAGCTGCCGATATTACTCACAACTCGCAGATACACAACGATGTAATGGAATCTATCGTTCGAGAATATCCCGACCAATGGTTGTGGTTCCATAAACGATGGAAAACAACGCCCGAAAGTTTGGCATTTCACCTTAAAGTGCGTGCCGACGAATGGGAACTTGCCCGTCTTGCCGACCTCAAAAAACAAGAGGAAGAGCAGAAAAAAGAAGAAAAACGGCAACGTCGGCAACAACGAAGACAAAAAATCTGTAACCTATTTCACTGCAAATGAAAAACAACATCTTTATATTGCTTGCCATTCTGATTGGCTGTGTTTCGTGTGATAAGAACCCGTATCATCGTGACGTGTCGGATATTCAGGTAGATTTTCAAACCATTCCGTTTCATACTGAAGTTCAAAAGGTTGGCATGGCTAAGGATGAGGAAGGATTTCGGGTTCTACAAGAAAAATATGGTGATTTTTTCAAAACCTACGTTGCCGATATGGGGCGTTTGACAAAAATTCCTGAGAATCGTACCGAATTGAATATTTTGCACACGTTCATTATCAATAAATGGATTCAGGAACTATATCGTCAGAGTGACAGTGCGTTGCAAGTGAATCAAAAGTCGATAGACGAAAAAATGACTAACGCACTCAAGTATTTCAAATACTATTTCCCTGAAAAAAACATCCCTGAGTTTTATACGTTCATCACTGGTGTAAATTACTCTATGGCAATCGATTCTAACATTATTGCAATTGGTATTGACAAATACCTTGGGGCGAACAATGATTTCTACAATTCAATGACGATAGAGTCGTACATCAAACGGAACATGATTCCCGAAAAAATTCCAGCCGACGCAATGCGTGCTTTGGCGGAAAGTGAGTTTCCCAATGGCTTTGAGGAAGATTATTTGTTGGCTACTATGATTCAGTGTGGTCGCTATCAATATTTTGTAAAGTGTATGTTGCCAGATGAACCCGATACGCTTTTGTGGGGCTTCACACAAAAACAATTGGATTTTTGTGAGAGATCCGAAGGTGAGTTTTGGAAATATCTCATCAGCACCGAAAATATGTTGTTTTCGTTGGATTATATGATGCAAAAACGATTTATCGATGACGGACCGTTCACGATAGTGTTTACCAAAGAATCGCCAGCTCGTGTGGGACAATGGATTGGTTTCAAAATAGTGGAATCGTTTATGAAAAACAATCCCGACGTTTCGCTGTCTGATTTGTTTGCCATAAGATCTTCAAAAGAAATTATGAGCAAAGCCAAATATAATCCGAAATAAATTCACGAGAAATTTGTATATTTGACCAAATTATAAAACGATATGAATAATAATAATTTTTGTGTGATAATGGCGGGTGGTATAGGAAGTCGTTTTTGGCCTCTGAGTACGTCAGCCACACCAAAGCAATTTTTGGATATTTTAGGAGTAGGGAAGACGCTTCTTCAGTTGACGTATGAACGAATGAAGAAAATTTGTCCACCCGAGAATTTTTATATTGTGACGAATGCTCAATATGAAAAAACGGTGCTCCAACAACTTCCAGAATTGTATCCGTATCAGATTTTGAAAGAACCGTTGCGTAAAAATACGGCTCCGTGTATCGCATACGGAAACCACGAGATTCGCAAACGCTCGCAAGACGCGAATATCATAGTGACTCCGTCAGATCATTTGATTCTTAATGAAGAAGAATTTTTGGATACAGTACGGGCAGGATTTGAATTTACGGAAAAAAATGACGTGTTGCTGACAATGGGTATCAAGCCTTCACGTCCAGATACGGGTTATGGTTATATTCAATTGCGTGAGGAGATAACAGAGATCAATTCTCATAAGATTAATAAAGTTAAGACGTTTACCGAAAAACCAGAATTGGAAGTTGCAAAAATGTTCTTGAAAAGTGGCGATTTCTTCTGGAACTCGGGTATATTTATGTGGTCGTTGAAATCGATTGATGAGGCGTTCCAAAAACATTTGCCAAAAGTGTATGAACTTTTCGAGGCTCAATCGGAATTGTTCGTTTTGGATGATATTTATTCGGAATGTCCAAATATCTCTATCGACTACGGAATTATGGAAAAGGCCGACAATGTGTTCGTCTTGCAGTCGAATTTCGGTTGGAGCGACTTGGGAACGTGGGGCGCATTGTACGAAAATGCCGAGAAAGATGAAAAATCAAATGCGGTGATAGGGAAAAATGTGATGACTTACGGTGCAAAAAACTGTATGATTTCCATTCCTGATAAAAAATTGGCTGTGATTGACGGCCTCGACAATTTTATTGTGGTCGATTCACCCGATAGATTGCTTATTTGTAAACGTGAAGACGAGCAAAAGATACGTCAATTTGTTAATGATATAAAATTCAAGAAAGGTGACTCGTATATTTAAATATTGCGCGGCAGTTGTTTGTGCGTTTTTTCTTTCTGCATCGGTACAAACGGCAACCGTAAAGGCACAAAACGCGACATTCGTAGTGAGTGGCATCGCAGTTCCAGATTCTATCTTGTCGGTTGTGGAGTTTTGCACCGACGTGTGGAGCAACTATGTGTATTCCGATGTGCCTATCAACGTGTCGGTTTCGTGGTTGGAACTCCCTTCAAATATAAATGCGTATGCCGAGGCAACCAATTATTTCCTCATTGATGGCATTTTGTATCAAGTTGCATTGGCAGAAAAGATTCAAAACAAAAACTTGAATGGTACTGCTGCCGATATTGAAGTTACTATAAATAAGACATTGAATTGGTCGGTAAATACAGACGAAAATCCTGATCTTGGAGACAATAAATTTGATTTGGCGACGACGATTTTGCACGAATTGGCTCACGGACTCGGACTGAGTGGCGATATTCAGGAAACGACTGGCGACAAAATCGATTCTCCCGTAATTTATGACTTCTTTGTGTGTGATTCCACAATGAAAAAGATTCTCACGAAGGATGGCGATTCTTATCGTTTGAACACCAATGTTTTACGGTCTGATAGCTTGTTTTGGGATGGTCAGTATGCCAAGGCGTTTTGTGGTGAATATCTTGAATTGTACGCTCCAAAGACGTTTAACAGTGGTTCTACGGTTTACCATCTTGACGAAAAGGCATATCCCAAAGGTTCTGGTTTTGAACTTATGACGCCTATGCTCACTCGTACCGAGATTTTTAGAAAACCAGATATGGCAACTGTTGCTATGCTTGCCGATATTGGGTGGAATGATTATTTTCTACAACATTCAGTTCCACAAAATAGTTCTGATCTGGCATCAAAAATGACAATATCATTTTCGTTGAGTGACAAATTGTTACAAACCGAAAATCAAAAAATCATCTATTCGTTCGATGGCGGAAGACATATTGATTCTGTGTCTGCCATATACGACAATGAAACCAACTTGTTTGTGGCAGAAATTCCTGCCATGCAGTTTGAACACACTGTTTCGTACAAAATTCGCTTTATTACGAGCAATAATGATACGGTATTCTTCCCAAATCAATATGTCAATGAATATCTATCGGTGTTTGTGGGTGACGATGTGGAATCGCCTATCATAGAGCATGATCCGTTGAAAACAGTAAAGGCAACCGTTCGCAATACAACAGCCGATATTGTTTTTACCGCTGATATTTCCGACAATTTTGAGATTGATTCGGCGTATGTCAAATACTATTTCTCAACGAATCCTAACGAGACGAAAACGCTCAAATTCGCTAATTTGGTTGATTGTCGTGTCGTTTTGTCTTTCCCTTCGGATGCAAACTATTCGGAAGGAGATTACTTGTATTACATAATTGGTGCGGTTGACAAGGCGGGAAATGCGATATATTCAAATGATAGCGTGTATTATCAGGTGCCATTTGAATATCCGTTGGAACCAGTTCGTTATCTTATCACTGATTTTGACGATGCTGAGATGGATAATTATTTCAGATTGGATAAATTCACAATTTCAAAAGAAAACGGATTTGAAAATAAAGCGTTACATACGGCTCATCCATACGAATATAGTGGCTCTGCATCCAAATACATCCAATATACGGCAACAATCAAGCAACCGATTGTTATAGCATCGAATCCAGCGACAATGACGTTTGATGAGGTTGTGCTGGTTGAACCAGGTAAGGCGGGTATTCAATATGGTACTTTTGGTTTTTGGGATTATGTGGTTGTTGAAGGTTCAAAAGACGAGGAGAATTGGTATCCGTTAGGGAAGAAGGGTTGGGATAGTCAATTGTGGGACGATTGGAAACAACTCTATCATTCACAGAAGAAAAATGACGGGAAAAACGAGAATAGTCTTGCCGTGGGCGATGCGTCATATTTCAAGAAACATACTATCAATTTGTTGGAAAACAAGTATTTCCGTGCTGGCGATACTATTTTTGTCCGTTTCCGTTTGCAGTCCGATGAGACAAATTATGCGTGGGGATGGGCTATTGATAATTTGAAGATTCAGGAACGAATAGCTCTGCCTATAATTCCTTTGGCTCCGTCATCGGTTACAATCTATCCTAATCCGTGTACGGATTGGTTGTTTGTTTCCGATAATCAGATTCGTTCTATCGAGATAGTGGATGTGACAGGTTCCGTAAAATTGACGGCAAGTTCATCTCCTGTAAATGTATCGGCTCTTACTCAAGGCGTTTATTTTGCAAAAATCATGCTTTCGTCGGGAGAAGTGCGTACGCAAAAGTTCGTGAAACAATGAGTCATTTCCCGTATTTGGGAGGTTTTTCTTCTGCCGCAAGAGGCAGAGGAAATTCCTTTATCGTGTATTTTTTGTGAAGATTTGTAAGATTTGCCTTGTTGAGCAAATACGCAACTTCTTGAAGTGTTTTTTCTCTTACGAGAGGTTTTAACTGACATTCCCAAACAATCAGCGTGTTCCATCCCAATTGTTTCAATTCCTCTCTGACTCTGGCATCGCGTTCTTTGTTCTTCTCAAATTTTTGTACCCAAAACGAGGTGTTTGTCTGAGGGAGTTTACCTTTCATACATTCGTGGTTGTGCCAGAAACAACCATGAATGAAAATAACGGTATGATATTTTTGTAACACGATGTCGGGCGTGCCGGGCAAGTCCTTTACATTGATTCTGTATCGGAAACCGTTGGCAAACAGAAATTTACGGACTATTTTCTCTGGTTTGGTGTCGGAACTATGTATCCGACTCATTGTGCGACTTCTTTGTTCTTTGGAAATAATGTCCATAGTAGAGTCGCATCAGTGCTATTTCTTTGTAAACGTATGAGTACCTGTTTGATAGGTGTTTTTCGTGGTTGCATCTTTCATTTCGTAGGCAACGACGAAATTTCCATTCAACTCGTATGTTCCACTACCAGAAATGAGATATTTGTTTCCTAAAAAGTCAATCCATTCCGTGTCATCGGCGATTTTTACGGAATGACTGTCATCTTGGGTGAATTCGTATGTGACATATTGCCCGTTTAGAGGGAAATCCCAGAAATTGTTGTTCTTGATGCTTGAATCATCTTGCTTTTCAAATTCGACCTCATATACCGAATTTGTTGCCGATTCTTTGCATGAGTATGTTCCCGTAAAGAAATCCATAAATGTTTCTTGAGAAAACGTAATCAAACACGTTTTGTAATTTTCCGAGATTGAAACGTCATTTGCTGACAAACTCAGTTCGATGGTATATGTTTTACCTTTTTGAATGTTTTGTGTGTTGATACCGACGTAAATGGTGTCAAGTGCCGTGTTGTTCAACGTTTTTGATGTCGCAACCGAATATTTGTCGCTTGACAAGTCTGTTTTCGCTTGTATGGAGATTGCTTTATCGCTTGTGCCACCAAATATTTGTAGGGGAACGGCGATATTGTACGTGCTGTTCTCGCTAAAAGAAATGGTTTTGTTTATCGTGAGCGAGGAAAATTCTACTGTCGGTTGGTCAATTGTTGCATCGAGATATTCGTTTTTTGAACACGAAACGATGAGTAACAATGCAATGAACGAGAGTATGAGCGTATGTGATTTCATTAGTATCCTTTATTTTGTGTTAGGTTTGGATTCGCATTCAATTCTGCGATAGGAAGTGGAAATGCAAATAAATAACTTGGATTTTCAACCTTGCAGATGTTTGAATTACAGTCAGTTCTTTCAATTGCAAATGCGTAAATTGAGCGTTTTAGTTGGAAGAATCGTTTTCCTTCAAACGCAAATTCTTTTCGATAACCTTCGTGAATGCTCAAAAGCAAGTCATCCATCGATAATCCCTCGAAGATGGCGGTTGCATCAACACGTTTTGTAACTTTATTCAATATGTCAATTGTTTTGGTCTCATATTGTGGGTCGCCTGTCGTGAGGAGTTTGTACATATAGCAGTCAGCCAAAATGTAATAAATCTCCGAAAGACGGATGACTGGCACGTTGTCAACGCCAAGATTTCCGTCACGACCTGGGTATTTGTTGAAGAATGTCTCGGAACGGACATTGAAAAATTGTGTTCTGATATCGTTGTCGGAATAGAGTTCCAATAAATCTTCGGTTGGAACCAAACCACCGTAACCGTCGGGTGAAAGCATGTGACCAATACTGTTTGTTCCTGCGTTGTCGGTTGCCGACATTGCAATAGAGAAAATACTCTCACTTGAAGATTCCTGTTTCCAACTGTCCATATAATTTTCGGCAGTTAACAAGGAATATGGTCCTTCTTCAATCAATTCTTCCGCCTGTGCTATAGCATCAGTAAAGTTGTTGTTGGTTTTATATACCAAAACCAACAATGCTTCCACGCTATATTTATTGAAACGGAATGGCGTTACCTCGGCACGGTCTAATAATGTCTTTGCTGTTTTCAAGTCTTTGATAATCATAGTGTAAACTTGAGAAACCTTAGAACGTGTAGGGTAGGGAATCGTGTCGCTTGCAATCGGAATGCCAGCCTCGTCATCGTAAGAGCGTTTTTGCCCAAAGATTCGTACCAGATCAAAATAAGCCAAACTTCTGATTGCCAATGCCTCGCCATAGATAGTTTCGTCCAAATCGTTTCGCGTGCTGTCTTGACAAGCAGCAATGATATTGTCGGCATTTCGTATAATTCGATAGGCAGTTGACCAAAATGCTTTCAAATCCGCATCGTCGTTGGTTACACTATAATTGTAAAATGATGAGAAATTACCAATGTTCATAGTTGACAGTTTTGCATTGTCGGCATACACGTCGCCAATCAGCACAAAATTTCTTCCGTAATAAGAATAACTTTGAAAGTCGTTGTAGCAACCAATCAAGGCAGATGTTACACCTTGCGCCGTTGCCATGAGCGTTTCCTGCGATGCATAATTTGTCGGTTCCTTATCCAAGAATTTTGTACAAGATGTACAAAACATCGTGGTACAAAGGAGTAGAAGTATGTATTTTTTCATATTTTTCACTAATCGTTTGACAAAGATAAAAATAACTTGTTGCACAAAAAAGAAAAGAGTGTTTTTTTCATTTTTTTATGGAGTTTAATGAAAAAATAATGGAGAATCTGGTATGACATTTGCATAAATAATATGTGAAAGTATTATTTTGTATTGGATTATTTTATAGTTTTGACGTTATGAAACGGTTTTTATTCATATTCATTGTCTTTCTTCCTATTGTTGGATTTTCTCAAAGCATGTTTGAGTTGTCGGGTTATGGAAAGTATAGCAGGGATATTCGTTCCAATGTTGCATATAATGCCGGAGCAATGTTTGAATGGCAACCGAAGAGTGGCGTCGTTGGACTGAATTATAGCTTACGTTTTGGTAGGAATGAGAATAACAATTTCGTGTTTCAATGTCCTATAAGTGCATTTACAGCTATACTTGCAGCCGCATGGTTGTCGGAAGACAGCGATTTGGGCGTGATAGGGCTGTTTCTTTGCCTTATTCCTGAAGGTGTGACGTATAATGTGTGGTTGAACGACGACGTTGCGATTGCTCCGTACATAAATCCGTTGATGATAGAATTTTCACAAGACAACATCAGTCCTGTCATTGAGGCAGGAGCAAAAATGAAAGTCTATATGGGGTCCGCATTGTTCGGCTCGCTTGATTTGTCGGTACAGTCCCCGTATGATTACAAGAAGATAGATCCTTGTGTAGGACTTTCATTAGGTGTTAGATTTTGATAAAATCAAAATCCAACCCTAATCTAATTCTTAACTTTTAATTCTTAATTTATAAAGTTGCTTTAGCCGCAATTTCGTAAATGCTTTGAATGTCTTTTGCCGTAAGGTGAACAAATCCGCCTGTCGTGCCGTCGCCAATGCCGAATGTCTTTACCAATTGAGGAATGTCGGATTCTTTTGCTCCTAATTCTGCAAAATTGATAGGCATACCTATGCTTCTCAAGAATTGACGAAAACGGACAATACCTTCTTTTGCTGTTACCTCGGGATTGGCAAAATTCATCTTGCAACCCCAAACTCGTGTTGCAACTTGGGCAAAACGCATAACATCGTGATGCATTACAAATTCCATCCACGCTGGCATAATAACTGCCAAACCTGCTCCGTGAGCACAATCATACAAGGCAGATAGTTCATGCTCAATGCCATGGCTGTTCCAGTCTTGTTCGCGGCCAACGCCTACAATGTTATTGTGTGCAACCATTCCCGCCCACATTATGTTGGCCCGTGCTTGATAATTATTCGGGTCGGCAATCACACGTGGCGTTTCTTTTATCATTGTCATCAATAATCCTTCGCAAAGACGGTCGGTAACTTCAACTTCGGGAGTATTTGTGAAATAGCGCTCAAAAATGTGAGCCATGATATCGGTAGCGCCACAGGCAGTTTGATATGCCGGCAACGTACACGTAAGTTGAGGATTTAAGATTGAGAACTTCGGACGGAGACAATCGCCACCTGTTCCCCGTTTTAGCATACCGTCTTCTTTGGTGATGACAGAATCTCCAGAACCCTCGCTACCAGCAGCGGCGATTGTTAAGATTGTTCCAATGGGAAGAGCTTCTTTAGGTGACTTTCCACTGTAAAAATCCCAGAAATCTCCATTGTAGGGGACGCCTATGGCAATTGCCTTGGCAGAATCGATACTTGAGCCGCCACCAATTGCTAAAATAAAGTCAACTTTTTCCTTTCTGCAAAGTTCAATGCCTTTATATACCAATGAATCGTGGGGATTTGGCTGAACGCCTCCTAATTCCACGAAAGAAATGTTCTCTTTTTGAAGGGATTGAATTACTCTGTCTAACAATCCCGATTTTTTTGCGGAAGAAGCACCATAGTGAAGAAGGACTTTTGTGCCTCCATATTTTTTTACATAAAAACCAGCTTCGTTTTCGCGATTTTGTCCAAATACAAATTCAGTTGGACTATAAAAATTAAAGTTCTCCATACGTTTTACTTTGTTGTTTTATACAAAAATAGAATTATACTCTCAATAGAGCAGAGATTATAGATTTTATAGAATATAAAATAGACAATTCTGTGAGCGCGATTTGAAAGTGAAAAGCCACAGTGTGTTATTCAAACTTATCGTTCATCATTTTCTCGGCAAGAAAATCTGCTAAGCGTTGTCCTTTCAGTTCGGCAACGATTTTGAAAGCAAATTTCACTGCGGCACCAGCTCCGTTTCCCGTAATTACATTCTGAGAAACGACAACCGATTGGTTGAGAAATTCTGCACCAAGCAGTTTGTCTTCGTATCCGGGGTAGCAAGTCGCCTGTTTGCCTTCCAAAATGTGCAATTCGCCAAGAACGTATGGTGCGGCACATATTGCAGCCAATCGTTTTCCTTCTTTATTGTGTTTTAGAAGAATCTCAGCCAATTCTTCCGAAGCAGCTAAGTTGTCGGAACCGGGCATACCACCAGGCAGAATCAATAGTTCGGCATTTTCTGGCGAAATTAAGTCTATGGTCGAGTCGCACAACACACGTAATCCGTGTGAGCCTACAACTTCAATCTCGTCGGAGATAGAAACCAATTCAACGTCAAGTCCGGCACGTCTTAAAATGTCAAGAGGGGCTAATGCCTCTAATTCTTCAAATCCGTCAGCTAAAAATATATATACTTTAGATTCCATATTTCCATTTTTTTTTCAAAGATACGTCTTTTTTCTTGTTTAAACCAAGAATGAGGCAAAAATGAGACGAAAAACGATGTTTGTCTTTTGGATTCGCAATTAAATCATATCTTTGACAACAAAAAAGATGGATAATTCACAAAAAATAGAATTTAATAAAATTCGCTCGACATCGGAGATTTTTTCCGATTATTGGCGTTTTATGAAGGAGGAATGGCGTTCGTATTGTTTGGTGTTGGGGGTGTTTGTGTTGCCGTTCGCTTTCTTGGGGGCATATCTGCAACCAGATGAGTTGCTCTACGCTTTTACAACAATGGAAGAATCTGGTATGTATAACGAATTTCTGGCTGATGACTCTCTTGTTTCAAATATGCTTTTAGCAATGCTAAGTTCTTTTGTCGCAAAATTTATGGGAATGTTTGTCTCGTGTGCATACGTTATAAAATATATGTCAAATGAGCAACAGTATGTTTTGTCAAAAGAACGGTTTGGTATTGACTCGTTTCTCCCGTTCATTTCTCAATATGGCTTGGTTGCATTATTGGCAACAATCGTTATGACAGTTTCTGTTTCGTTTGGCTTTATGCTATTTATCATTCCGGGGCATATCTTGCTGCCGCCAATGTCGCTTTTAGTCTATGATGTGTTTATTACTAAAAGTTGTCTTGCAAGTTTTTCTCGATGTATAAATTTATGTAAGACGAATTGGCGACAGAGTTTCGGCGTCGTTTTTATGTGTTATATAGCCATTCTTATTCTTTCCATGTTTTTGGGGGGACTGATACCAAGTGACAATAGCGTGGCGAATATATTGCTCTCGTCGGTAATGACGGTGGTGAGCGAAACGGTCATGATACCTTTTATATTATTGTATTATAGTTTGGCAAATCAAAATATGCGATTATGATTGTGATAAATGTAACAATGTCGTTTGCTGACGAGGCAATGGCGATAGATTGGCTCAAAAAAGAATATATCCCGTTGTTGAATGCCTGTCCGGTGGTAAAAAATGCCAGTTTGTATTCTGTGGCGGTGCAACAAGGTGCCGACAATACGTTTGCCTTGCAAATCCGTTTCGGCTCACGTGAAGAGTTTGAGCAGTTTCAATCTCGGTATCAAGATGATTTTGATGCTGCCTTGTTTGCAAAGTTTACCAATCAATTTGGAATGTTTAAGACTGTTTTATCTTTGATTTGATATGATTCTTGTTGCTGATAGTGGTTCTACAAAGACGAATTGGGCGTGTATTGACAAAACGCGAAATATTCATTTTAACACAATTGGAATGAATCCGTATTTTGTGACGGAAGAACAGGTGAAATCCGAAATACAGGACAATTTCCCGAAAACCGTTTCTCCATCGGAGATTACGGCTCTTTATTTTTATGGTTCGGGTTGTGGACGTGAAGAATCGCAAATGATTATAAAAAATATGTTGCAGTCAATTTTCCCTAATGCAAAAATCACTGTTGATTCCGATTTGGTGGGTGCTGCGATTGCGTGCTACGGACGGGAAAAAGGAATCGTGGCAATTTTGGGTACGGGAATGAATATCGGTTATTGGGACGGGGAAAATTTGGAAACGCCAATGCCGTCGTTGGGCTATATCTTTGGCGATGCGGGAAGTGGGGCTGTGTTGGGACGAAAATTGATACAATCTGTTTTTGAAAAAAGATTTTCGCAGGCGCTTGTCGATAAATTCCAGCAAAAATATCATTTGCAACTGCCAGAATTGCTTGACAAGGTGTATAAACAACCACGCCCCAATGCGTATTTGGCGAGTTTTGTACCGTTTTTGACAGAAAATCTTGATAATGGCGAGATACAAAAGATGTTACACGATGCATATAAGGAGTTTGCGAATGTGTATGCCAAACCAATCGCCCAAAAGTATTCGGTAACAAAAATCTCGTTCGTTGGCTCTATTTCTGTTGTCTTTCAAAATATTTTACGCGATGAATTAGCGCAAATTGGAGTAGAAAATACTTTTGTTTTAGCATCTCCCTTACAAAAGATTGAAAAATTTATGGAAAATTATTTGTTTGATTTTCAATAGGTTAAATATCTCTAATTGTATTTTTTACACTTTTTATTTAAAATAATTTTGGTTTTATAAAAAAAGATGTACTTTTGTAAAACCAATGAGCGACAAACGTATGTCAAAAATTGGGTTAGTACATTGAGATTTATACATAATCACGATAAACGGGTAGCCAGGTCTTCTCTTTTTTTCATGGTGTTGCGGCTTTTTCATGATTGGTTATGTGGTGTTTGAGGTTAATGTAAGGTAGTTTTTAGTTAATTTCTTCTTCTCTGGTTACCCGCTTTTTTTCTTCTCTTTTTATTTTTTAGTTTCCATTTATAATTTTATTTTTGTTCATACGTTTATTCTATTGTTATGGACTTAAAGAAACATAAAATTCTATTTATCAATATCGGGGCAATCATTGTCTTGTTTATTGGTGCTTTTATTGCGTTTACCGTTTGGCTGAATTCCTATACTGCTCATGGTGAGGAGGTTGAGGTTCCCAACTTTAAGAATTTGGATTTTGAGGCTGCACAAATTTTAGCCTCAAAAGAAAATTTGTTAGTAAAGGTGAACGATACACTGAGTGTTGACGATGTCGCTCCCGGAGCCATTGTTGACCATTATCCCACGGCGGGCTCACGAGTGAAACAAGGACGGACGATTTATCTTTCGATGAATTCTCTCACGCCTGTGATGGTTGTTATGCCAAATGTTACAAATATGTCGCTGCGACAAGCCACGCAGATATTGGAAAACAAAGGACTGCGAGTTGGTATTCTGGAGTATAAGCCAGATTTCGCCAATAATTATGTGTTTGAACAACGGTATCAATTGAAGAATATAGAGCCGGGGATAAAAATTCCCAAAGGTTCTGCAATTGATTTGTTGGTTGGCAAGGGCGGAAACGATGTCGTGGTGTCAATTCCTTCGTTAGTAGGGCTTTCATGGCGTGTTGTGCAAGACTCGTTGATGTCGCGGGGAATGAATGTGAATGCAATTTTCTCAAGCGATGTGAAAACAAAAGACGATACGCTGAACGCTCGCATACAGCGGCAATCTCCTGTCTATGTGGAAGGAGGAAAGATGACTGCCGGCGAAACAATTGATGTTTGGTTTGGACTTGATCCTATATACGATGCAATTAGCTCTGATTTAAATGAAGAATAGAATGAGGTTTCAAAAGCTGGTTGCATGTTTTGTCGTATCAATTCTTTCGGGGCAAATCCTGTTTGCGCAAAGTGAAGTGTTGGAATATTGTGCGACGAAGAACATTTCCGTGTTAAAATCCGATAATCAGCTTCAAACTTCGTTGAAAACGTTGCCTTTTTTTGACGATTTTGCTTATTCTTCTCGTGCTCCAATCGCAAATCTTTGGGAGAAAAGCGACGTATATGTCAATTCTTCATTTGCAAAAAATTATGTAACCATTGGCGTTGCCACGTTCGACGCAATGAATAGTCAGGGCAAGTTACATTCCAATGTCTCGACAACAGCGGCGATATCCGACGTGCTCACATCGTTGCCAATAAATCTAAAAACCTATGAAAACGTTTATGCAAGCGATAAGTTGTATAGAAACGATGGTTCTAAAATGGTTTTGTTAGATGAGAATTATTATTTGTACAATGACGAAATAGGCGACTATGTTCCTGTTACACAAGGCATTCCATATTCCGTTGGCGATACGTTATATATAAAGAACGATGATTCTTATACCGTTAGTCAAATACTGTTATATGACAAATCGGGCGTCCCGTACGAAGGTTCCGACTCGTTTGAGCATATCTTTAAAATGTATTCAGTAGAAGATTCCATCGCGTTAAGTTTTTATTATCAATCGGGGGGAGTGGTCGATAATCCTGAATCAACCGATAGTTTGGTACTGGAATTTTATGCCCCATACGATACGACGGGACTTTTTGTAAATGAAATCTCTGCTTCGGGTGTCGAATTGTATAATGCGACGGATTCCGTCATCTCACTTGACGGTTATTTTTTGCTGATTGATACCTTGTCGGTTGTGTTAAATGCAGAGAAATTGAATGATTTTGTATTGACCGACATACAAATCATGCCGTTCCAACATGCGGTCATTCCGTGTGAGAAGTTAGGTATGACGGCACTTACACGGGCTTATGCCTATTTATATTCCAAGGATACGGTTTTGATTGATAGCGTTGATTTGAGTGAAAAATTGGGCAACGATATCGTGTATGCTCGAATGACCGATGGTAGTCCAACGTGGTCTTATTCAACAACGGAGACTTTGGGAGAATGTAACCCGTCGTGGGACTGGATTTGGTCAACAAGTAAACATACCGACGATGAGTTTGTGGCTGTGTATTTGCCGATTGAGAAAAAATCGTATTTGGTAAAAGGATTTCGTTTCCGATTCAAGAATTATACGAGTTTGAGCAAAGATGCAAGTCATGCACGCAATGAGGATTTTTGGCATTTGGATATGGTATGGCTGAATGCCAATCGAAGCGTACAACAAAAAAATGTGCAAGATGTAGCGTTTGTGTCTGAAATCACGCCGTTATACACCCGTTACAAGGCGTTGCCGATGTCACATTTTTCAAAGGTTTCGATTAATGATTTTCGATTGACGGTTCCTGCTAAATTTGCCAATTTTGATACGGAAGACCGAAAATTGAAGTTTAATTTGGCTGTGAAGAAAAACCATACGGGCGATGAGGTAAAATTTACCACGTATGAAACCGATTTGCCTGCAAAAATGACGGCTTCGGAGCGTGATATCCTAACTGATTTTGATGTTGATTTCTATGACTTTATAGCAGAGGATACGGCTCACTATGCTTCTGGCGAGTACGATTTTTTGTATTATTTTACTGATAACACAAATCCGTTGTATTCGCAATATAGATGGAACGATACCTGTCGGGCAAAACTTATATTGGCAGACTATTATGCCTACGACGACGGCACGCCCGAAGCGGGCTATGGTTTGCGTGACGCACCAATGGGACGAGTGGCATATAAATATGATATGTTGCAACCCGATACACTGCGAGCAATTTCTATGTATTTCAATCCGACGATGTTGGCGACAAACACCACGTTTAATTTATGCGTATGGGCAAAAGCCGATAATGGAGAGCCGGGTGAGTTGTTGTATAAAGCAACGAGTGAGCGAGTGAAATACACCGATGGTATCTATTCCTTTGTTGATTATGAGATTGAAAAAGAAGGAATTCTTTCGGGAGCGGAAAATCTTGTCGTGGAAAAGTCATTCTTCATTGGTTGGGAACAGCCGAATGACGTGCTACTCAATGTTGGCATAGATTTGAATACGAATCTGAGCAACCGTTTGTATTACAATTTGGGATTTGAATGGGAAAAATCGGTACAGTCTGGTGCCTTGATGATGCGACCAGTGTTGGGTGAACGAGAATCTACGACATTTGTCGCACCAGTGTTAGTGCAACAAGTCACACTGTATCCATCTGTTGCGAATGAAAAAGTGACGATACGTTGTGAGGAAGAAATACAACATATTTTTGTGTATGATATGAACGGAACACGCGTTGTTTATACGCAAGATAATGAGATTTTTGTACAAAACCTTTCTGATGGAATGTATGTTGCTGTAGTGAAAACGAAATCAGGAAGTCTAAAATCTGCAAGATTTATGGTAAGAAAATAAAATGTAAATAAATTTTTATATTTTTACGTTTAAGAAATTATAAAATGAATATGAAAAAATCGTGTATTCTACTTATCGTGGCTAGCTTGTTCCTTTCGGGCTATACATTTGCTTTGGAAGCGTGTGAGCAAATCGCTCCGCCCTCTAAAAAATCGTCACAATTTGCACTGGGACATTTTGGCTTCTCACTTGCTCCAGATTGCAGTTTTGGTGTAACCTATGGTCAAGTGAAAGGTGTGGGCTGGTATGCAAATCTTATGACAGACTTTGGATTTCGCTTTTCAGGTGATATGTCTGCTGATGCTAATGGTTATGTAGATGGAGTGTTACCGTTTTATACCCAAAAGAAAAAAACATCGTATTTGGCAGTAACTGTTGGTGGTGTTGCAAACATTCAGGTTGTCAACTATTCACAATTGCCTGAAATGTACATATTTGGTGGACTTGGATATGGATACAGGGGTGTCTTTTATGAGTCGACCGATGGTCAGTGGGTTTCTTGGGATATTCCATCTTCGCCTCGAGGTGGATTACATTGGGAATTTGGCGGAATGTGTGAAATAGAAAGCATTGCGATTTCTTTGGGAGTTTCCAGTGTGACAAATTTCAAAAAATCTAATTTCTTTGAAACAAAACTTGGTGTAGGATATTTCTTTTAATATGATACTATGAAACGTACAATTTTACAATTGATAATTATAGGTTTGATATCCACAGTGATTGGGTGTCAAAAAGATCCAATTCCTGAATCTTCGGGAATAACGATGGGTGAGGTATCTTCAATAACAGGAAGTTCGGCCGTATTGTCGGGAACGTATGTAGGATCGGCAAGCAAAGTGACAAAATATGGTGTATGCGTGAGTACGCAGTCAAATCCCACGATTAATGATGTCGTAACTTATGCACAAGCAGCGTTTACGAATGATTTTTCATGTGAAATAACAGGTTTGGAAAAAAATACTACGTATTATGCAAAATTGTTTGTTGGCAATGATGTGATTATTTCTTATAGTGAAGAAATAACGTTTACTACCTCAATGTTGTGTACGGTAGAGACGGGTGAGGTATCGAATATTCTTGCTTCAGAAGTCTTTTTCAAAGGTGAAGTCAAATCGAATGGGAATTCTGTAATCACAGAATATGGCGTGTGTTGGGCAACGACAGAGCTCCCGACAATTGACGACAATAAAGAAAGTTATCCATACAATACCGTAGATGTTTTTCAATGTAAGATAACCCAATTGGAACCAGAAACAAAATATTTCTATCGAGCATTTGCTGTTAATTCAGCTGGTGTAGCTTATGGTGCTCAAAAGTCGTTTACTACAACCAAGGCTCCTAAATTACAGGGATTGGTCATCTCGGGAATTGGTGCAGATAACATCGTTTGTAACGATGTGGTTATCGATACCGTTGATTCGGATGTAAAAACGGTCGGTTTTTGTTGGAATGAGACGGGAAATCCTGTACCAGAAGCAAATAATACCGTTGAGGTTGTACGTGATGAAAATGGTGCTATTTCTGGTACTATCTGGGGTTTACAAGGAGGAACGACATACTACGTTCGCCCATTTATAAAAAGTACTCAGGGATTGACTTACGGAAATGAGATAGAATGTAAGACATTGAGTATTCCAGAATTATCTATTTATAATGTATATAGCATAACAAAAAATACAGCTATGGAAGGTGCTGTCATTGTTGATAATGGTGGTGCTGCAATAGAAGAAAAAGGTTTTTGTTGGAGTACCGAGGAAAATCCTACTATTGAGGATTCAAAAATCAGCGTAAGTACGGATGACAAAATTTTCTATGGTCAAATGGACGGTTTGTTACCTGCAACAATGTATTATGTAAGAGCATACGCGAAAAATAAGATTGGTATTGCATATAGTTCTAATGCAACATTTGTTACAAAATAGCATTGTGGCGTTTTAACGTGTAGTCTGTTTTATAAATGTTACAGTTGTTTTTGATAGTCCTTGTGTTGATTGCCATTGCGTTTATTGCTTTGGGAATAAATATATTTCTTTTTAAAAGACCTTTTCCCGAAACCGAAGTAAGTAGAAACAAGGAGATGCACAAACGTGGGATAAAGTGTGCAAAATGCGAGGAAATGCGAGTTTTTCGAAAACAACAGAATTTAAAAAACAGCTTGCAACACGTTTCGTTGGATTTAGAAAGGTTACAGTCGGGCGATGAGTGTTGAGGGTAATATTCCCAAATTGTATATAATTCGCTGTGCGAAATGGTTTATGTTATATATGCCGATTATCGGTTTGTTTTATGCCGATAACGGACTGACCAACACGGAAATTTTTCTTATTCAGGCAGCCTATTCGTTTTCAAGTGCGTTGTTTGCCATTCCGTCGGGATATTTTGCCGATGTAATCGGGCGGAAAAAAACGCTCGTGTTGGGGACGATTCTTGCTTCATCGGGTTTCTTGCTTTATGCGACGATACACAATTTCTGGGCATTCTTCATTGCAGAAACTATTATGGGAGTGGGGAACAGTTGTATTTCGGGAACCGATTCTGCTATGTTGTACGACTCGTTGCAACAGTCTCAAAATCAGGAAAAATATCTGAAATACGAAGGACGGGTAACATCGTTGGGTTGTTTGGCTGAAACAACAGCTGCCTTGTTGGGTGGCTCCATTGCGACGATATTTACCTATAACGAGGTTTTCTGGAATCAGGCGATAATAGCGTTGATAGCCGTCCCTGCCGCTCTGATGTTGGTTGAACCGTCGCGGGGAAAACTGCTTCATAAGTCTTTCCGCCAAGTATTCGACATTGGTTTTTATGCCTTGTTCAAACACAAGGGATTAAGCCGAACGACCATGATGTCGTCGGTTACGGGAATTGCAACGCTGACAATGGCGTGGACGATTCAGACGTATTTTATAGAACAAGATTTCACCGAGGTACAGACAACAATTGTGTGGGTGCTTTTGAATCTTACCGTGGCAATGTCGTCAATGTTTTCCGACGTGCTTGAAAAACGCTTTGGAATGAGACCTATGATATTGATGATGGTAATATTCATACCGTTAGGGTATTATGCGTTCAGTGTTCCGTCGGTGTTCTTCGCCTTGTTGTGCGCGTTCATTTTTTATTATGTCCGCGGCTATGCTACGCCAATTTTGAAGAAATTGATACAAAACTATTGCGATTCCGAGATTCGGGCAACCGTGTTATCTGTTCGCGATTTGCTGATACGACTGGGATTTTCCATTGTCGGGCCGTTTGTGGGCTATATGTCCGATACGTATTCGTTCTCGTTTGCTATGCTCGTGGCGGGTACGTTATTCTTAATCTCATCGGTTGCGGGATATGTGTCGTATTTGCAATTAAAGAAATATGAAAGTACATTAAATAAAAAATAGTATATTTGCTAATGTAGTTTAAGAATGTTAAAAGAATTTATAATATTATGACTATCAATCAAATATCAATCTTTCTCGAAAATAAATTCGGTAGATTAAGCGAAGTTCTTTCTATTCTTCGTCACGAAAATATTCGTGTGATTGCGGCAACCGTTGCCGACACGTCGGATTATGGGATTTTGCGTATTATCACGACTGACCAGCAAAAGGCGTATCTTACCTTGTTGGAAAACAAAGTGTCGGTCAATATGAATGAAGTGTTGGCAATTTCTATGGACTCAAAAATTGGTCAATTGTCGGAAACAGTTGAAAAATTTGCTCAATCGGGTATTGCCGTTGAGTATATGTATTGTTTTTCGTTCAATCAGAAATCAATTTTCGTGCTTCGTTCCAACAATATGATGGAAGCGAACGAGGTTGCTCAAAAGTTGAATTTGAATACGCTTTCTGAAGCGGAATTAATTAATTTATAGTATTATGTTTGGAATACCAGATCCACAAATTTGGCTCGTATATATCTTATCGATACTATGCGTGGTGTTTGCCGCTTGGTTTGGCATAAAATATTGGAACGAAGAAGATGAAGACGGCGAGGTTTCAAGTCGTCCGTGGAAAAAGAAAAAAAATAAGAAGGAATAATGGAAGGTTTTGCAATGTACGCAGTTGTCGTGGTGTATTTCCTCACGGTTGCGTTTTTAGGATATCTTGGATATAAGAAAACAAAGGATTCGAGCGATTTTCTCATCGGTGGTGGAAAGATGAATCCTATCGTTATGGCGTTGTCGTATGGGGCGACGTTTATCTCGGCTTCTGCCATTGTCGGTTTTGGTGGTGTGGCTGCTACGTTTGGTATGGGTATTCAATGGCTCTGCTTCTTGAATATGTTCATCGGCGTGGTGATTGCGTTTATCTTCTTTGGTCGGAAGACGCGTCAGATTGGTGCAAAATTCAAATCTTCGACGTTTGCCGAATTTTTGGGAACATGCTATAATTCCAACAGAATTCGTTTGTTTGTTGCGGCAATGATTTTTATCTGGATGCCGTTGTATGCTGCTGCGGTAATGCGTGGAGGCGTGTTCTTTATGCAAGAGATTTTTGGAATCAGTTTTGATTTGGCTTTGCTCGTATTCACCGTCATTATTGCGTCGTACGTGATTGCCGGCGGTATGAAAGGTGTTATGTATACCGATGCGTTGCAAGCAGTCATCATGTTCATTTGTATGATATTCCTTCTGATTTGGTTTTACAAGGAAATTGGAATGGGATTCACTGAGGCAAATGAGGCATTGACAGATTTGTCAGACCAAATACCTGAGAATCTTGCCGCGCAAGGACATCAAGGGTGGACTGCAATGCCGGTGTTCGGCTCTGCTCGTTGGTACACATTGGTGACATCGTTGATTTTTGGTGTGGGAATCGGCTGTTTGGCTCAACCACAGTTGGTTATCCGATTCATGACGGTTGATAGCACGAAACAATTGAATCGTGGTGTGTTTGTCGGCTGTTTGTTCATATTCATTACGGTTGGCGTGATTTATCACGTTGGTTCCTTGTCAAACATTTTCTATATGCAGTCGCAAGGTTGTATCGCTTCCGATGTGCAAGTTGATGATGGGGGAGTGTTGCGTACGATTAAGTCCGATGAAATCATTCCGAATTTCATTGGTAGCGCCATGCCGATGTGGTTTTCTGTCATTTTTATGCTTTGCATCTTGTCGGCAAGTATGTCAACGTTGAGTGCACAGTTCCATACAATGGCTGCCGCAGCGGGATATGATATCTACGGAACGTGGATTGGTGGTAGAAAAAGAGAACGTCGTGAAAAAACAACGGTGGTGATTCGTCTGGCCGTTTTGATTTCGATATTCCTCAGTTTTGTGATTTGTTATTATTTCCAAGGTAACGCAAGTCAGATTATTGCACTTTCTACTTCAATATTTATGGGTATATGTGCGTCGGCATTCTTGCCGTCGTATTTCTGTGCCTTGTACTGGAAGAAAGCGACGAAACAAGGCGCGTATGCAAGTATGTGGGTTGGCACCGTGGTGACGATTTTGGGAATGTTGTTCTTCCACACGAAAGAGGCAAAATTGGTGGGCTTATGTCGTGCGTTGTTCGACAGCGACGTATTGCTCAACAACGATTTTGCGTTGGTTGACCCCATTTGTTATGCATTCCCGTTGTCGGCAATCACAATTTTTGTTGTAAGTAAATTAACTCAGAAAAACGCAAAATGAAAAATTTCGTTCAAACGCTAAAATCGGCGATTCTTGCAGGTTTTTGTATCGGCATTGCCGGTTATGGATATTTAGCAGAAAAAAGCATTATTGGTGCAGTATTGTTTGCGTTTGGTTTGTTGACCGTCGTTCATTATAAATTGAAACTATATACGGGAACGGCAGGTTTTATCGAAAAAAATGAGGTAGGAAATCTGTTCTTGATATTGTTCGGTAACTGGATTGGCTGCCTGATGGTTGCTCTCATTGCACGTTGTAGCCCTATGCCATTGCAGGAAACGGCACAAAAGGTTTTGGAGGCTCGTTTGGCTACGGGACCTTTCTTTGGTGGCGTGTTGGCAATAGGTTGTGGTTTTATTATGACGACGGCGGTGACGTTTGCTCGGAAAGACAAAAATCTGCCATTGCTATTCGGTGTGCCACTATTTATTATGTGTGGTTTCCCTCACTGCGTGGCCGATGCATTTTATTATATGGCTGTTCCTCTTGATTTTTGGGCTGAAAATCTTGGCGACATACTTATTTTTTATGTAAGTATTGTCATCGGTAATTTTATCGGTTGCAATTTGTATCGCGGTATCTGGGGCGCTACGGAATGATATTGTCGCATAGGGCAACAACGAAACAACAACAAACTTTTATTGCTTAAATCAGTTGCAAATCGTGCAAACGTTTGTAAGCACCGTTCATTTCTATCAATTCTTCGTGTTTTCCCGATTCTACGATGCGACCTTCGTTCATGACAAGGATTTTGTCGGAATTCTTGATCGTTGAAAGTCGGTGAGCGATAACCAACGATGTTCTGTCTTTCATTAAGTTTGCCAAAGCATCTTGTACCAGTCGTTCCGATTCCGTGTCGAGTGCCGAGGTGGCTTCGTCAAGAATGAGGATTTCAGGATTTTTCATAATGGCACGGGCAATACACAAGCGTTGTCGCTGACCGCCGGAAAGTTTTCCTCCTTGGTCACCAATGTTCGTGTCGTAGCCGTTTTCCATCTGCATGATGAACTCGTGTGCGTTTGCAAGTTTGGCAGCTTCAATCACTTTTTCTTTGTCAGGATTTTGAATACCAAAAGCAATGTTATTGAATACCGTATCGTTAAACAGAAGGGATTCCTGCGTCACAATGCCTATAAGCCCACGTAAATCGTCGAGTTTAAAGTTTTGTATCGGAGTTCCGTCAATGGTTATGCATCCAATTTGAGGTTCATAGAAACGAGGTATCAGGTTTGCTATTGTCGTCTTACCCGAACCCGACTGACCAACTAAGGCGACAGACGTACCTTTGGGGATAGAGAACGAGATATCTTTAAGAATAGTCCGTTCTTTATTGTAACTGAAAGTAACGTTCTTAAACTCAATTGATTGCGAGAAAGTCTTTATTTCTTTTGCATCAGGTATTTCAGTGATTTTAGCGTCGGCGTATATGATTTTCTCAATTCTGTCAATGCCGGCAGCACCTTGTTTTATGCTGTAAAATGCAGATGTGAATGATTTTGCAGGACCTGTAATTTGTGTAAATGCTAAAATGAAGGCGATGAATGCCTCGGCAGACATGCCACCGTCATCCATAAGCACGAGTTTTCCACCAAAATAAATAGCAATGGAAAGTATGGCAACAATCAAAAAATCAGTTAGAGGGTGTGCAAGACCGTATTTCCTATTTGCACGATTCATTTTATGGTAGTGGGCATTGCTTCGAGAAGTGAATTGTTTTTTCATCTGAGCAATACCATTGAATATCTTAATGACTTTAAGTCCAGAAAGTGTTTCGTCAATGTAAACCATGATATCTCCTTGCAGTTCTTGGGTATCTTGGGTTGTTTTCTTTAAACTTTTTCCTATTTTTCCTGTAACGATACCCATAATTGGCAATAATAAGAATACCATTAAGGTCATTTTATAGCTAATTATGACAATACCTGTGAAATAAATCAAAATATAGAGCGGATTTTTTATTATATCGATAAAAGAGCACATGCTTCCTCGTACAATAGAAATATCGGAAGACATTCTTGACATAATATCGCCTTTTCGCTCGTTGGTGAAGAAAAATACTGGTAATTGTAGTATTTTGAAATATGCGATGTTATAGATGTCTCTCGGTACGCCATTGACAATCGGTATAATAAAATAGTTACCCAAATATTCAAAGGAATCCTTTAAAAATGTCACACAAATCAGAAAACCGCAAATGAAAATAAGGGCCATCGATTTGTCCCACTGTTCAATGATAAGTGTCAGGTAATAATTAAGGTACAACAAAAGGGTGTCCTTATTTAAAGCAAATGTTTCCGGTAATTCATGAACTTGTTGAGTGTTGTCAAACAACACGTTCAAGAATGGTATAATGGCTGCAATCATACCAAACGAGAATATCGCTCCTAAAAAGTTGAAGAAGAAGACTAATACAATGTTTTTTTTATAATTTGATACGTATTTCCAAAGTTTCTTAAAATCTTCCATTCTTTTGTTGAATTTTGTACAAAGGTAAGATTTTAGTTCTATTGTCAAAGTTTTGTTTGTAATTCGTTCATATTTTCATTTGCAAGCAACATAAAATACAAATACCTTCGCAGTAGTAGAATAGAGATTAGTATATGTTACGAAAGACCTTGTTATTATTGGGTGCGTTTTGCGTCGCACCATATATATTTGCCCAAAATTTCTTGTTTCCGCTTGATTTGCGACCAGCATATTTGTCGGCAAATTTCGGCGAATTGCGACCGAATCATTTTCATTCGGGATTGGACTTCAAGACGGACAAAGTTGAGGGAAAAGTCGTTCGTGCCGTTGATTCAGGCTACGTTTCGCGTGTGGGAATTACTCCAGGAGGCTATGGTCGTGTCTTGTATGTGACTCATCCTAACGGATATACGTCGGTGTACGCTCATCTAAAAGTGCTCGATTCCCGTGTGGATTCGTTGGTTATGGCGTATCAATATGAAAAACACGTGCAAACGGTGGATATGAGTTTTATGCCTGGACAAATTCCCGTAGAACGAGGACAGCAAATAGCATTGTCGGGAAATTCGGGTAGTTCGGGCGGACCGCACTTGCATTTTGAGATACGAAAGACTGAGAATCAGCATGCCTTGAATCCATTGTTGTTTTACAACATTCGTGATATCTCTCGTCCGAAAATTCTTCGTATTGGCGTGTATCCAATGGACACGAACAGTTTTGTGAATCATACACAGAAAAACCAGTATTTTGAGACCATATCGAAGGGAAACGGCGTGTTTGTGTTGAAAGATCCTATTACCGTTTGGGGCAATATTGGCTTTTCGGTGCAAGGGTATGACTATATGCCCGACCAGTCAAATATCTATGGATTTTATACGGTTTCATTGATTTGTAACAATCAGACAATATATTCTCGCACGATTGACGAGGTTGATTTTTCCACGACAAACGATATTAATAGTCTGATAGATTATGAGGAACGACTTCGTTCCAAACGGAATTATGAGCGAATGTGGGTGGAACCGAACAATGACTTGAAAATCTACACGAAATTGGTGAATAACGGCATTTACCAAACGACAGAAAACGATTCTGCCCAATGCGAGATTCGTGCGACGGATATTGCAGGAAATATGGCATCGATAGTGCTTCGCCTGCAACAAAATACTGTCGATTCGCTTGATGTGAGGACTATGCCGACAAAACAACTCCACAGTTGTGCCGACACATTTATTTATACGTATGAGAAATTCCAGTTCAAGGCGAAACCACGTACGTTTTTTAGCGATTTCACCTGTGCCGTGACGGTGGATGAGTCGAATCCCAAGAAACGGTATTTTTCAAAGCAGTATAAGGTTGAGACAGACCAAGTTATATTCAAAAAATCTGCAGAAATCATTATTCCTTACAATTTGCCAGATTCCTTGCAAGGAAAGGGAATTATAGAGAATTGTGGCAAAAAGACGCCAATAATGACGCGTTTTGATGACGAAGGTTGTGCCCACGCGTTTGTTAAAACGGGTGGAAAATTTGCTGTCGTGGTTGACACGGTTGCTCCAAGCATAAAAATCAGTCAGGAAAAGTTAAACGATATGACCAATCAGAGTTACATCTTGTTTAAGATGGCCGACAATTATTCAGGCGTTGCGAAATACAATGCCTATATTGACGGCGTTTGGCAAATTCTTGACTATGATTCCAAGAGTGGGGCGGTTTTCCTTTGGTTTGACCGAGCAAGAATGGAATTTGGCAAAAAACACACGTTGAGGATTGTGCTGGAAGACTTGTGTCACAACGTGTTTGAGCAAGAGTACGAGTTCTATAAGTAATTGACAATTGAAAATAAAAAACGTAGATTCTTTTGGAACCTACGTTTTTGTTTTATGGAAAGATAAATTCTTATTTAATCAGATTTTTTCCCGTCATTTCTTTTGGTTGCTCAATGCCTAAAATATGGCAGATAGAAGGAGCAACGTCAGCCAAGATACCATTTTCAACTTTGGCATCTTTGTTTGTGCTGATGTAAACGAAAGGAACTGGGTTCAATGAGTGAGCCGTGTTAGGCGTTCCGTCTGGATTGATTGCATTGTCGGCATTTCCGTGGTCGGCAATGATGATTGTTTCGTAACCCATTGATTTTGCTGCTTCAACAGTTTCATTCACGCATTGGTCAACGGCAACGACAGCTTTTTCAATTGCTGAGTATATTCCTGTGTGACCGACCATATCGCCATTTGCGTAGTTTACAACGATAAAGTCATATTTGTCAGTCTTGATTGCTTCCACCAATTTGTCTTTCACTTCGTACGCACTCATTTCAGGTTTCAAGTCGTAAGTGGCAACCTTTGGAGAAGGTACCAAGATACGGTCTTCGTTTTCGTAAGGTGTTTCGCGACCACCGTTGAAGAAGAACGTTACGTGAGCATATTTCTCTGTTTCGGCAATGTGCAACTGTTTCTTTCCAAGATTTGCAACATATTCGCCAAGCGTGTTTTGTACGTTTTCTTTGTCAAACAAGATGTGAACGCCTGTGAACGAAGCATCGTATGGAGTCATACAATAATATTGTATGTTAGGAATTGTCTTCATTCCAGCTTCAGGCATATCTTTTTGAGAAAGAACGATAGTCAATTCTTTTGCGCGGTCGTTACGATAGTTGAAGAAAATCACCACGTCGCCTTCCTTAATGCGACCGTCAACGTTTGCATTAACGATAGGTTCAACAAATTCGTCAGTACCTTTGCGTTCTGCGCAGTCGGAATCGTAACTTTCTTGCATTGCCTGTACCATATTCGTTGCTTTTTTACCAACGCCGTTGATAAGCATATCGTAGGCAATTTTGATACGTTCCCAACGTTTGTCACGGTCCATTGCGTAGAAACGACCGATGATCGTTGCAATGCTACCTGTGTTTTTTGCCAAGTGAGCCTCGAGTTGTTCTATGAAACCCTTACCAGACTTGGGGTCTGTGTCACGACCGTCCATAAAGCAGTGAACGAACGTCTTTTCAATATTATATGCTTTTGCAATTTCCACCAATTTGAACAGATGGTCAAGGGAACTGTGAACGCCACCATTGGAAACCAAACCCATAAAATGAACTTGTTTTCCGTTCTCTTTTGCATAAGAGAAAGCATTCTTGATTTCTTTATTTTCCATAATGGAATTATCGGCACACGCACGATTGATTTTTACCAAATCTTGGTACACCACGCGACCAGCACCAATATTCAAGTGACCAACTTCGGAGTTTCCCATCTGACCGTCGGGCAAACCTACGTTTTCACCTGATGCTTGGAGTTGAGAATAGGGATAATTTTTCAATAAAGAATCCCAGTATGGAGTGGGTGTAGAACTAATGACATCGGATTTTGTCTTGTTTCCGAAACCCCATCCGTCAAGAATCATAAGCAGAGCTTTCTTTCTCATTTCTATATGTTTTACGTTATACTTCAAAAATTTTCGTGCAAAGATAAGAATTTCTTCGTTTGAGTGTGAAAACAAGGATTTTAATTGACGAAAAAAACATTAATTATCTGTTGTAATTTGACTTGTTATATTATTTCGTATATATTTGGGCAATAATTTTAAACACAATATGTCGTTTTATTCCGCGGTCGTTCGACCGATTTTATTTTCATTCGACCCAGAGACAATTCATAGTTTCACTATCAATTGGTTGTCATTTTGGGGCAAAGTTCCAGGGGTACAGTCTGTTATAAAATGTCATTACAAGGTAAAACCCGATTCCGTTTTGGAACGTGAGGTTTTTGGTATAAAATTTCCTCATCCCGTTGGTTTGGCTGCCGGTTTGGATAAAAATGCGCAAGCATACGAGATGTTGGGGGCAATGGGGTTTGCGTTTGTCGAGGTGGGAACTGTCACGCCTCGTCCGCAGATTGGCAATCCCAAGCCACGTCTGTTTCGGTTGAAGAAGGACAAAGGTCTCATCAACAGAATGGGATTTAATAATGATGGCGTAGAGTCAATGATTCGAAATCTGAAAAAACGCCATACAAAACTGATTATCGGAGGAAATATCGGGAAAAATGAGGTTACATCTAACGATGACGCTGTTCGTGACTATTTGTTAGGATTTAATTCCTTGTATGAATATGTGGATTATTTCGTGGTGAACGTGAGTTGCCCGAATCAACAAAATTTGCGTGATTTGCAGGCGAGGGAACCGTTGACGAACTTGTTGCAGACGTTGTGTCAGGCAAATGCAGAAAAACCGAAGCAAAAACCAATCTTGCTGAAGATTTCTCCCGATTTGACTCACGAGCAGTTGGACGATATTATTGATATTGTAAAAGAAACGGGGATTGCCGGCGTTGTGGCGACAAACACGACAACGACGCGTAATAACTTGTCGTATTCGCAAGAATACATTGAATCAATCGGAAATGGCGGATTGAGCGGTGCACCAGAGACGAAATTGTCAACCGAGGTGATTCGTTATGTACACGAAAAATCACAAGGTGCTTTCCCGATTATTGGTGTGGGAGGTATTATGAGTCCCGAAGATGCGTATGAAAAATTGGAGGCAGGAGCTAGTTTGGTGCAGATTTATAGCGGTTTTATTTACGAAGGCCCGTCGTTAATCAAGAAAATTTGCAAATATATCGTTAAGAAAAGCAAGGAATAGAAAAGTTTTTTTGTTTGAAAATGAATTAGTTACGATGTTATTGTAATTTTTTTTGAAAAAAAACAATTCAAACGAATGCAGAAACAAAAAAAATAGTACATTTGCAACGCAATCGCGAGAATAGCTCAGTTGGTAGAGCACGACCTTGCCAAGGTCGGGGTCGCGGGTTCGAGTCCCGTTTCTCGCTCAAATGAATTCGCCTGGATGGTGGAATTGGTAGACACGCAGGACTTAAAATCCTGTGGACATTGCGTCCGTGCGGGTTCAATTCCCGCTCTAGGTACTAAAAAAAGTTAGAAGACTCGTTAAGAGTCTTTTTTGTTTTTAGGGGTTCCCTTAATTCTTTTCCTGTGATTTAATCCATGCTTGTGTGCGTAGCGCTATGTTACGCTTGAGACATTCGCTGTATAGCCATGGCTCACAACTATGTATGTCGCCCACGTTGATGAATCCCATAATGGGCTTGTATTCCGAACCGGCATAATTTTCTACGACAAGAACGTGATATTCTGGATTGACTGTCACCGTGATACTGTCGTGTAATGTGGCTGGCGTGTCGTCGGTTTGCCAGTTTACGGGATTGATGCAGAAAATACATTGGTCGCAGAGTATGGGCTGAGCGTATTTTACGTCTTTTACCGTGTTGTAGCAAATCGTTACACCTATGTCGGCAGAATCTTTTGCAGCACGGATATGTTTGCTTTGTAACGTGTCTTGCGGTGTTACCTTGTAGCCTAACACGTATGCTGCCGCCAAATGATTGTAGGTCTCGTCGTCCATGTATTTCAGCAGTTCCACGACAGCCAATCCTCCTTGGCTGAAGCCTGCAAGAATGAAAGGCCGATTATTGTCACGTTTCTGCAGAAAATGGTCGAATGCTTTCTTTACGTCCGACATGGCAATTTGTGCACGACGGTGGATAGTGTCTTCGTTAAGCGTAGCCCACGATTCTAACGTAATATGTCGATAGTAGGGGGCATAGAAATTATTGCCGTCGCCCATGTATTCTGCAATTTTACGGATTTCTATCGCCATATCGTTGCGATGATTCTCGTTGTGTACGTCGGCATAGTGGCTGGTTTGCCCGTCGGCTGTCTGCCAGTCAAATTCCCAAGTGGAGACAATGTAAAACACGTCTGCGCCAATTCCTGCCGTATCGTTTAGGGTGACAAACCACATGGTTGTGTCGGCATAATCGGGGGCTGTCGGTACAAATTCCATTGCCACCACATTTTCAGAATTATTTTTGTTGTTTAAGTAACAGAATATGCCTCCAATTGCCGCTGCAATAATGATGATGGCAATTGTCACGATTGTTGTTTTAGAGATTTTCATAAACAATGTATTTTGTATCTTTCCTTACAAATTTATATAAATCAGAGAACTTTCATGAAAAAGGGGAAAAATAATGACGGGACTCCTTCTGAAATTCTTTTAAAGTAATTTATGTGTTGAAAATCGGTTCTGTTTTTGGGGATTATTACTTTCTCGGATGATACAACATAATTGTGTCGTGAAGATGTTGCTGGTCCAAATGCGTGTAGAGCTCCGTGGTAAGGATTGATTCGTGACCGAGCATTTCCTGTACGGAACGAAGGTCGGCACCACCGTTTACCAAATGAGTGGCAAAGGAGTGGCGGAACGTGTGGGGACTGATGTTTTTTTGTATGCCGGCTTTTTCTGCCGCATCTTTTATGATAAGGAACACCATAACTCGTGTCATGTGTTTGCCGCGACGGTTCAGGAACAAGTAATCGCGTTCCGCTTCGGGAATGTCGAGCTGACAACGCCATTCCATATAATTGCCTATTTCCCGTATCGCCTTGTCGCTAATGGGAACAAGCCGTTCCTTGTCGCCTTTGCCTATGACGCGTATGAAACCGTCCTTGAAAAACAGGTTGTGAATACGCAAGTTCACTAACTCGCTCACACGAAGACCGCAACTATATAATGTCTCCAAAATCGCACGGTTTCTGTGCCCTTCGGGTTTGCTAACGTCAATGCTGTTGATAATCGCGTCAATTTCGCCAATGGTAAGATATACGGGCAGTTTTCTCGTGATTTTGGGCGATTCAAGTAAATCGGTCGGGTCTATATCGATAAGATTGTCTAACTGTAAATAATCGAAGAACCCCTTGATGCCCGAAACCAGCCGTGCTTGCGAACGTTCCTTGAATTCCTTCTCGTTTTCGTTAAGCCACACGATAAAATCTCGAAGATGGTCAATGGTTACTTTTTCTGGTGTGATGTTTTCATCAATCACGGTGAAGTAACTTTCGAGTTTTCTCACATCGTGGCAATACGCTTCGATAGAATTTTCGGACAACGATTTTTCTAATCGAAGGTACAATGCAAAATCGTGTATGCTTTTTTCCCAATCCATTTGTACTTTTTTAACAAATGTAAGAAATTCTTGTATCTTTGCCGAAAAAATTAAGAAATGAAAAAATTTTTATTGACTCTTGCGTGTGCATTCGTTTTGGGCGGTTCGTTTGCACAGGAAAATGCTCCCAAGGACAACGATAAGCCGCACAAACAATTTGTTGGGTGCGCAACCTCAATGTGGTTTAACGACGATGCTGATTACACTTCAATGCAACTGCAACCAAAATACGGTTATCATTTCAATTCGTGGTTTGCATTGGGTATCACGTTGGACTATGCATATACCAAAGATGGTGTTGCCGATGTGAAAACCGACATGTATGGCGTGAATCCGTTTATTCGCCTGAAACATCCGTGCAAGGAGGCGAGTGTGGCTCCTATTATTTTGTTTGCCGATTTGGGCGTGAACTATAGCGTGGCAAAAAACAAACAGATTTCTTCGGGCAATGCACTTCCCGACGGAGATAATATGTACATAGGCGCTCGTCCGGGTATTGCCTACGTGTTGAGCAACCGTTTCAGTATAGCCGCATATTTTGGATTTATTGGCTACCGTCACAGTAGCGCTCCGGCAACAACCAACAATGGTTCTGGTTTCACCTTGTCAACCAACGGTTTGGCTCTTGGCTTGAATATTCACTTTTTGTAGTAGAAACGTTGCAATATGAATTTTGAACAAAAATTTGAGCAGTTACAAAAATTGATCGGCAACACGCCGCTCGTCAAAATAAACTATCAGTTTAAGGGCGAGAAGAAATATGCCTATCTCAAGGCGGAGTGGTACAATCTTTCGGGTTCCATAAAGGATAGGGTGGCGTATTACATTTTGAAGCATGCATACGAGACGGGCGAAATCGACGAAAAAACACCGATTTGCGAGGTTACCAGCGGAAATATGGGTATTTCGTTTGCGGCAGTTTCGCGTTATTTGGGAAATCCGTGTACGATTTGCATTCCAAAATTCATGTCGAAGGAACGCTTCAAACTGTTACATCTTTACGGCGCGCATCTTGAATTGACCGAGAATTTTGAAACGGCGTTCGAGAAGGCTGCCGAATACGAGAAACAAGGTTATTTCCTTACGCATCAGTTTGAGAATGAGTATAATATGATTGCTCACTACGAAACGACTGCTCCCGAGATAGAAGCGAAAATTGATGAGTTTCCATGTTTCATTGCCGGCGTAGGCACGGCAGGAACGTTGCACGGCTGTGGAAAATATTTCAAGGACAAGCATAATTCAAAAATGTTTGCGCTTGAGCCGTTACAGTCGTCAATCCTCACGCTTGGAAAATCGCTCGGTCCGCACAAGATTCAGGGGTTGTCCGACGAAATTATTCCTGGCTTGTACCCTGAAAATTTGGTTGATGGCATTATTCGCGTTGACGACAACGATGCGATAGGTATGGCACAACGCCTGTGCAAGGAATTGTCGTTGGGTGTGGGAATCTCAGGTGGTGCGAATTTCTTGGGCTGCGTGCTTTCTGGCTACAACGGTGCCATTTCCGTATTTGCCGACGATAACAAGAAATATCTTTCAACGGCTTTGGCTGACGAATCTATTCATTCTCAGTTGGTTGACGAGATTGAATTGCTGGGTTTCGAGGTGTTGTAATACAATTATCAGAATTTAATAGAGACGATGGCACTTCTCACAACCCCACACCGCCAAGCCGAGGCTTTTATACGCTTCATTCAAAGAAATTTTATACGCTCATCTGCGGAGGCGAACCATCGTCGTTCGTTGAAGAAGCTTTCTTCTTTGCTTCACTAAACGAAAATTTTTGTAAGCACGACCTTCCGACTGAGTTGGCTGGCGTATAGAAAATCAATGAAGTGTAGCGTTAAAAATGAGTTGGTGCCTTAATACGTGACGACTTGCACTACGATAGTATGGCACTTCAACTCATTTAGCGGAACGCAGTTGATTTTTAGCCAGACAAGTCCGTCGGTGGCTTTTCTTTGGGTTCCGTTTCTTTTGCCACCAAAAGAAATGGAACAAATATCTGCAAGATTAAAGTGTATAATTCCGAAATAAAAAAATAGGGCTGTCACATTGTGGCAGCCCTACTTTTATAATAGTGAGACAAATATTATTTGTCACATACAGAGTTATACAACTTAATCTGGTTAGAAAGGATTTTCGTGAAGCCTTTCACGTCTTCGCCAGAGAAAGCAGTGTTGATTTCGCCGTATTGAGCAAACTTCGCCTGCATTAAGTCATATTTAGAGTCAATGCCGATAACGGTGAAATTGTATGGTTTCAGTTCTACGAACACTTTTCCGCAAACGTGCAACTGAGAATCTTCGAGGAATTTCTCGATGTTGCGCATAACAGGTTCCTGATATTGTGCTTCGTGGAGCAACATGCCGTAGAAATTTGCCAATTGTTCTTTCCAGTACAATTGCCATTTTGTCAAGTTATGTTTTTCCAACATGTGGTGCGCCTTGATAATCACCATAGGAGCGGCTGCTTCAAATGCAACACGGCCTTTGATGCCGATGATGGTGTCGCCCACGTGCATATCACGTCCGATAGCATATTTCGAAGCAATTTCGTTCAGTTGTTTGATGATATCAACAGGATTTTCGTAAAGAACGCCGTCCATAGAAATCAGTTCGCCTTTGTCGAATTCCAGTTCGATGGTGCGAGCGTCGGTGTTTTCCAATTGTGAAGGATAAGCCGATTCTGGAATCGTCTGGTTTGAGTGAAGTGTTTCCTTTCCGCCGATGCTTGTTCCCCAAATACCTTTGTTGATAGAGTATTCGGCTTTCTTCCAGTCGGAAACGATGCCTTCTTTCTTCAAATATTCAATTTCGTATTCGCGAGTCAATTTTTCGTCACGAACAGGCGTAAGAATCTCGATTTCAGGGCAAATCACGTTGAAAGCCAGGTCAAAACGAACTTGGTCGTTGCCAGCGCCCGTGCTACCGTGAATAATATAGTCGGCTTTCACGTCGCGCGCATATTGTGCAAGTGCGATTGCCTGGAAAATACGTTCAGAACTTACCGAAAGAGGGTAGGTGTTGTTTTTCAAAATGTTTCCGAAAATCATATAGCGGATACATTTCTTGTAATATTCCTGCGAGATGTCGATGCACACGTGTTTGCTCACGCCCAAGTTTTTCGCCTTTGTCTCTATGTTTGCCAGTTCTTCTGGAGAAAAACCGCCAGTGTTGATGATTACCGAATGAACGTTGTAACCTTTTTCTTTGCTGTAGTATTTCGCACAATAGGATGTGTCCAAGCCACCACTGAATGCAAGTACTGCTATTTTTGCCATAGTTCTATTTATTTTTATCTTATTTATCATTATCGTTTGGGTCGAAAATCATTCCCGTACAAAGGCAATTGGTTCTGCCTGTACGTTGAAGAATGTCATAGTTCGCACACGACTCGCATCCTTTCCAGAAAGCGTCGTCATCTGTTAAGTGTTTGTAACTTACTGGCTTATACCCAAGTTTCGTGTTGATTTTCATCACCGCCTCGCTTGTCGTAAGACCGAAGATTTTCGCATCGGGAAACAGATCTCTTGAGAGATTGAATGCTTCCTGTTTTATGCGTGTAGCCAAACCTTGGCCACGGAATTTCGGATTGACAATCAGGCCAGAATTTGCCACGAATTGTCCGTGTTGCCATGTCTCTACATAACAAAAACCGGCGATTTCATCATCTTCGGCAAATGCAATCACGCCTTTGCCTTCCTTCATTTTGGAAATGATATAATTCGGCGTACGTTGAGCCAACCCAGAATCTTTGTTCTTCGAGGCTTGATAAATCAAGTCGGAGATTGCCTGCGCGTACTTCTCATGTTCCTTGTTTGCACGAACTACTCTGATTTCACTCATATCATTTGTTTTACTGACACAAAGGTCTAAAAAAAAAAGGATTTTTTGGCAAAAGCGACTGATTTTTTATAGATGAAAATGGAAATTTAAGGATTGACAATGAATTAAGAATTAAAAAGTAAAAGTTAAAAGTTATTTTTCAATTATTTTTCCTTTTCTTTGTGTAAAAACTGATGGTAGTGAAGCGTTACGTTTTATTTTTTATAGGATTTTTCTGCTCGTTGTTCTCGTTTTCTCAAAATGTGATTGTCAACAGAATCGAGGGGAGCGAGGATACGCTGAGTTTTTACGGCTGCATTCCGTTTGGTGAGCAAGGTATGTTGCTCAAGGCGTATTATCCCGAAAAGAATTCGAACCGAAAAATCGATGTCTTTACCTATGAAAAATTCGATACGGCTTTTCACAAAAAAAACTCGGTTGATGTTGCCATTCCTGCAAAGAAATCGGCATATTTGGATTATACTTCGTCAACACATCAATATAATCTGGCTTACCAGACATCGGGAACATATTCTGTATCAATCGTTTCGGTTGCCGATATGAAAACGTGGACGATTCATGGCAAATTTCCTAAGAATACCACCATACATTCCATGCGTGCTGCTGGCGAATTCGTGTATTTACTGGGGTACACGAAAGACTTACCTATCATGGTTTGTCATAATATCACCACCAATGCCATTACTTTTGGAAAAATAATTCCTCTTACCAAGCGAAAATTCTCAATCGTTTCGTTTGAGGTGAATGACGCTACCGAAGAATTGTATCTGTTTACGAAAGACGAGGTTAAAAACGACAAGTTGGTGAAAATGTACGTGTATAAAAATGGCGTGAAGACATTTGAAAGAATGCTCGTCTCGACTGATGCCGACAAATATATTGTCTCGGCGTTTGCTTCCCGTTTGCACGACAATTCTTTTCTGATTTCGGGAACCTATGGTACCTCGTCAAAAAATTCTGATGTTTCTGTCGGAATCTTTATTTCAAAAATGTCGCCCGAGGGGGAAACGACCTTTACTAAATTCATAAATTATCTTGATATTCAGAATTTTACATCGTACTTGTCTGCCCGTAAACAAGAAAAAATTGAGAAAAAACAAGAACGTAAGCAAAGCCAGAACAAAGAATTGGAACTGAATTACCTGATGGTTCCTCATAATATTATTGAGCAAGACGGAAATTTTGTGCTGATAGGCGAGGCGTATTACCCCACGTATCGGCAGGAGTGTCAGTATATGTTGGGTCCGAACGGTCAGACAATGTATTGCTATCCCGTGTTTGACGGCTATCAATACACGCATTTCTTCTTGCTGGAATTCAATGAGAAGGGTGTACCGTTATGGAGCAATGCGGCTCCTATGGAGATTGAGAACAAACCGTATTACGTAAAACGATTTTTGTCAATCAACTCAAAACCCGATACGGTTATTCAACTTGGTTATTCAACGTGGAGGGATATTTTTCTGTATAATTTCAAGGATGGAGAAAAAGTGGGGGAGGAAACGATTTCGTTTGTGAACGACGATGAGAAACTGATTCAGTCCTCAACGCAGACGCGACATTGGTATGGCGATGTGTTCCTCTCGTATGGAATACAGAAAATAAAAAATAAGGAAAAAGAGAGGCGAGAAGTCTATTTTATAGAAAAATTACAAATACCTATTCAATAATGGCACTGATAAAATCGGTACGAGGATTCACTCCTCAAATTGGCGAAAATTGTTTCTTGGCAGAAAATGCGACTATAATCGGCGATGTGGTAATCGGCAAGGATTGTAGCATTTGGTTCAATACTGTTCTGCGTGGTGACGTGAATTCCATAAAAATCGGCAATCTTGTGAATATTCAGGATGGTTCGGTACTCCATACCTTGTACGAGAAATCGACGATAGAAATTGGTGATAATGTGTCGGTTGGGCACAATGTGACGATTCACGGGGCAAAAATTTGCGACAACGTGTTGATAGGCATGGGGTCGGTCATTCTTGATCACGCCGTGATAGGGGAGAATTCCATAATTGCTGCAGGTGCCGTAGTTACAAGTGGAACAATTGTGGAACCGGGAAGTTTGTACGCAGGCGTTCCGGCCAAGAAAATAAAAGACGTGTCTCCCGAGCAAACCAAGGAGATGATATATAAAATTTCACATAATTACCGAATGTACGCCGATTGGTACAAGGAAGAAGAATAGGTTTTATCTTGCCTCGCCGCTCAGTCGGATGGTCGTGCTCTGAAAGTATATTCCAGTTTGCTTTTGATGTCAAGGGCAGGAAAAAAATAATTGTTGATTTTTACGTTTCACGGAAAATGTATCGGTACTATGAGGAGGCACTTATGGACAGAAAAAAAATTTTATAGGCCGGAAAAATTTCTAAAATCGGGAGGAAAAAATTTTTCTCTCGCGAGAGAAAAAAAATCTTGTCCAAATGTGTTCCGTGAAGAGAAATTTTTTCCCTGAGGAAAAAATAATTGTTGATTTTTATGCTGTTTATAAAAAATACCGATACAAATTGTAGAGAAAGTATAGTTGTTGCAAGAGAAATTGCCTTAAAAAGCGCATGAAATTGAAAAGAGTGTGCTTTTGTCGCTATCTTTGAATTATCAATGACCGATAAATTAACAATAGTATTTCATAAAAAATGAACAAATGAAATTATGTTATATATTTGTATCACGTAAAAGAATATGTTACAAGGAGTAAAACAACAACTATCAGTGATACTGAAATATATGCTATGCCTACATTGTTGTGTAGCGTTCACGTGCGTTGCATATTCCCAAATCACTAATCCTACTGAACTTGATGGTCTTTCTGCCTGGTGGTGTGCCGATTCCGTGCAGCAGGATGACGGTTCCGCCGTGTCCTTTTGGAACAATATGGCAAACGCCACCGAATCCGTTACGCAACCTGTGCCAGACTATAGTCCTACTTTGGTGAAAAATGTCTTTGAACTGAATAATCATGCAGTACTACGGTTTGATGGAAATGATTATTTGGATGGGGGGAATATATTGAATGTGGGCACGATGGGGCAAACGGCATTTGTTGTCGCAAAATCAAGTGGAAATAATGGGAATTTCTTTTCTAAATCTCTGGCAGGATTGGGGAAATGTAGATACTATTGCATGTATGAGAATAAAAAACCTACTTTTCTTGCCCAATACGGAAGCCGCTATTTTGGACCTATCGGGCAATCAAAATTAGGAGAATATGATTTGTTGTCAACACAGATAGACTTGGGACATAGTTTGTTGTCGTTTTTTCAGAATGAAGTCGGCTTGAAACAGATGGAAACTGAAATTCTCAATTCGTTTTCTTCAGCTTACTTATTCTTAATAGGGGCATATAATAACAATACTGGTGCAATACCACCTAATTCTTCATATTACCTTAACGGCGACATAGCCGAAATGATTTTTTATAACCGTCCCCTTTCAAATATTGAACGTCAGTCTGTTGAGAATTATCTTCGTTCAAAGTATTTCCCTGGAACGGAACGTGAGCAGTTTTCGTTGGGTGAAACAATTGAGCAGGAGTATAGTTTAAAAACAGTCACACTTACCGTGCCAGATAGGGCGTATTTTCAAACGATTGCATGGAATACAGGCGAAAATACGCAGTCAATCAGTGTTACCAAGTCGGGATTGTATGCGGTACACGTTACCGACGATTGGGGCTATGATTATATTGATACGGTGAATGTGGTGTTTCCATCATTCTCGTACATACCAAACCAGACAATCTGTGACGGGCAGTCGGTGGTGTGGGATTGTGGTTTGAGTGGTGATTATACCTATGAGTGGAGTTCGGGTGAGACAACACAGGCTATAACCATAACACAGGCAGGAAAATATGCGGTAAAAGTAACTGATAATCAAGGCCATTCCATAGTGTCGGATACGGTGACGATAGAGGTGGATGATTTTTCTACAATGGCTAAGTTGGGTGCCGACACCACTTTGTGTAAGGGAAATAGGATAGGGTTGGTCTCGCGTGCGTCGGATGCTACGGAATATCTGTGGAATACGGGAGCTACAACCTCTGTTATTACGATAGAAAATGCCGGTACGTATTCGGTTATTGCAAAAAATGAACGCGGCTGTACGGCCTCCGATGAGGTCGTTGTTACTATAAAAGGTACGGCTCCTATTGCGGCGTATGTGACGCAATATGTGTGCGAAGGCGATGGTACGGAATTGCTTTCAAATTCTACAACGTCGAACAATGCCGCCATAACCAACACGCAGTGGATTGTGGAACAAGACACCTTGGATGGCGTTGCTCAAACACATAGGTTCAGTTCCTATGGAGATTTTCCCGTGAAACTTTTGGTAACAAACGAAGAAACGTGTGTGCAGGTTTTGGAGGATACCATTACTATTCATCCGTTACCAGTGGCTCGGTTTGCTCCCAAAATTTCGTGTCAATATACGGCAAATGAAATAGCTTCAATGTCAACAATTCCGTCGGGAAAAATTGCAAGTTACGAATGGTCGGGATTGCCACAGGTGTGTACGGATTCCGTGGCGTGGTTCGGGAAGGACGAGATAGGCTCGTACCCCTTGTCGTTGAAGGTGATCTCGGATTTTGGTTGTACTGCCGTCGTTCAAGATGTAGTTGAGGTTCGTCCTTCACAAAAGATACAATTTAATCATAGTCGTACTTGTCTGAACGATACGGTGATGTTCTTCGATATAACAGAATATGTTTCGTATAACCCTATTGTTGACGCTTATTGGATGTACGACGGGACAAAATATTCATATCGGAATATGATATTCCAGCGTTTGAAAGATACTTTGCCACATGCCGTCAGCCTGCATGTCAAGACGTTCAATGGCTGTATGAACATTGCATACGATACTGTCAAGGCACACGATTTGCCTTATCCGCACGTAGAAGAACGGTTGTATGCCTGCAAGCAGGAAGAGGTACCGTTTGTTGACAAAGGTAGTTCTCGTGACAGTGTGGAAAAATACCTTTGGACCATAGATGGAAAAACGTACGAGGAAAAATCCCCGTTAGTTGAATTTAATACACCGGGCGAATATGTGTTCTCGTTGGAACAAACAACGGAATTTGGTTGTAAAAATAGCACGCAAGGCGTGGTTGTTATTGAAGAAGCTCCTTTGGTTGATTTTAGTTACTATCCCGAATATGGTGCAGTGCCTTTGGATGTTCAGTTTACCAATCGTTCGGAAGGGGCATTGAATTACCAATGGACATTTGAGCAGTCGTTTGTAACCGACGAGGAGAATCCATCATATACCTTCGAGGACAAGAATAATTCCTATGCAAAATTGCGTGCTTCTTCGGAACATGGTTGCGCGGATTCTGTCATAAAAATGATATCTGCACAATTGTCGGATATGCAGTTGCGGGTGACCGACGTAGTGGCAACCTTGCAACAAGGTATGATACAATATGTTATTCAGATTTTGAATACGGGAAATGATGTGATTCCAGAGATAGAAATAGCTTTGTCAAGTTCGGATTTTGCCACTATGAGTGAAACGTGGTATGGAAAATTGAGGCCAAATGAGGTGCTTACATACGTATTTTCAACAAGGACAGTGGCTCGAAATAATGAATTGCCGACGTATGTGTGCGCCACAGCGACGATTTCTTCTTCAAGTCAGCTGGCAAGTTATTATAGCAATCGATATTGCAAAGACAACACGAATGATTTTTCCGTTTATTACATTGCCCCGAATCCAGTCAGGAAAAATGCGACCATACTATTTACGACAAAACAACAGGGTGATGTGTCTATATCGTGTATTGACAATGCTGGCAAGGTCCGTATGAGTCAGGAACTGAAAGATTTGTCAGCAGGCGTTCATTCGGCTTTGTTGGATTGTACGCAAATTCCCAAGGGGAGATACGTGGTGCAATTGGAACAGGGGAACAGAAAAATTACCACACAATTTGTGAAGGAATAAAAAACAATGGAGAATGTTTTTTAGAAAGAAAACGTATATTTGTAGAAATGTTGTATATTGTAGAGACGCCACATTGTGACGTCTCTACGGAAATAGAATATGTCTGATATTGCGATAAAAATAGAAAACGTTTCCAAACAATACCGTCTGGGGCTTGTCTCCACAGGTACGCTTTCCCACGATTTGAATCGATGGTGGGCTACGAAGGTTATGCACAAGGAAGACCCCTATCTTAAGGTGGGCGAGGTGAACGACCGCACCAAGAAAGGCTCTTCTGACTACGTATGGGCGTTGAAGGACATAAATATGGAGATACGGCAGGGCGATGTGGTTGGCATTATCGGTAAGAATGGTGCGGGAAAATCCACTTTGCTGAAACTGCTCTCGCGGGTGACTGCTCCCACAACGGGAACCATACAATATAAAGGACGTATAGCCTCGTTGCTCGAGGTTGGTACGGGCTTTCATCCCGAACTTACTGGTCGAGAGAATATTTATATGAACGGTGCCATTATGGGCATGAACAAGGCTGAAATTACCCGTAAACTTGATGAGATAGTGGATTTCTCTGGCTGCGAACGCTATCTTGACACGCCTGTAAAGCGTTATTCCAGCGGAATGACCGTGCGTTTGGGCTTTGCCATTGCCGCCCACATAGAACCCGATATTCTTGTTGTTGACGAAGTCCTTGCCGTTGGCGATGCCGAATTTCAGAAAAAAGCCATTGGTAAAATGCAGGACGTGAGCAAAGGCGAAGGACGGACGGTGCTGTTTGTGAGTCATAATATGACGGCGGTGAAGAATTTGTGTAAGACTGGGTACATACTGAAAAACGGACTTATTGATTATACGGGAAAAATTGAAAATGTTATTGAACGATATCTTGAAGGGCAAGAAGAACGGTCTAAAATTAATATTGGTGAAATTAAGGAACGCCAAGGCAATGGTCGGCTTCGTTTTACAGATATAAAATTTATTGATGTCAGTGGGCAATCTCAAGAAACATTCGAAGTAGGCGAATCATTAAGGATATGTGTGGAGTTTAAGATCGAAGAAAATGCTTTGAAATCCACGACATCACGAATTGACATTGGCATTAACGATATGATGGGAAACCGGGTTACGTGGTTAAGTACATATATGTATTCTGATGAGGTTGATTTGGAAAGAGGAAATATTGTATTTGAAATACCGCAACTATTGTTGAATGAAGGTACTTATAACGTCAACTTGTTTTCACAAATAGATGGTGATTTGGCTGATTGGATATGTAACGTGGCAAAAATCAGCATTGTTTTCCATGATTTTTATAAAGAGGGGCGTGTCATACCAGAAAGACAAGGTTGTTTAGTTACAAACTTTAAATTATTATAGAATGAAAAATTGGTTTATAGGTCATATATGGAAACTGCTGGGGATAAATAGGTTACTGTATTACCAAAATGAGCAACAAAAAAAAATTGATGATATTACCGTAACCAACAAAGAAATATTAAAAGCTTTTATATTTAATGATTCAATTAAAGATTGCGAATGGCTTAAGTATAGAAGTTTTTCCGCAGGAGGTTGGGCTGTCGATTATGGTTGCTTGTATACATTGTTTCGCATTCTGAACGATACTCATCCCAAAAGTATTTTGGAGTTTGGATTGGGGCAATCTTCAAAACTAATCCACCAATATGCTAATTATTATAGAGATGTAAACGCGGTAACTTATGAGCATGATTTGGAATGGATAGATTTCTTTAATAAAGGTAAAATAGGAGATTATTGGGTGAATATTTACAAAACTGAATTGCAAGAAATGAATTATAAAGAATATAAAATATTGTCTTACAAGAACAATTGTGAAGAACTGAAAGAACAGAAGTTTGATGTGATAATGATTGACGCCCCCTTTGGATCGGAGCATTATTCCCGTTCGCAAATTCTGAATATAGTCCCCGAATGTCTGAATGATTCTTTCTGCATTATTATGGACGATTACAATCGGCAAGGAGAACAAGAAACCATTAAGGAACTAGAAAATATTTTGTCTGTGAATGGAATAAAATTTTATAAGGCTGATTATAAGGCTAGCAAGGAACACTACTTAATTTGTTCTGAAGATTTACGATTTTTGTGTTCCCTATAAATGAAGGTATGTTATTGTCAATATTAGTCATATCACATAATCAGAAAAATGTGCTCAAACGTTGTTTGGATAGCATACTGACTATGCCATTGTCGTTTGAACATGAGATCATTATAAGTGATGATGCGTCTACAGATGGGACTTGGGAACTGGCTCAGGAATATGCATCAAAGGTTCCTGAAATTTCTGCATACCAGTGTAATACGGATGATTATAACCCAAGTATAAGGTCGGAACGTAGCGGATGGAATAGATGTAATGCATACAAGCATGCCACAGGTAAGTATATAGCACATGTTGATGGTGATGATTTTTTTCTTGACGGAAGCGATATCTATAAAAAACAAATTGAATTATTAGAACTTCATCCGGAATGTTCTTGCTGTATGGCAAATGATTTTGACCTTAATGACGGAGATAGTTTGTCTTCGGCAATGATTCGTCATAAAGAAAGATTTGAAACAGGATATGTGTTAGCCTCTAAAGAATATATTTCTAAATACTTTAGGGAGTCGCATGTTTTTGTTTATAGACGAAATCCTTCTATCAATCCTGCCACTTTATATGGTGGATATTATGTTGACACAATTATAACCGACCATCATCTGCAGTTTGGTGATATAGTATGTCTTGATGATGCTGGATATGTTTACGTTCAGTATAAATCATCAATATGGACAGAAATGACATCTTCAAGTGAATATTTGGCTTTTAAGCATGTTTTATATATCCCATTGTTAATTCCCAGCTGGAAAATGGTTTTTTATTCATCACAAAATCATTTAAAACAATTGCTTAGAGTAGTATGGTTGGCACGCTCTGGATATACCCTTTCTGAAGATAATAAAAAATGGGTAAGTAAGTTCAACTTATACACATACAAAGTATTATGCAATAAAATAAAAACCCGAGATAAAATTCATTTAGAGCTTCTTGCAAGATATATTAGTTTATTGATAAAATGGGAACCGTCATTTATGCTACCATATAAAATAATATCTTTATTATTATAATGAGAAACATCGATTATCGGGTTAAAATTGATGAAAATGTACGAAAAGCAGAAGTCAAACAATACTTTCCAGGATTGTGATTCAGGGCTGTTATCCCAACTGGACGTTTTGGACGTAAAACCCGAAGTGTCAGACCATTTTTGGTTGGTGGCAAAAACATTCTTGGGATATTGGAATAAAATTGGGTAAAAAACTACGCTTCATAACAAACGTGTTATGTATTTTTGTATATTTGAAGAATTCAAATAATTCTATTATGTCAAAAGAACAAATTATTCAATTGCCGAAAATAGAAGATGTTCGTGGAAATCTTTCTTTTATAGAAGAAAACTGGCATATTCCATTTGCAATAAAACGTTCGTTTTGGATATACGATGTTCCTGGTGGAGAACAAAGAGGCGGGCATGCGTATCGTGAGACGGAAGAATTTATTGTGGCTCTTTCTGGCAGTTTTGATGTTGTTTTAGATACAGGAGAGGAAAAGAAGACCTATCATTTGAATCGTTCGTATTATGGTTTGTACGTCCCCAAAATGATGTGGCGCGAGATGAATAACTTTTCCACAAACTCCTTGGCGTTAGTATTGTCATCGACCAAATATGACGAATCAGATTATATTCGGGATTATGACCAATTTAAAAATCTTGTGTTATGAAGAAAAGTTCCGTATATGACTGCCAGTTGCTTGATTTGGGCAAAAAGCACCAGATAAAAGGTAATATAACTGTTGTGGAAAATGGAGTGGATGTTCCATTTGATACAAAACGGGTGTATTATTTATATGATGTTCCTGGGGGAGAAAGCAGAGGTGGACATGCGCATAAAAAATTATATCAGTTGTTGGTTGCGGCAAGTGGTAGTTTTTCTGTTACATTAGACGACGGGACGGAAAAGCGTACTATTGTTCTCAATCGTCCATATCAAGGATTACTTATTGTTCCTGGAATTTGGCGAACTTTGGATGATTTTTCTTCAGGGAGTGTGTGTTTAGTTTTGGCTTCGGAAAAATATGATGAAGCTGATTATATTAGAGAGTATCAATTGTTTACGGAGTATAAAAATGATTCATCCATTATCTGATTGTCAAGCTATTGTACCAACATCTACCAATGTGTGGCAATATACGGTTGTGCTACCAAATGCAAAAATTGGAGCCAATTGTAATATATGTAGTCATTGTTTTGTAGAAAACGACGTGGAAATAGGCAATAATGTTACGATTAAATGTGGAGTGTATTTGTGGGATGGGCTTAGGGTTGGAAATAATGTGTTTATAGGTCCTAACGTGACATTCACGAACGATAAATATCCACGTTCCAAACAATATCCGGAACATTTTTTACAAACGACAATTGCTGATGGGGCAAGCATTGGTGCCGGTTCTGTTATATTATGCGGAATAACTATTGGTAAGAATGCTATGATTGGAGCAGGGAGTGTAGTAACTAAAAATGTTCCCGAGAATGAATTGTGGGTAGGTAATCCTGCTCGTTTTGTAAAAAAAATATAGTTATGATACCATTCCTCTCGTTAAAAGAGATTACGGCAAAATATGCCACCGAAATACACGAGGCGGTGTCTCGTGTGACAGATTCTGGTTGGTATTTGTTGGGAAAGGAACTTAGTTCGTTTGAAACTAATTATGCCAATTATATCGGCACAAAATATTGTATTGGTGTAGCCAATGGTTTGGATGCCCTGACGTTGATATTTCGTGCCTATAAGGAGCTGGGTGTCTTGAAAGATGGCGATGAGGTGATTGTTCCTGCCAATACGTATATAGCGTCAATTCTTGCCATAACAGAGAACGGACTTGTTCCTGTGTTGGTGGAACCAAGATTCGATACTCTTGAAATTGACGATGAAATAATTGAATCAAAGATTACCACAAAGACCAGGGCGATAATGATAGTTCATTTATATGGTCGCTGTGCATATACTGAAAAAATAGGGGAATTGTGTAAGAAATACAATCTAAGATTGGTTGAGGACAATGCCCAAGCTCACGGCTGTATGTTCGGAGCAAAAAGAACGGGGGCAATTGGCGATGTGGCAGGGCACAGTTTTTATCCTGGGAAAAACCTCGGGGCTTTAGGTGATGCTGGAGCTGTAACAACCAACGACGAGATATTGGCCCAAACAATTCGTAGTATTGCCAATTATGGCTCTTCAAAGAAATATGTGTTTGAATATTGTGGTCGTAATAGTAGGTTAGATGAAATACAAGCAGCGGTGCTGAATGTGAAGTTGAAATATTTGGATGAGGATAATACACGTCGCCAACAGATTGCAGCCTTTTATTATGATAATATACAGAATCCATATATTACATTGCCGACGCGAATACCAGATGAAAACAATGTCTATCATTTGTTCCCTGTATTTTGTGAGAAACGGGATGAATTACAGCAATATCTTACAGAGCATGGTGTGCAGACAATCATCCATTATCCCATCCCGCCTCATAGGCAAAACTGCTATAAGGAGTGGAACGGTTTGTCATTTCCTATCACAGAACGAATTGCAAACGAGGAATTAAGTTTGCCGATAAGTCCTGTATTAACAACAGAAGATGGCGTAAACATAGTGAAACATATTAATGCATTTAAGTAATATGGAAGAAAAAATGCCATTAGTTTCTGTTGCTGTAATAACGTATAACTCTTCAAAATATGTTTTGGAGACGTTGGAGAGCATAAAAGCGCAAACATATCAGAATATTGAGTTGATAGTATCAGATGATTGCTCTACCGATAATACCATACAGATATGCAAGGAATGGATAGAAAAAAACAAAGCACGTTTTGTTAGAACACAAATTGTTACTATTGAAAAAAATACAGGGGTTTCGGCTAATTGTAATAGAGCGGAGGATGCATGTAAAGGAGAGTGGGTGAAATTGATAGCAGGGGATGATTTGCTGCTTCCTAATTGCATAACAGATTTCGTGGAATATGTAAAGAATAATGTTGATGCTGTATATGTGTTTGGAAAAGTTAAATTCCTCGGAGGAACAAAAGACAATATTGATTATAGTTTATTTGCTTTAGAGACAGCCGAAGAACAATTAAAAAAACTTGTTTTAGGAACGTGGGTTCCAGCTTGTACTTGTTTTTATGATAGAATACGAAGTAAGAAAGAGGGGTTGAGGTTTGACGAAAGAATTCCTATGTTTGAAGATACTCCTAAATGGATAAATGTGCTAAAGAAAGGAATACCTTTGAGCTTTATAGATAAATATGTATGTGTATATAGAATAGGTCATAATGAGTCGTTGAGTTCGGGTATTAAGTATAGCCAATCATTTATGAGGTCAAAAAGATTAGTCCATTTTTATTACATATATCCAGAATTGATAAAAGTAGATGAGCAAAGAACAATTGAAAAAGTTGTGGATTTTGAAATGAGGTGGTATTGTAACTATTTTGAAATCAGTGAAAGTTTATCTTATAAATTAGGTAATTTACTATTACAACCATTAAGAGTATTAAAGACGATTTTAAAAAAATAGTATATGGAAATGCCATTAGTTTCTGTTGCTGTAATAACGTATAACTCTTCAAAATATGTTTTGGAGACGTTGGAGAGCATAAAAACGCAAACATATCAGAATATTGAGCTGATTGTATCAGATGATTGTTCTACCGATAACACAATACAGATATGTAAGGAATGGATAGAAAAAAACAAAACTCGTTTTGTGAGGACACAAATTGTTGCTGTTGAAAAAAATACAGGTGTTTCGGCTAATTGTAATAGAGCGGAGGATGCGTGCCAAGGCGAATGGGTGAAGATAATCGCAGGAGATGATTTGCTGCTTCCTAATTGCGTAACAGATTTTGTGGAATATGTTTATAATGAGCAAGATGTCAGTTGTGTTTTTGGGAGAATAGAAATATTCAATAATAGAAATAAGGTTATTGAATGTGGTGTATGGCCAGACTATTCTATTTTTAACTTAAATACGTCTCAAGACCAATATGAGTATCTTCTTAATAAAGGGAATGGTATCCCTGCGGCTTCTTGTTTTTATAATAGAAGGCGAATGTTTGATTTAGGAATTCGTTATGATGAACGTATACCTTTTATTGAGGATAGACCGCGTTGGTTACAATTATTAAAGAAGGATGTTTTATTGCATTTTGTTGATAAGACAGTTGTTAGATATAGAACATCTCATAAGGACTCGTTATCATCAGGGCAGTTTCATAATGAAAAGTTTTATTCATCTGGGCGGTTGGTGTATTTTTATTATTATTTTCCAGAAAAATACAAGGAAGATAGCGATTCGTGTATAAGGGATATCGTACGGTATGAAACCCATATCTATATGAATTACATTAGTGTGCTAAATTCAACAGCATTCCGGTTAGGGAGTTTTTTGTTGAAACCCTTATATGTACTAAAACATATTTTGAGAAGATAGATTTAAATCTTTATATTTTTATCTAACGAGGAGTCAATTTTTTTTTGTTTATTTACAATTATTTTATTTGTATTATAAAAGTAAGTTATGGGAAAATATACAAAAGAAGATTTGGATAAAATCTGGGGAAAAGGAATTCCTATAGAAAAGAAAGATAAATCACTTTATAGGAAAGATAAATTTGGAAATACAATGTATCGTTATTCATATGGTAAAAAATCGTCAATGGGTTGGGAAGTTGATCATTCAAAACCTAAGGCCAAAGATGGTTCAGACCATTTGAATAATTTACAACCATTGCATTGGAAGAATAATAGAAAAAAATCCACTAAGTATCCTTGCAAATCTATATGAAGAATATAGTATTGTAAGTATTATTGTTATTCCCATAAATATAGTTATGAATGATATAAATAGTGAGGTCTAATGCATAAATATCTAACATTAGAATTCTATCGTTTATTATTCACAATAGTAATCTGCCTACACCATTCTCAACTTGTGCCGTTTATCAGGCACGGGTATTTAGCAGTGGAGTTCTTTTTTATTGTTTCGGGATTTTTGCTTTGCAAAAGTTTTTATGAGAAGGGTCTTACTGTTAAGGATTATTTTGTTGGACGAATAAAAAATTTATATCCACAATATCTATTTGCTTTAGTGGCGATTAGTTGCTATCTGTTGTTCCGTTATTTTTATCATGGGATGGGGAACATAGAATCCATTGCCCTCAATTTTTTATCGGAACTATTTGTTGTACAAGGTTTATTGCCTTGTCTGGGTGCAAACAATTATCCTATGTGGTATCTTGCTGTTCTGATATGGGGAGGGGTAATCGTTTATTGTATTTTGAGAAAATGTTCTTCAAAACTTTTATTCGTTCTATGTCCATCATTTGTGATAGGTTATTATCTTTACAATTTCTCGGTTTCAAGTTCTATTGAATTATGGTCTGGTGTTAATACTCTTCTGCGTGGTATTGCCGATATGTTTATTGGAATTATGTTATACAAGATAGTTGTGAAAGATACGAAAACAGATAGCATAAAGAAATGGTCCGTTTTGTTTAAAACAATTGGTTTAATAGGTTTGGGCGTATGTATATGTTCAGAACAATATCTTGATAAATTTTCGTTATTATTTTTCCCTATATTATTGGTTGGTGTGTTTTATTCTAACACAGATATCTTTCATATTAGCAAGATATCGAAATATTGTTATCCGATGTATTTAAATCACGCATTGGTTGTCGATTGTAGCCGAAGAATTTTATTGCGTTATTTGGATAGCGAATGGGTTGCATTGTGTTGTGTAGTGCTTGTCCTAATCTATTCTATACTAACTTATCATATAGTAAATTGGATGCAACATAAAATAATAGGATGAAACGACAATTTGAAAATATTATCAACAAACTTCCTTGCAATATTGCTCCAGAATATACTGCATTATATACTGCTAAATCACAGTATAACAGTCCTATCTTACATGTGAGAGATTATTCAAATGTTTTCGTCTCACACGAAGGTTTATGTTGGAAGAATTTCCATCTTTTACCGTATTCAACATTCAATATTAATTCGTCATACGATGCAAAGCATGGTTGGGAGTTTTTCCGATTGGTCACAGAGCAATATCTGGTAAGCACATTCGGGAAAAGTTTGAAAAAAATCACTTTGCCTGCAAATAAACAATATGCTGTTATTCATACAAAATGGTTTAATTATTCGTTTTGGATGACTTCAAGTTTGGTCCGTTTACGAATGCTCTATAAACAGACAAATGATTTCACCTTGATATATCCTGAAGTATGGGACAACATAGCATATATTCAAGAAACATTACGGGCGTTCCCGAATTTGAAAATAGAGAAAATACCCGCAGGAGTGCATGTACAGGTGCCTCATTTGTTGCTGCCCGAAGTTCGTCCGTTTACTGCGTGCCTAAATGG
>JAEEGL010255601.1_pt1 | contig 51572 bp, 49 predicted proteins | sample 9134231 | NCBI WGS metagenome assembly JAEEGL01 (sample SAMN16246548, study PRJNA631951) | gut metagenome | biome: gut microbiome; feature: rumen; material: fiber-attached | host: Bos | place: Iran: Karaj | collected 2018-10
CTTGAGATGACCCAGAATTCCATCCGCCAGAAGTGGACGGCCGAGGAGGTCGACGCCCAGCTTCACAGGATCATGTCCGACATCCACGCCGCCTGTCTGAAGTACGGCACCGAGGAGGACGGATACATCAACTATGTGAAGGGCGCCAACATCGCCGGCTTCATCAAGGTCGCCAACGCAATGGTCGACCAGGGACTTGTATAAAGGATTCAAATGAAAAACAGCACGACATTGATGTCCAGGCGTATCCGCAGTATTCTGCTGATATGCAACAGCTATGACGGGTTCTCCCTCGAGGAGGACGGCAGGATAGAAACGCAGATCGCGCAGGAGTACGCGGAGCTGGGTCTGAGCAACCCGCCGCAGATCCGGCGGGTGGAGACTACGGCCGATGCGCTCACCCTCTTCGGGGAGGGCGAGCGCTTCGACCTCGTCATCACCATGTATTACGTTGGAGAGATCAATGTCTTCGATTTCTCGGAGAAAGCGAAGGGGTACGATCCGGACATGCCGATCGTGCTCCTTTCGTCCTTCTCCAGGGAAGTATACCGCAAGATCGAAGCCTTCGGCCGTTCCTGCATAGACTATGTCTTCTGCTGGAACAACTCCACGGACCTCATCATCGCCATCATCAAGCTTCTGGAGGACAGGATAAACGCAGAGGACGACATCCTGGGCGGGGGAGTGCAGGGCATCCTTCTGGTGGAAGACTCCATCAGGTATTACTCCACCTACCTGCCCGCGCTCTACCGCATGGTGCTGCAGCAGAACAAGGAGTCCATCAAGGACACCCTGAACGAGCAGCAGCAGATCGCACGCAAGCGGGCAAGGCCCAAGATCCTGATGGCCACCAACTACGAAGACGCCGTCGCGCTGTACGAAAAATACAAGACCAACCTTCTCGGAGTAATCACCGACGTAGGCTTCGTCCTTCACAAGGACGACAAGCCTGCGGACGAGAAGATAGATGCCGGCGTGGATCTCTGCAAGATGATCCGCTCCGACAATCCCCGCATGCCCATCCTCATGCAGTCCTCACAGGAGAGCATGAGGTCCGTGGCCAATGGACTTGGCGTCGGTTTCATACGCAAGTCCTCGAAAATGCTCCTTCAGGAACTTGAGGAATACATCGAGCGCGAATTCGGTTTCGGAGACTTCGTCGCCGTGGATCCCGCCACCGGCATCGAGATCGGCCGCGCCAGGGACCTCTACGAATTCGAGAATCTCCTGCGGACCATACCGCCGACCGTGTTCAGGGCGCTGGCGGACAAGAACTATCTCTCCAAGTGGCTCTATTCCAGGGGTATATTCAAGCTTGGAAAGGCACTCAACCCCGTACGTTCCGAAGATTACGACGACGTGGAGTCCCACCGTGCATATGACCTCAAGGTCATCCACGACTACCGAATCTCGCAGGCGCTTGGTGTCGTCGCAGCCTTCAACAAGGACACGTTCAACGACACGATCTGGTTCTCGCGCCTCGGCTCCGGCTCCATCGGAGGCAAGGCCCGCGGCCTGGCTTTCCTGAACAATATCCTCGAGAAATACAACCTTTACGACCAGTGGGAGGACGTGCACGTGATGGTGCCCCGTACCCTGGTCATCACGACGGAATGGTTCGACCGCTTCATCCATGAGAACGGCCTGAAATATGTCATCGACTCCGACATGAGTGACGACGACCTCCTGTCCGAGTTCGTGGCCTCGAACCTTCCGAAGGAACTGATGGATTCGCTCAAGGCATTCATCAAGGTAGTCCGCAAGCCTCTCGCAGTCCGTTCCTCCTCACGTCTTGAGGATTCCTACCATCAGCCGTTTGCGGGGGTCTATTCGACCTATATGCTTCCTTGGGCCGACCATACCGGACAGCAGCTCAGGCTCCTCTCCAAGGCCATCAAGAGCGTGTATGCCAGCGTGTTCTTCTCCGCTGCCAAAAGCTACATCCAGTCCTCCGGAAACGTCATTTCCGAGGAGAAGATGGCCATCGTCATCCAGGAAGTGTGCGGCAGCGAGGACCATGGATTCTTCTTCCCGACCGTGTCTGGTGTGGCGCGCTCAATCAATTTCTATCCCGTCGGCCACGAGACCGCCGAGGACGGCATCGTTAAGATCGCCTATGGCCTGGGGAAGGCCGTCGTGGACGGAGAACAGGTCCTCCGGTTCTCTCCGAAGTATCCCAAGCATGCCCTGCAGGTTTCCACGCCGGAGCTTGTCATGACCGATACGCAGAAGTCGATGCTTGCCCTGAGCATGAGCCCCGAGCGCTTCAAGACCTCCGCGGACGAGGCGGTCAACCTGGAGCGTCTTAACATCGTGGACTGCTACAAGTTCCGGTCATTCTCCAAAGTCGTCTCGACCTGGGACTACAGCAACATGCGGATGGTCGATTCCGCATTCCCGGAAGGGCCTAAATACATCACGTTCGCACAGATGCTGAAATACAACACTTTGCCTGTGGCGGGCATAGTGGACCGTCTGCTGCAGATCGCGAAGGACGAGATGAAATGCAATGTCGAGATCGAGTTCGCGGCCGATTTCGAGCCGGACGGCAGGGCTCTGTTCAATGTCCTGCAGGTCAGGCCGATATCCGTCGACACACGCTTCGCCGACGTCAACTGGGACAAGATCGATACGGACGGTGCGTTCCTTACCTCAGGCTGTGCTCTCGGCACCGGCTGGGTGGAGGGAGTACACGATGTTGTCTACCTGAAAAAGGATGCCTGGAACGTGCTCAAGACCCACGACATTGCCACGGATGTCTCTGCAGTCAATACCCGCATGCTCGAGGAGGGGAAAGGTTATATCCTAATCGGTTTCGGCCGCTGGGGCACCAGCCAGCCTTCGCTGGGCGTGCCCGTGCGCTGGAGCGACATCTCGGAGGCCAAGGCCATCGTCGAATGCTCCCTGCCTGATTTCCAGATCGATCCCAGCCAGGGGACGCACTTCTTCCAGAACCTGACTTCCTTCAACGTCGGTTACATCAACGTCAATCCTTACGCGCACCGGGGGGACAGGCTCGACTTCTCCGTGCTTGACGCGCTTCCCGCCGTCAGTGAAACCGAGTATCTGCGCCACGTCCGTTTCCCGGACGAGCTGCAGGTCTGCATCGACGGCAAGACCAACAGGGCCATGATCAAATGCAAAGGATAATCATACTTGATTTCGGGTCGCAGACGACCCAGCTTATCGGCAGGCGCGTGCGCGAGCTGCACACCTTCTGCGAGATACTTCCTTATGACAAATACCCGTCCGACGATTCGGACGTGATAGGCGTGATACTCAGCGGCTCGCCGCTGAGCGTGTATGCGCCGGATGCGGCCAGGCCCGACCTGTCGGGCATACTCGGCCGCCTGCCGGTGCTTGGCATCTGCTACGGCGCGCAGTTGCTCAGCTACAGCCTCGGCGGCCGCGTCGAGCCAGTAGGGTCACGCGAGTACGGCAGGGCCGCCCTCTCATCCATCGATCCCGGCTGCGCACTCTTCGCAGGAATAAACGCACCGTCGCAGGTTTGGATGAGCCATGGGGATACCATTACAGAACTACCTGGGGGTTACAAGGTTACAGCTTCTACGGACAGTGTGCGCATCGCTGCTTTCAAGGCGTCCGACAAGCCTGTGTGGGGGGTGCAGTTCCATCCGGAAGTGATGCATACCACCGAGGGGGCAAGGCTTCTTGAAAACTTCGTGGTAGGAATATGCGGCAGCCGCCGCGAGTGGACTCCCGACTCGTTCGTGGAGAGCTCGGTGCAGGAGCTGCGCTCCATGCTCGGTGACGACAAGGTGGTCCTCGGCCTTAGTGGCGGAGTGGATTCTTCGGTCGCGGCCGTCCTCCTGAACCGTGCCATAGGAGCCAACCTGACTTGCATATTCGTCAATCACGGACTCCTGCGAAAGCGTGAGTTCGAGGATGTGATGGAGGACTATAAGGGACTGGGACTTAACGTAATAGGTGTCGACGCGTCGGATGCTTTCCTTTCCGCCCTGGCGGGGGAATCCGACCCTGAGCGCAAGCGCAAGATAATCGGTGCGAAGTTCGTCGAAGTGTTCAATGCCGAAGCTGCAAAGATCGAAGGCGCCCGCTGGCTTGCGCAGGGTACCATTTACCCGGACCGGATAGAGAGCAGCAACATAACCGGCAAGGTCATCAAAAGCCACCATAATGTCGGCGGACTGCCCAAGGAGATGAAGCTCAAGCTCTGCGAGCCGCTCAAATGGCTTTTCAAGGATGAGGTGCGTGCGGTCGGCCTCAGCCTCCGCATGCCTCGCCGGATGGTCTTCCGCCATCCTTTCCCCGGGCCCGGACTCGCGGTCCGAATCCTCGGCGACATCACTCCCGAGAAGGTCCGCATCCTCCAGGACGTGGATGACATCTTCATGCGCGGGCTGCGCGACAACGGCCTGTACGACAAGGTCTGGCAGGCCGGAGCGATACTCCTTCCCGTTCGGACCGTCGGCGTAATGGGCGACGAGCGTACATACGACCGGGCGGTCGTTCTCCGCGCCGTGACCAGCTCGGACGCGATGACTGCAGACTGGGCCGACCTTCCCGTCGGCTTCCTGCGTGACGTGAGCAATGAAATCATCAACAAGGTCAAGGGCGTCAACAGGGTATGCTATGACATATCGTCAAAGCCGCCTGCAACCATAGAATGGGAGTAAAATATGTGTGGGATAGTAGGTTACGTCGGTGGCCGCCAGGCATGTCCGGTACTCGTGAAGGGCCTCAGGAGGCTAGAATACCGCGGATACGACAGCGCCGGTGTTGCGCTGGTCGGCGCGGACGGTTCGCTCAATGTCTATAAGTGCAAGGGCAAGATCGACGCCCTGGAAAAGTTCCTTTCCGACAAGGACACTCAGGGGACGATAGGCATCGCCCATACCCGCTGGGCTACCCACGGTGAGCCCAATGATACCAATGCCCATCCGCATTTCTCCGCGGACGGGAGCATAGCGATGATCCACAATGGCATCATCGAGAATTACAGGGTGCTGAAGGAGGCACTCTCCAATGCAGGCGTCGTATTCCGCAGTGAAACGGACTCGGAGGTGCTCGTGAACCTGATCCAATATGTCCGTGACAGCGAAGGGTGTTCCCTCGAGGAAGCCGTACGGCTCTCGTTGAACAAAGTCGTCGGCGCATATGCCATCGCCGTCATAGAGAAAGGTAACCTTGACCGCATCATTGCGGCGCGCCAGAGCAGTCCGATGGCCATAGGGGTGGGGAAGGACGAGTTCTTCATCAGTTCCGACGCCTCGTCCATCGTGGAATACACCCACGACATAGTCTATGTCGAGGATGGTGAGATAGCCGTTGTGGAGAGGGGCAAGCCGCTGCAGCTCATCACGTTGGAGAATCAGGAGGCCGACGTCAGGGTCACTACGCTCGATATCTCCATTTCCGACCTCGAGAAGGGAGGTTATCCCACCTTCATGCTCAAGGAAATCAACGAGCAGCCGCGCACCATAGTGGACTGCATCCGCGGCCGCATCAACTCCGAAAGCGGAAAGGTGATCCTTTCCGGGGTACGGGACAATATAGACCGCTGGCTCGCGGCCAGGCGCGTGATCTTCGTCGCGTGCGGTACTTCCTGGCATGCGTCGCTCATCGGCAAGCAGCTTCTGGAGAACATCTGCCGGATTCCGGCCGAGGTGGAATATGCTTCGGAGTTCCGCTACCGCAATCCCGTCCTCTATCCTGACGACGTCGTCGTTGCCGTATCGCAGTCCGGAGAGACTGCCGACACGCTTGCGGCCATTACGCTGGCGAGAAAGGCCGGGGCATTCGTTTATGGCATCTGCAATGTGATCGGCTCGAGCATAGCCCGGGCGACGGACAGCGGCACCTACGTGCATGTCGGCCCCGAGATCGGCGTCGCTTCTACCAAGGCTTTCACAGGTCAGGTGACGGTAATGGCCATGATGGCGCTGACAATAGCGGAACGCAAGGGCACGGTGTCTCCGGAGTACTACGAAGAGGTATCCCGCGGACTGCTTTCGCTTCCCGAGAAGCTTAAGGAGGTCCTGGAAGTCAGCGGGCAGGTCGCAGACCTTGCCAAGATATTCACATACGCCCACAACTTCATATACCTCGGCCGGGGATACAACTATCCCACCGCTCTGGAGGGAGCCCTCAAACTCAAGGAAATCAGTTATATACACGCTGAAGGTTATCCTGCCGCCGAGATGAAGCACGGCCCCATCGCACTGATTGACGCAGAGATGCCCACTGTCGCCATCGTCACACCGGACGTGACTTACGAGAAAACCCTTAGCAATGTCGAAGAGGTAAGGGCCCGCGGCGGAAAAGTCATCGCCGTGATGGCCAAGGGAGACGAAACCGTCCGCAAGATTGCGGACTATGTGATCGAGGTCCCCGCTTCCACGGATTGCCTGATGCCCATCATAGTTTCGGTTCCGCTTCAGCTTCTTGCATACTACATCGCAGTCTACAAGGGACGCAACGTCGACCAGCCACGCAATCTGGCCAAGTCCGTCACGGTCGAATAAGTCACTGTGCGAGGACTGCGTCGGCGAGGGACTCGAGGGCGGGGATGTCGGAAGCTTTCATCCTGCTGCGGATGGTGACTACGGGACCGACGAGTTCGATTTCCTTCATCGAGCCTAACATTTCCTTCATCACGCGGGCTGCGGAAGGGGCCCAGGAGCCGTTCTCCAAAAGGGCGACACGGCGCTTGGAGTATCCCTTTATCTGAAGTCTGTGAATGAATTCATACATAGGTGTGAAGAGACCGGCATCGTAAGATGATGCTGCAAGGATCACGGCAGGGTAGCGGAATGCATCCTCGACGTTTTCGGCGAAGTCGGAACGGCAGAGGTCGCTGAGCACGACTTTCTTCGCACCTTTTGCACGGAGTATGTCGGCGAGCTTTTCCGCAGCCTCGAGGGTGCCGCCGTGGATGGATGCGACGGCTATGAAGATGCCTTCGCTTTCAGGAGCGTAGCGGCTCCAGGTATCATAAAGCGAAATGTAATCCCGGAGGCCGTCCTCAAGGATGGGACCGTGGAGAGGGCGGATGGTACGTACAGGCAGTCCGCCCAGCTTGGCCAGGAGGGCCTGGACCTGGGCACCGTATTTGCCGACTATGTTGAAATAATACCGTCTTCCCTCGCACGCCCAGTCATCGTCGTCGCGGCCGTAGAAGCCGCACTTGGACAGCGCGCCGAACTTGCCGAAGGCATCGGCGCTGTACAGTGCGCCGTCGGCCGCATCGAACGACACCATGACCTCGGGCCAATGGACCATGGGGGCTGCGAAGAAGCGCAGGCTGTGCTCCCCGAGCTGCAGCACGTCGCCTTCCTTGACGGCAAGGGTACGGCCGGCAAGGTCCAGCCCTTCGAAGAACTGATCCAGCATCTGGATAGCCTTTGCGCTGGCCACCAGCACGGTACCGGGATAAGCCTCAAGCATCCAGGCGATCATCGAGGAATGGTCCGGCTCCATGTGATGGACCACGAGGTAATCCGGCTTGCGGCCTTCGAGGGCCTCGGCCAGGTTGGCCTTCCACTCCTCGCCCTTGCGGGCGTCGGCAGTGTCCATCACGGCCACCTTATCATCCAGGATGACGTAGGAATTGTAGGCCATCCCTTCGGGGACGATATACTGGCTTTCGAAAAGGTCGAGGTCGAGGTCGTCGACTCCGATATACTTGACTTTGGGATTGAGGGATACGGTCATGTCTTGTGTGTTTGAGCGCACAAATATAGCAAACTGTTTTGAGAAATGGATTCTGATGGTTATATTTGTTCAAACCTGAAAAATCGATTGAATATGGCAAAGTACGTATGCGACCTGTGCGGCTGGGAGTACGATCCCGAAGCCGGATACCCCGAAGGAGGCATCGCCCCCGGGACCCCGTGGGAGGATGTTCCCGCTGATTTCGTGTGCCCTCTCTGCGGCGCTTCCAAAGAAGAGTTCTCCGAGGCATAGAACCATTTACCTCCGCCCCCGGGACGGAGGTTTTTAATAACACACAGTCAATGAAACGGATAATCATCATCGCCGCGATGCTGCTCGCGGCACTGAGCGCTCGCGCGGAGCTTTCCCTCCGTCATCCCACCGGGGACCACATGGTGCTTCAGCAGAATGCCGAGGCCGCTGTCTGGGGATACGCATCACCCGGTTCCACTGTCACTGTCATCCCCTCGTGGGACGGACAGCCCTATGTGGCCAGGACCGATGAAAAGGGCCATTGGACAGCACATGTGAAAACCCCTGCTGCCAGTTACAGGCCTTACACCATCCGAGTGAGCGGAAACGGATCGACCATCAATATCCAGGACGTACTCGTCGGAGAGGTATGGCTGGCTTCGGGCCAGTCCAACATGGAGATTCCTCTCAGGGGCTTTACCAACTGTCCCATAGAGAATTACAACGAAGTCATCACACGCGCGCCGGCCAGGGACCGCATACGCATGTTCTATGCGCACGCGGACCAGACCGACGAGCCGCTCGAGGAGGTGCGCATTACCGAAGGATGGCAGTGCGCCGACCCGAATTCCATTCCGGAAATGAGTGCCGTGGGTTATTTCTTCGCCTATAAGCTCAATGAGGTGCTGGACATACCTGTCGGCATCGTCGCCTTCCCGCGTGGAGGGGCCCGCGTCGAGAGCTGGCTCCCGCGCGAGATACTTCAGACCTACGGGACGGAGGACCTCAGTCCCGAAGCGGTTGCCAGGATGAACGGTTACACCCGCCCTTTCCAGATGTACTACGCAATGGAAGTCCCCCTGCAGGGGTATACGGCCCGAGGTTTCATCTGGTACCAGGGATGCTCCAATGTCGGCCACGAGGATGAGTTCGTCCCGCGCATGCAGGACCTTGTGAACCTCTGGCGCAAGGACTGGGGAGATACGGACGCTTCGATGCCTTTCTATATGGTCGAGATCGCACCCTATCTGTATTCGAGGGACAACGGCGACAGCGGCGCGAAGCTGCGCAAGGCGCAGCACGACGCTGCGAAGGCCATTCCCAATTCCGGAATAGTCTGTACCAACGACCTGGTGGCCCCGTTCGAGGCTGACAATATCCACCCCTGCCGCAAGGAGCCTATCGGCAACAGGCTCGCCTACATGGCCCTGAACAGGGACTATGACTACAAGCGCGTAGCCTATGAGTCGCCGGAGGCCGTGGCCCTCTTCAAGCGTGAGCCCCCGAAGGAGGGAGACAACAACCCTATGGCAAGGTTCTGGCGCATTCCCGCCAACGAGATCAACGTGCGCATAGCCAACTGCCCCAACGGAATTGACCGCGTCAACGAGATCGAGGGTCTGGAAGTCTGCGGAAGCGACGGCGTGTGGTATCCTGTCCGGAAGATACGGTACAACGGCGATACCATGAGCATCACCGTGGACGAGGTCCAGGAGCCCAAGGCTGTCCGTTACGGCTGGGCGGACTTCAAGCCCGGAAACATTCACAGCGTCGAGGGCCTGCCCCTCGTGCCTTTCTGCCTGACTCTGGAATAAACGGTTGACAATATGAGGTTCCGTCCTTTCTTCATACTGGCAGGACTGCTGCTGGTATCATCTCCTGCATTCGCATTGGATCATCCTGGGATAACCGAGGCCCGCAATGCCGCCGGACGTTTTCCGCTGATATCGGGCGGGGCGCCTGCCGCTGTCGTCGTCGATCCAGCGGATGCGCCCGGCGTCCTCATCGCGGCCGAAACGCTTCGGGAGGACTTCGCCCGTGTCTGCGGACGCAAGGCATCCGCCACCGGGTCCAGGGCCATCATCGCAGGTACCATTGACAGCCCGCTCATCCGCGGGCTTGCGGCTGCCGGCGTGCTGGACATTTCACCGCTGGAAGGGCAGTACGAGACGTACGTCATCAAGACTGCCGGCAGTGCCGTCCAGGGCTATGACGAGGCGCTAGTCATAGCCGGAGCGGACATGCGCGGGACCATTTACGGCATTTACGAGATTTCCGAGCAGATAGGTGTGTCGCCGTGGTATGACTGGGCTGACGTGCCGGTCAAACATCAGGAAGAACTGTCACTCGCACCAGGGACATATACTGTTGATCAGCCTGCTGTCCGCTACAGGGGCATCTTCCTGAATGATGAAGCGCCATGCCTGACTTCCTGGGTCAAGAACACCTACGGAACGGACTATGGCGACCATCGCTTCTACGCCCGCGTTTTCGAGCTCCTGCTGCGCCTGAGGGCCAACTTCATGTGGCCGGCGATGTGGGGATGGGCATTCTATGCCGACGACCCCGAGAACAGCCGGACTGCCGACGAGATGGGCATCATCATGGGCACCTCGCACCACGAGCCGATGGCGCGCAACCACCAGGAGTGGGTCAGGAAGAACGATGCGGAAGGCCCCTGGGATTATACCGTCAACAAGAAGGTGCTGGACAGGTTCTTCACCGAAGGGATGGAGCGTGCCAAGGATACTGAGGATCTCATAACAATAGGAATGAGGGGTGACGGCGACGCCGCCCTCGGGAAGGAAGGTGAAGAGGCCAGGTACATCAGCCTGCTTGAGAGCATCATCGACAACCAGAGGAAGATCATCAGGAAGGTAACGAAACGTCCCGCGGAAGAGCGTCCGCAGGTCTGGGCCCTCTACAAGGAGGTCCAGCAGTACTATGACCTCGGGCTCCGCGTCCCGGATGATGTGACGATACTCCTCAGCGACGACAACTGGGGCGATGTCCGCAAGCTCCCGACGGCTGCGGAGCGCAGCCGCAAGGGAGGCTGGGGCATATATTACCACGTAGATTACGTAGGTGCTCCCCGCAATTCCAAGTGGCTGAACGTTACCCCGATCCAGAATATGTGGGAGCAGCTGCAGCTGACTTACGCATATGGCGTCGACAAGCTCTGGGTGCTCAACGTGGGCGACCTCAAGCCCATGGAATATCCCATCGACCTGTTCCTCGCCATGGCCCGCAGGCCTGAATCGTTCACTGCAAGCAATCTCCTCGACCATACGAGGGAGTTCTGCACCGCGGCGTTCGGTGCTGACCAGGCAGAGGAGGCGGCCCGTATACTCAATCTCTACAGCAAGTACAGCGGACGGACTACGGCGGAGATGATGGACAGGAGGACTTACGACCTGGCTTCCGGCGAGTTCAGGCAGGTCTGCGACGATTTCGTCCGGCTGGAGGCGGAGGCGCTCAGGCAATATCTGTCCCTCGCTCCCGAGGCCCGCGACGCATACATGCAGCTCATCCTTTTCCCTGTGCAGGCGCTCTCCAACGTATACGACTTGTATTATGCTCAGGCCATGAACCACGACCTGTACGCCAAGGGAGACCCTGATGCCGACCTTTGGGCAGACAGGGTGGTGAAATGCTTCGAACGCGACGCCGAGCTGATGCGGCAGTACAACAAGGAGATGTCCGGCGGCAAATGGGACGGGATGATGACTCAGAAGCATATCGGCTACCGGTCATGGAACGACAATTTCCCGGCAGATATCCTCCCAGAGGTGAAGCGGCTGGGTGAAGTGGAAGCCGGAGGCTTCTCCTTCACCGCGCCGCGCACCGGATATACGGCCGTCGAGGCGGAGCATTATTTCGCCTCAGAGGCGCCCGAAGGCACTGAGTGGACCGTTATACCATATATGGGCCGTACGCGTAGCGGAGTGGCCCTTATGCCCTATACGCTGCCTTCCGATGGCGCGTCGTTGCGCTACAGGGTGGAACTTCCGGCCGGTACGGACAATGTCAAGGTCCACGTCATCACCAAGTCGACCCTGGCTTTCAACAACACCGGCCACCGCTATGAGGTGGAGATGGCAGGGGAGAAGCAGGTGCAGCATTTCAACGCCCGCCTGAACGAGGACCCGGCGAACATCTACTCCGCCTACTATCCTACTGTCGCACGCCGGGTTGTCGAGACTGTGTCGGAGCTTCCGGCAAAGGAGGGATGGAACGAGATTGTTATACGTCCTCTCGATCCGGGCATCGTGTTCGAGAAGATAGTAGTCGATTTCGGAGGATATACGCCTCAATTCCTTTTCGGAGACGAGTCCCCGGCATCACGTTGACGTGCTTTGACGAAATCTTGTTATATTTGCCGTAATTTGAACGTAATGACTATGATTTCGTTGCACGCATTCCAGGTTTTCCTCATCGTAATGGCGACCGTTGCCGTCGTTGTGTTCGTCTGCCTGTTCTTTGTGGATGCTGGTTACGGAAAGTTCTACCAGCCCAAGTGGGGTCCCTCGCTGGACAACCGCCTGGGCTGGGTGCTCATGGAAGCTCCTGTATTCGTGGCAATGCTCCTGCTCTGGTGGTTCTCGGACCGGAGGAGCGATCCGGTGCGCCTGGTGTTCCTCCTCATCTTCGAGCTCCATTATTTCCATCGTTCCTTCATTTTCCCGCTCCAGATACGCGGCCGCAGCCCTATGCCGCTCAGCATCATACTGATGGGAGCCCTGTTCAACACCCTGAACGCATTCATGCAGGGCGGATGGATCTTCTATTTTTCTCCGGCTGACATGTACGCAGCATCGTGGCTGACCAGCCTGCCGTTCATCCTGGGCACCGCCGTCTTCTTCTTCGGGATGTCCGTCAACATCGGCTCCGACACCATCATCCGCAACCTCCGCAAGCCGGGCGACACGGCCCATTACCTGCCGAAGGGAGGGATGTTCCGCTATGTGACCAGCGCCAATTATTTCGGCGAGTTCATAGAATGGGTCGGTTTCGCCATCCTCACCTGGTCGTGGTCCGGGGCCGTTTTCGCCCTCTGGACCTTCGCCAACCTTGCGCCGAGGGCTGCCCGTATATACGAAATGTACAGCAGGGAGTTCCCGGACGAACTCGATACCTCGAAGACGAAACGGATGATACCCTTTATCTATTGACATGATTGATTCTCCGATATTCACCCCCGTACGGATAGGTCCCGTAACCCTGCGCAACCGCGTCATCCGCTCGGCTGCGTTCGAGAACATGGCCTATGGCAACAGGCCCTCGCAGGACCTGATGGATTATCACGTGGCTGTGGCGCGCGGAGGCGTCGGAATGACGACGCTGGCGTACGCTTCCGTGAGCCGGAGCGGACTGTCCTTCGACGGGCAGCTGTGGATGCGCGAGGAGATCGTCCCCGCGCTCAGGGAGATAACGGATGCGGTACACGCGCAGGGAGCGAAGGCTTCCATCCAGCTCGGCCATTGCGGCAACATGACACACCGGGCGACCTGCGGCTGCATGCCAGTGGGCGCTTCCGGCGGTTTCAACCTCTATTCCCCGACCTTTGTCAGGAAACTGCGCGAGGATGAAATAGAAGCGCTGGTGGAGGATTTCGGACGTGCCGTATGCCTGGCCCGGCAGGCGGGATTCGACTGCGTCGAGATCCACGCCGGGCACGGCTACCTGATAAGCCAGTTCCTATCGCCCTACACCAACCGCCGCCGCGACCGTTTCGGCGGTTCACTTGAGAACCGTATGCGGTTCATGAGGATGGTGATAAAGCGCGTCATGGAGGCTGCCGGTGATGACATGGGCGTATTGGTGAAGATGAACATGCATGACGGCTTCCGCCGCGGCATGCAGCGTGAGGAATGCCTAGCGGTCGCACGCGAGCTCGAGAGGCTCGGAGTCCATGCCATCGTCCTCTCGGCCGGATTCGTCAGCAAGGCCCCGATGCAGGTGATGCGCGGGTCGATGCCGGTTAAAACGCTTGCACATTACATGGACATGCGCAGGTTCTGGTGGCTCAAGGCCATGGTGCGCCTCTTCGGACGCATCATCATCCCCACCGTACCTTACAAGGATGCATATTTCCTGGAGGATGCGAAGGAGTTCCGCAAGGCCGTGGGCCTGCCGCTGGTTTATGTGGGAGGAATGGTGTCGCGTGCCTCGGTCGAGGAAGTGCTCGGAGAGGGGTTCTGCGCCGTGCAGATGGCTCGCGCCCTTGTGCACGACACATCCTTCGTCAACAAACTCCGTGACGGGGAAGTGGAGCGGAGCGGATGCAGGCATTCAAATTATTGCATCGGCCGCATGTATACGCTTGAAATGAAATGCAATCACTGCGCGGGCGAGCTGCCGGCTTCCCTTCGCCGTGAGATAGACAAAGCCGAGAAGAGATGGTCGCACTGATTACCGGAGGGAGTTCCGGAATGGGGCTGGAGTTTTCCAGGGAGCTGGCCGCACGTTCATGCGACCTCGTTCTCGTGAGCAACCGTGAAGACGAGCTCGCAACTGCGCAGGCAGCATTGACCGGGGAGTTCGACGTTCAAGTACGGACTCATTTCCAGGACCTTGCGAGGCAGGAGGCGGCTGATGAACTTTTCAGCTGGTGCCTCGGCGAAGGCATCATCCCCGACATCCTGGTGAACGATGCCGGGATGTTCTTCTTCAAGGAGCTTCAGACTGACGACCTGGAACGTGTCCAGGCGATGATCAACCTCCATGTCACTACCGTCACGCGCCTGTGCATCCTGTTCGGCCAGCAGATGAAGGAGCGGGGGAGCGGGTACATACTCAACATCTCCTCGATGGCCGCGCGCATCCCGGCGCCAGGTATCTCGGTCTATTCCGCCACTAAGGCATATCTGCGCATTTTCGGACGCTCGTTCGCATTTGAACTGGAACCTTACGGAGTCAAGATGACGACGGTATGCCCTGCAGCCATTGCCACGCCTCTCTACAGGCTCAATCCCAGGCTGATGAAACTAGGGGTAGGCATAGGCCTCATCCGCACGCCCCGCTGGCTGGCACGAAGGGCACTGCGTGCGATGTTCCGAGGCCGCAGGATTATCAGCCCGGCATTCATGAACGTATGGCTTCCTGCGCTCGTCGCGGCACTGCCGGGACCGCTGGAGTCGAGGATCTGGAAGAAACTCAAATGAGCAGGATCATCATCACCGGGGCTTCGGGCTCCATGGGCGCGGCGGCCACGCGGTCCCTTGCGGGGCAGGGGCATGACATTGTCATGGCCTGCCGCAACCCGCAGAAGGCCGAGGCCGTACGCCGCGCCATCCTGGAGGATTATCCCCGGGCGTCCATCGATATCCGGACGCTTGAACTTGATTCCTTGAAGTCTGTACTGGCCTTCGTGGAAGCGCTCGGACAGGAACCGGTAGATACGCTCTTCAACAATGCCGGAGTCATAAGCAGGGGATACTCGCTGACCTCGGACGGCCTCGAGAACACATTCGCAGTCAATTATTTCGGTCCTGTCCTGCTGACCCTTTCGCTTCTTCCGCTGTTGTCGCCGGATGCCCATGTAGTGAACATGGTGTCCCTGACCTGCCGCTTCGTCAGCATAGACCGGACTTCGTTGCATCCCCGGCCGGATGATTTTTCACAACTCGGCACCTACGCACGCTCGAAGCTCGCTCTGCTACGCTTCTCGCAGGAGCTTTCAAGACGCCATCCGGGCCTGCACGTCAACCTTGCCGATCCCGGAATAGTGAACTCCAACATGATATCCATGGGACGATGGTTCGACCCTTTGGCCAATGTCGTTTTCCGTCCCTTCTGCAAGTCTCCGGAAAGAGGAGTCCGTCCTGCCCTCGATGCGATTGCGTCCCCCGAAAAGGACCGCTATTTCGTCGGCAGGCGTTGCATGCCCGTTCCTTCACGGTTCTCTGACACCGGACTGGATCTTGCCATCTGGGAGGAAACGGAACGGATTTTGTCAGGCTGTATCCGATGAATATGCTCAGAATCAGAATTATACTTCCGCTTTTCCTGTCCGTATCCCTCCCTCTGTCTGCGCAGCGGGTGGAGCTCCTGCCTTTCGGCGACTTCGAGCACTGGACGGTCAGGCACATCCAGGAGTCCGCAATACTCGGAGGAGAGACAAAGACGCTCTACGTCCTCGGCCCAGACGAGGTAATCGAAGGCAACAAGGTGTATGACTACTCGAAGACCCCCTGGGCCTCTTCCAACGCTTATGCAAAGGTATCAGGAGTGACCAAGACCAGCCTTTCCGTTGAGCCGGACAGCGGCCCTACTGGACGCTGCGCCAAACTCTCGACGGTATTCGCGTCATGTCGCGTGGCCGGGCTCGTCGAGATACAGGTCCTGGCTACGGGTTCGTTATACTGGGGCAGGATGTTCGAGCCGATAACGGGCGTCAAGGATCCATATTCAAACATGGACTGGGGTATACCGTTCACTGGCAAGCCTTCTGCCCTGCTGGTCGATTACAAGGCGTACCTGCCGGCCACCGGCAAGCTCGTCAGGGGGACCACTTTCCGCAAGACGGAGTTCGCGGGCGAGGATCCCTGCCGGGTATTGCTGCTGCTCCAGCGACGCTGGGAGGATGCCGACGGCAACATCCACGCTGAGCGGGTAGGTACGGCTGTCCTCAGCGTGGGCCGCAGCACGCAGGGGTGGGTCAAGGACGGCCGCATCCCGGTTGTCTACGGTGCAGACGGCAAGCGTTTGCAGGGCCTCATGACAGGGGAGACCGCACTGTATGCGGTCAACAGCCGCGGGAAGCGCGTAAAGATACTGGAGGACGGCTGGGCCGGAGCCGATGCTCCGTGCACCCATGCAGTCCTCCAGATCTCCTCGGGCTCCCGCGGCGGCTTCACCGGCGCGCCGGGGAACACCCTGTGGGTGGACAATCTCCGTATGGAGTATCCGCGTTGATGCCGGCTAGATACCGGAATTGCTGTCCTCGTACTTCTTTATCTCGGCGTCCTTGGCGTTGTAGTTGATCTGTGCTGAAATGAGAAGCGCCTTGAGGTTGTCAAGGGATGCCTGGGCGTCGGCATAGGCCTTATCCAGTTCATCAAGTTTGACCGTCTCCTTCTCGAGCTTGGCCAATGCCTTCCTGAGGTCTTCTGCCTTCGTCTCCGTCTTGTTGCCCTTCGCAACAGCCTCATCGAGGACAGCCTGTTTCTTGTCCACGGAAGCCTGGGCGGCAGCAATCTTATCCATGATGGCTGCCTTGACGGTCTCATAAGTATCGATCGTCTTGTTGGCATTGTCGAGATTGGTTGTCGCAGTGGACAGCTCCTTGTTGAGGTAGGCGAGTTCGGTGCCGCGGAACCAGTCGCGGTAGCGCACCCAGGCATGCAGCCAGACCTTGGCGATGCTCTCTACGGCATCAGCCATGATGACCTTGCTGTACTCCAGGAAATGCTCCTTGTACGCAGCAGAACTGCGGTAGGAGGCTCGTGTGATCTGCTTGGGAATCCTGTCGGCGGGGATAAGCCTGTATGCCATCAGATATGAATACTGCGATATGCCGCTCATGTAGCTCCAGGTATTCTTGCAGCCTTCACCGCCCCATTTCCAGATGAATTCACGCTCTTCGAGTTCCTTCTCGACGTATTTTATAAGTTCCGTCTGCTCCTGCTTCGCCCTGGGATAGCCTTCCGGGTCATAGAAGAAACGCTCGTTGTCTTCGTCGATGTAGTAGGAACTCTGGACCTGCTTGTCCCACTCCTCCTCGATGAAGGCATGGACATCATTGTCATTGGCGAAGGAACGGGCATCGCAGTGCAGGGGCATGTGGCAGTCCGCGATGTAGTGGGAGAGGATGAAGAAACGCATCGCGATATGGTTGTTCGAAGGCACGATCGGGGAGCCTCCGTTCTCCATTGTGAGGATCTTGAACGAGTCGATCAGACTCTCCGTAAACGCTTCGCAACGGTCGCAGATATTGTGCGATGTGTCCAGGTAGTAAGGCTTGCCGTACAGGTCGGACATGAGCCCGTACTGGTACAACTGCAGTGTCTTAGGCATCATGGTGAACCTGTCGGACGAGGATTTTTCGTCCGGCTTGTACTTCGCGATATGGCTCGTGCCCATGTCCTTGAATACGGAATCCGGATACCAGGCCCCGGAAAGGACGAAGTCGCGGTAGTTCTTGAACCAGGTGATGAGAGCCTTGGCGTCATCCGCCTGCCTCTCGGGAATCGTGGCCTTCTCGATCCTCTTCATGGCCATCATGGCCAGCCATGCGTGCGTGTATTTTTTCATGATCCTCGGTGTTTTCCGTAAATATAACAATCCTTTTTCAAAAATGATTATATTTGTAAGGAAGAAAGCAATAATAAAACCATTATGGAACAGGAAATTAGGATCGAGAAAAAGAATCATCGGCTCAACGTCACGGTGTATCCGGACTTCGTGGAGGTCACCGTATTCATGTCAGACGACGATTACTTCAACGTCACGCTCAACTCCTCGAGGATGAGCGCAACCGCCAGGGCTGAATACGAGAGGACCGCTCTCAGGGATTTCGCAAAATCCATATTCAACGGGGACGTCGCAGACCAGCGCATTTTCTCCTCTGCACTGGAGATGTATGAGTACAAGGACCGTTTCGGGATCAAAGTGCCCAACAACAACGGCAACGAATGGTTCAAGAAGGTCTGCTTCGACATCAGTGCACAGAATACCGGGAAGAGTATCCTGGCATACATCGGGAAAAAGAGTGACGAATTTGCGAAAAAACGCTGAAAGGCTGAAACAAATCCGGTTCTTCAACGTCTTTAATATGCTGGCTGGTTTTATCCATTGCCTTTACGGGAAGAATTCGTAAATTTGGAATAATAAAAAGAGAATAAGATGAAACGCACCCTCACTATCGTCGCATTACTGATGATTTCCGCGCTCGCTTTCGCCCAGCGCACGGATTTCTGCTCCGTCAAGGCCGATTCCAAGGAATATCAAGTGTTCTCGTATCAGGACGAGGGCGGCACTCCCGGATACTATCTGAGCCTCGGAGCCCCGGCCGGTACCTGCATCTATATCGGTGCAAATGCCGTTGAGGCACAGCGTACGCTCAATTCCCTGGTCCATCTGGTCGATTCACCGGAAGGCACTGTACAGGAGTTCCAGGCACGCGCATTGGCCGGCGGCAAGCTCGGCGCTTTCGGCACTACCCGCTCTGTCGTGGAGAAGAAATCCGGCTCCAAGCACGTTTCCTTCCCCTTCGGCCAGAATGAGTCATCCCTGTCCAAGAAGGCGGCCACATCCATCATCGCCGCCATCAAGGGCTCGCTTAAATAATCGGTCCGTTGACATATAAAGAAACGGCTGACCGTTCCCGGCCAGCCGTTTCCCATTTTCTGCATTGTTCTATTTGAAGAGCAGGCGTGCGAAGGTGTTCAGGTAAAGGCGCCAGTTGAACCACACGTGGCCGCCGTCGGAGGCGTAGATGGTGTGTTCCATGCCGTTGCGCTCGAGGGCCTTGTCGAGGACCTCGGTGCCGGGCCATGCGAAGTCGTCGGTGCCGCATCCGACCCAGTAAAGCTTGTAGCCGGCCTTCTTGATGCCCTGGAGCTGGGCGTCGAGCTCGTCGCTCTCACGGATGCCGCAGCTGAGGGGGCAGATGTAGTCGAACACGTCAGGATAGAGGATAGTGGCGCGGGTGGTATGTCCGCCGCCCATCGAGAGACCTGCGATGGCACGGGAGGCCTTCTTGGGGATGGCGCGGAAATTCTTCTCGATGAATGGAACAATCTCCGTCACAAGGCTCTTGACATATGCGTCGGGCTCGCTGACCTGCTTGGTGGGAAGATTCAGGGTGCCGGCAGCCTGCTGTCCGGGATTGCCGTTGGGCATGACAACGATCATAGGCTCGGCGAGACCCTTCTCGATGAGGTTGTCGAGGATCTGGGCGGTGCGGCCCATGGAGATCCAGGCTTCCTCGTCACCGCCGGCTCCGTGCAGGAGGTAAAGGACGGGATATTTCTTCTTGGGATTGGCCTCGTAACCATAGGGGGTGTAGACGGTCAGGCGGCGGTTGATGCCGAGGATCTTGCTGTCATACCACGGATGGCTGACCGTGCCGCGCTGGTTGGCTTCGACATAGTTCTCGCTGCGCTCTCCGGGGATGATGACCATGCTGAGGAAGCGGGTGCCGTCCCTCTGGACGAGGATGTTCTGAGGATCGTTGACGGAAACGCCGTCCACGACGAAATTGTAGGTGTAGATCTCCGGACGGGGGCAGGGGAGTTTGACGGACCAGACGTTGCCTTCTCCGCGGCGCATGTCGATGGGAGCGCCAGTCCAGGAGGTGCTGAGCCTGACATAGGTGGCGTAATCGGCACGGAAGCGGAAGGTCACGCTGTCGTTCTGGATTTCGGGAGAGACGACGCGGCCGCCTCCTCTCTGGAAGTTCGCCAGTTCCTGGGCGTTCAGGGCGCATGCAGCCATGCAGAGCGTGGCGATGACGGTAAGGATCTTTTTCATTCGAGTCTGTGTTTTAGTAAGTGTTTGTGCAAAGATAGGGAACGCTTTGTTTACGGGCTTTACGCAATAGTCAAGATGTTTCACATAATGTTCAAACGGTTTTTCTTGACTGGCTGGAAGAAATGGAGTAACTTCGCACATCAAAAAACGATGAAGTCATGAAAAAGATCATTCTTTTCGCAGCGATGCTCGTCGCAGCTGTCGCATGCACGGGGAACAAGGGCCCCAAGACCCTGGTCCTTTATTATTCACAGACCGAAACGACCGCCAAGGTCGCACAGCAGATAAGTTCGCTCCTCGGGGCCGACATCGAGGAAATAGCCCTCGTGAACCCTTACGACGGCAGCTACCAGGAGACCATCGCCCGTTCGAACGAGGAGAGACAGAGCGGCAGGCTCCCGGAACTCAAGCCCCTTGCCTCCGACCTTAAGTCTTATGACGTCATCTTCATCGGCTATCCCATCTGGTTCGGTACCTATGCGCTGCCTGTCGCATCGCTGGTCAAGAGCGTGGATTTCAGCGGCAAGAAGGTCGTTCCTTTCTGCACGTTCGGCAGCGGCGGCCTCGAAGTCAGCGTCAATAACCTGAAGGATGCCCTTCCTGGCGCTGAAGTGCTTCCCGGCTACGGCGTCAGGTCGGCCCGCATCGACGCGATGCCCAAGGAGGTCGAGAACTTCCTGAAAGCCGGCGGTTTCCTTGAGGGAGAGTATGAGGAGCCCGGTGACTTCTCCGCGATGCATCCCGCATCCGAGGAGGAGGCGGCACTTTTCGACGCTGCGGTTTCGACCTATCCCATGATCAACGCAAAGGCCGAGAATGTCGCTTCCAGGGCTGTCAACGGCGGTACCGAATATCTCTTCGAGGCCCGCGACATTCCCCGCGACCCCGAGCATCCGGAAATGGCTGCCGTCAGCAAGATCTATGTCCTCGCCCTCGACGGACAGGATCCCGTATTCACGCGTGTCGCGAGGTAGATCCTCACATTCTCGCTTTTTCCTCCGAACCGGCACCCGTGCCGCGGTATTTGCTCTGTGCGCTGTTGAAACTGTAGCGGACGGAGAGTTCCAGCCGTGACGTGTCCATGAGGTTGGTCTGATAGAAGGTGTGGCTCCCGAAGTCGGCGAACACGTTCATCATCGCTGTACCAAGCAGGTCCTGCCCGTCAAGCCTTATCACCAGTGAACCGTCCCGGAGCAGGGTTTTCTGCACGGCTGCGGTTACATTGGCGTACACGTTCCTGACCAGAAGCGTCTGCGAATACCCCCTGGACTGCACCAGCCCGCCCAGTTCGAACTGCCATCCACCTTTCACCGTCAGGGTGTTGAGCAACTGCGCAAACCAGATCGGTCTGCCGTTGAACTTCGTCACACGGATACCTGAAGGTTCACGCGGATCCGGGGCGTTGACAGTAAGCCACTGGGGTTGGATTCCCAGCGTATAGTTCATGTTCCACGGCCCCACGGTCGGGGTAAGGTTGACGAATGCGCTCATCGTACGGTAAGGTGTTTCGATATTGCGGGGCTTAACCAGCACGACGCCTTCATCATCCCAGGCCGTTGACCAGGTCACAATGGCATTGTCAGTACGGGTATAATTGACCATCAGGGTGATATAGTTCCAGACCGTGGTCGCGCTGATGTTATGGGAAAGCTCGGGCTGGAGCTGGGCGTTGCCGCTCTGCCAGGTATATCTGCTGTTGTAACGTATAGCGCTGGAAAGGTTCGCATAATTGGGTCTCGTGGTCTTTGCACTGTAATTGAGCATCAGCTGTACGGGCCCTGCCGCACCTGCCCATGACAGGGTGGGGAACCAGTTGCCGTACTTGCGCTGCAAGTCGTTCTTCGGTGCCAGTGCGTCCATGTAGGAGTACCTTATGTGCTCGTAGCGGACACCTGCGTTTATCATTCCCAGTTTGTCGAGAGCCACGCCGTAAGAGGCGAAACCGGCGATATTGTCTTCCTTGATCGATGCGGAGGACGCAGGGATATCGACGCCGGATATGCTGTACACGTCCTCGCGGCGGGAGAAGGTCTCCTCAGTACCGAACTGTAGCTGCCCTCTCCATACGGGACAGGACAGGACCGCTTTCGCAGCGTATAGGCGGCCGGTATTATAACTGTCGGACAGTATCCTGGCATCGTGCGTCATGGGACTGGTCTCTTCCGACACGGAAGACGCCGAGTCGTCCGTCCCATAATAATCGAGGTTTACGTCCACGCCAAGCTTTCCGCCAATCAGTCCGTTATAATAGATGTTCCCGCCAAGGTTGTACGGGATACGGGCGCCGATGTGGTCTTCCGACTCTGTCACGATGTCGTCCACGGGTGTCCCGTCCTTGGATACTGAACTGGTCACCGTCGTCCTGACGTCATAGGTCAGATGCCTTCCCCATTCCACCTTCCCGCCGAGGAAATGGTTGTCGGCGAGCTGCCAGTTCACGCCGGCATTGCCGTATACGGTATTGCCATGATACTCGTTTGTAAGCGACCCCGTATCCCTGATCAGGAAATCCTTCCCGAACGAAGTCTTGTCGATGTCGCTTTCCTGGCGGAAGGAATTGCGTGAGTAGTTGACACCTCCGAAAAGGTCCACGCCTCCGGTGCGGTAGTTTACGTTCAGGCCCGCGTTCGGGTCGTTGTTCTGATACCATCGCGGCGACTGGGAGTCGGAAGCGTTGAAATTGAAACCGAAGCCATCGCCCTGGCGGCGTATGGTCCTGATACGCACTACACTGCGTACTGTGGCATCATACTGTGCCCCGGGATTCGTAATGACCTCGACGCTCTGTATCTCATTGCTTTGAAGGCGTTCCAGTTCGCTTGAGTCGGTCACCTTCCGGCCGTTGATGTACACCAGCGGCGACCCTTTGCCGATGACCTCTATGCCGCTGTCCTTGCTGATGATGCCCGGAGTCTTGGCCAGCACGTCGTTCGCGTTGCCGACATTCTCTAGGACGGAGCCGCGCACGTTTGTCTGCAATCCTTCGCCCGTGAGTTTCGTCTTGGGCATCACCGCCTCGATGGTGGCTCCTTCGAGCATTCCCGTATCTTCCTCAAGGCTTATGACGCCCAGGTCGACCGTCCCTGATGCGAGACTGATGCTGCGCGTGCCGTCCTTGTATCCAATAAGTGATGCGGTCAGCGTATATTCCCCGCGGGGGGCCTTGAGGCTGAAACGCCCGGACTCGTCCGTGGCGTCTCCGGTGACTATCTCGCCTCCCTGACGTGTCAGATAGACGGTGGCGAAGGCGAGCGGATTGCCGGTGGAATCCATGACGGAGCCGATGACGGTTCCCCCGTCCTGACGGGCTGCGAAGATGTTGGGGAGAAAGACTGAAAATAGAATGACTTTTAATATGAATCTTTTCATTTCCAATTACATTTTATATCCAAGTGAGTTTGCGCCAGAGGCCTTCCAGGGGCCCGCGTTCGTGATTCCTGAACCATATACGGCAGAATGTATACTGGGCTGCGATCATTCCCACGCCGATCAGTACGGCATAGGTAGTTCCGACCCAATGGTAGCAGGAAAGGCCGAAGCCGCAGAATATGAAACTTCCGAGTATGGACTGGAGGAAATAGTTGGTGAGGCTCATCCGGCCGAATATGCAGAGGTGATGCAGTGTCTTGCGGAAACCTGTGAATGCGTACCAGCAGGAAACCACTGCGGAAACGATCATGAAGAGTATGCAGAAATTCCTGACAGGGGTGAGCCAGACGGATAGTTTTCCAAGTTCGATGACTGTGAGTGCTATGGAAAGGACAACTGATACACAAAGGATTATGTGCCAGTAATGTAGATTGCGGCCTTCATTGTAAAAGAATCTCTGACGGCCAAGTTGCATTCCGAGTATGAACAGGCAGAGAATCTGGGTCAGCCGCCCACTGTAGATGTAGTATTTGACGACGAAGATGAATCCCCATCTGAGATTGCACCAGCTGTTCTCCCAGAACGTCCCGTTCATGTGGACGCTCCCCATATAATCTGCAAGGCCCCAGAGTTTGTCGGTATCCATGTCCCAGCCCGAGAGCAGCCTGTATATCTCTACCGGCTGGATGGCCAGGAAAGCGATGATGACCCATACAGCCTTCGAAGGCAGATAGCTTAACGGTATCAGGATAAGTCCGGTAAAGGCATAGACCATCAGGATGTCTCCGTCGTAAAGTGTCATGTTGACGATGCCGAAGCACAGGAGGAGGAACATCCTCCAGGCGAAACGCCCGGAAAAGGAACGTCCCATCTGCTGCTGGTTGTCGTTCATTATGAAGAAACTCAGGCCGAACAGCATCGCGAAGATGCCATACATCTTGCCGGAAAGGAGCCATGCGAGGATGTCGGCGACTGCCTTGTCGCAGGGCAGGGTGTGGACCGACGGATCGGCCGGAAAGATATTGAAATGCTCAACGGAATGGAACAGGATGATGCCGATTACGGCGATGCCGCGCAGGGCATCGGCCACCTCGATACGGGTGTTGGGGAGATTGCGGGTCTTGTACATTTCTCTGCAGTTTCCGGCAAAGTAAAATCACCCCGGGAATATACGCAATTTTCTGGGACAATCTGCAGGAATATGTGACAAATGGTAGTATATTTGTGTTGGTATGGAAGGCAGAAAGAAGGAAACGTTCATCATCCGCATCACCAGCGTCGGCTTCGCCGTGCTGGCAATGGCTGTTTTCAAGCCATTCGGACTGGGAACCATCAGATGGGCAGCATACATCCATCTTCTCATAATATGGTTGCTCGGGATCATCGTCTGTTATGTTACGGAGGCGATCCTCAAATATATATTGCGCATGCCTGCGTCGCTGGACAAAGGAGTCGATTACGTCATCAGGCGCAACCTTTGGTTCCAGGTCATCAATACACCTCTATGTGCCCTGATGGTCTGTGCTTACCTGCAATTGGCGACAGGTCGGTGGACGGAGCATGACCCCTGGACATGGGCCGGCTATTTCCAGACCCTGGCCATCCTCGCCTTCTGTTCATTCGCCATCGGCCTGTACTGGCGCTTCAAGTTCCGCAGCCGGTACCTCGCCGCCGAGCTGGAGGAGGCGCGGCAGCTGAACGGGCAGCTGCAGAAGATGCAGAGCGCAGCGGATGTTTCCGACCCCTCTTCCGAAGTCATTCTCACAGGGACGACCAGCGGGTCCGTCCGCCTGTGCGTCCATGACCTTCTCTTCGTGGAGTCCGTCGGCAACTATGTCAGGATCTGTCATCTGCGTGACGGTGCCGTGTGCAGCGACATGCTTCGCGCGACTTCCGCGCAGATGGAGGAAAGTCTCAAGGCTTATCCGACGATCGTGCGCTGCCACAGGGCTTTCCTCGTGAATCTGTCCCAGGTGGAGCGTTTCGCCCCGAAAGAGGGAAACATGCAACTCGTACTCAAGCATTGCGAAGATCAGATTCCGGTTTCGCGCAGCCACACGGCTGAAGTGAAAGAAAGGCTCAGACTTGTTTATTAAATTTTTTTATTAAATTTACGGAGTAATCCACAAGACGAACTTATGCTACTTAAGATCATTCTCCTCATCCTTTTCTTCGCCGTGATGATCGGCGTCGGTATTTATTGCCGCAGGACTGCTACGGACGTGCAGGGCTTCGTGCTCGGAGGCCGTAATGTCGGTTCATGGCTCACAGCCTTCGCATTCGGCACTTCCTATTTCTCCGCGGTCATATTCGTCGGATACGCCGGACAGTTCGGCTGGAAGTATGGCCTTGCGGCCACCTGGATCGGTATCGGCAATGCCCTCATCGGCTCCCTGCTGGCCTGGAGGATCCTTGGCCGCCGCACGCGCCTGATGACCCAGTACCTCCAGAGCGCTACGATGCCGGATTTCTTCGGCAAGCGTTTCTTCAGCGGCTCGCTCAAGGTCGCTGCTTCCATCATCGTGTTCATTTTCCTCATCCCTTATACCGCTTCGCTCTATAACGGACTGTCGAGACTGTTCAGCATGGCCTTCAACATCGATTATATCTGGTGCGTAGTCGGAATGGCGCTGCTTACAGCCATTTACGTGCTTGTCGGCGGCTACATGGCCACTGCAGTCAACGATTTCATCCAGGGATTGATAATGCTGGTGGGCATCTGCGCCGTCATCGGCTCCGTGCTCGCTGGCAACGGCGGATTCACCGAGGCGGTACAAAGTCTCTCGCAGATCCCTTCCGAAGTCGCTCCCGGCCTTAACGGAGCATTCGTCTCGTTCCTCGGCCCCCAGCCGATCTACCTGCTGGGCGTCGTTCTCCTGACCTCTCTCGGAACCTGGGGACTGCCGCAGATGGTGGGCAAGTTCTACGCCATACGCAACGAGGCGGCCATCCGCAAGGGCACGTTCATCTCCACTTTCTTCGCCATCATCGTGGCAGGAGGATGCTATTTCCTCGGCGGATTCGGCAGGCTCTATGGCGGAAGCATCGAGTATACGGCTGCCGGCACACCGGTTTACGACAGCATCGTCCCCTCAATGCTCGCGTCGCTTCCTGACCTCATGATCGGCGTCGTCATCATTCTTGTGCTGTCGGCATCGATGTCGACCCTCTCCTCTCTGGTGCTCACTTCCGGTTCCACGCTTACGCTTGACATCATTGACCCGGCCATCGCGAAGATGCGTGCCAGTTCCCGTCGTCTCGGAGAGCGCAACAAGCTCCTGTTCATCCGACTGCTTGTGCTCTTCTTCATCGTCGTCTCCTCGGTCATCGCCATCGTCCAGGCCAAGAGTTCCGTCACGTTCATCGCCCAGCTGATGGGTATTTCGTGGGGAGCCCTCGCGGGCGCTTTCCTTGCACCGTTCCTCTACGGTCTTTACTGGAAACGCACCACGCCCGCGGCGGTATGGGCTTCCTTCATCGCGGGCGTAGTCGTCATGTGCGGCTGTATGTACTGCACTTTCACGGGCAAGACCTTCATCAGCCCGTATTTCACCTCACCCATCAACGCCGGCGTGCTGGCGATGCTCCTGGGCCTGGTGATCGTGCCTGTTGTGAGCCTGTTCTCCAGGGTGAGCCACAAGGAGGAAGTGGACGGGATGTTCGACTGCTATGACACCACCGTCACCGTCCGCGCTTCGACTTCCCTGGTCGAGGATCAGGAAAACTAGAAAACAAGGATATAACCTGCGCCGAGTACGTGGCATGCGCCGACCAGGCCGGCCTTGTCAAACGTATGGTACATGTAGTAGAAGTCGAAGGAATGTCCCTTCCCGAGGCTGATCTCGGTACCGGCGTAATGAAGTGAACGAACCCACCCCTTGCCGTCGAGGCTGCTGAAGTACTCGAACATAAGGTAAGGGGTGAATCGGCTTCCGTCGGCCCTGTACTGTCCGCGCAGCCTGGTCCTGAGGGTGTTGGATATGGACTCGGAAGAGGGATTGTAGGCCAGCTCGTATTTCTCCCTGAGGGAGACGGCAAGCTCGTCACGCTTCAATGTCTCGTTGAGGGTGAGGACGCCCTTGTGCTGTACCATGTTCCCAGCCGACGGGATGTTCCAGTACTCGTAGCTGAGGTCTCCCTTGAGCCAGCTGTTGAAGTTGTATCCGGCACCGGCCATTGCGAACCAGCATTCGGTATCGCTGATGTTGTCGAAGGAGCGGTGCTCCAGACGGGCCATGGCATATGGCGCCCCGAAAGATTTGATGAGTTGGATGCTGCTCCAGGTTCCGAGATCGGAAAAGGACTGGGCGTTAGCCTGCGCAGAGAAAAGCGCAACGGCGCTGAGGATGGTGATAAATACCTTTTTCATACACTACTGAAAGGAGTTATTCATTAAGTTCAAGGCAAAGATAATCAAAAAGACATAAAAAAGAAGAGGCCGGCATGTTTATGTCGGCCTCCATGTCTTTACTTGATCCGTTATCTGTTCATGATCTCGATGGCCTCCCTGTCAGGGGCATTCAAGACATAACTCTTGTCTGCAAGGATCATGGTCGCGCCTTCTTCGGTGGTGTATGCAGGCCAGTCGGGGAGACCGGTTCTGCCGTTGGGGTTGCCTGTAGCCATGAAATTGTAGAGCGCTTTCGCCATCTTCTTGGAAAGGTTCCTGGGGTACTGACCGCCGCCGGTGTGGGACACCTGAAGGTCGGTGTTCATAAACCAGAACGCGATGTCCATGGTATGGAATGCGTGGAGACGGCCGTCGAGGATAGGAGGCTGCCAGTCGAACCAGGCTACGTAGACGGGAGCGTTCTGTTTGACCTTGAGATCCGCAGTGGCGAGAACGCCGCTGCGCGAGCTGGCGACCAGGTCATTAATCTCGATGGGGAGTTTGTCAGGGAAAACCTTTGCGAAAGCCTCATAGACCGCGGCCGCCTTCTCTTCGCCGACTGCAGGGGCGAACCTTCCGCCTCCTTCCGCAATCATGCGGATGGCTTCCTCCTTGGTGGCGGCATGTTTCCTGGCGTCATCGCGGGCGGAAGGCCACTCGGCGGTGGTTGAGCAGATGAGCATGGGGACATTCGAACAGTGGTCGCTCTGGAAGAAATCCCCCACTGGAATGTGGTCGCCGTCGGCGATGGGACCGAAGCCGAAGCGGCCAAGGCCCGGATGGGTCGCCGCATACTCTCTCTGCACCCTGTTTGCCAGGGCCATGTAGTCTTCGTACGGCATTTCCTGGAGCTTGTACATCTCGTCCGGTTTCAGGCCTGCAGCTTCGAGAATGGCAAGGCCGAGGCCCTGTGCCGCTTCCTTGTCAATGGCCTGCGTAGCATTGCCGCTCAAAGCGACGGCCTTGTGTATCAAGCCTTTGGTCTCGGGCATGGCAACGAGGTTGCAGACCTTTGCGCCGCCGCCGCTCTGTCCGATGATGGTCACGTTATCGGGGTCGCCGCCGAAGTTCGCGATGTTGTTGTGTACCCATTTCAGGGCTTCCACGAGGTCGAGGATGCCCACATTGCCCGAATCCTTGAACTTGGGATCGACACCGGAGAAATCGGTGAAGCCTATGGAATTCAGCCTGTGGTTGGGAGATACGAACACGGCATTGGTGTAATGGCTGAAGTTCTCGCCGTTGTACTCGTGATGCTCATAGCTGTTGCCGCTTGAGAAACCGCCGCCGTGGAGCCACACGATGACAGGACGCCTGGCGTTGTCGAGCCCCGGAGTCCAGACGTTCAGGTTGAGGCAGTCCTCGGACATGTCATAATAGTTCCAGCAGTCCAGGAAAGTCGCGATGTTGTTGGGATATTTCATTACTGACTGCGGGGCGCATGCGCCGAAGAATACGGCATCCTTCACTCCGTCCCACGGCTGCGGCGGCCTGGCCGGCATGAAGCGGTTTTCGCCTGCTGTGCTCGCCCCGTAGGGAATGCCAAGGAAGGTGTAGGTGTCGCGCATGATATAGCCCCTGACCTTTCCGTACTGGGTATTGGCAATGGCTATGTCGTCGCCGATGAACAGCTGCTGGTCCGTACGGCTGAAGAAGTTCTCATCCTTGTCATTCCTGCATGAGACAGCAGCGAAGACGGTTGATAGGATCAGGATGGGAAGAATTGTCTTTTTCATAAAGCTGGTATTAAGGTTTCAGTTATCAGAGTGGAGAAAGTTATCGCTGGGGAGGGACCTGCGGGGCGCCCTGGGGACGGCCCCCGGGTCCTCCGGGGCCGCCCTGCCCGCGCATGCGGTTGACGGCCTGGTACTGGCCGGGGCGTACGGTGTCAAGCCAGTTGGCGTCCGTACGGGGCTTGTCCGACCTTTCGACCGAATGCACCTTGATGTTCTGGCCTCCGAGGACTATCCTGTCAAGGAACGAGTCGATTTCGTTCCAGAACCATTTCAGGGGAAGGAGCGCCATGCAATGGTCTCCGCCGAAATACTCGTTCAGCATATAGGGAACGTCCATGGCGTAGAGCTGCTGGCTGACATAATAAGGCCCGAAACCGTGGCGGGCGGGGCCACGCTCGATGTCGAAGGTCACGGTAGGGTCGGCGGAACCGTGGAAGAAACACATCGGGCAGGGTTTCCTGTCCCATCTGAGCTCGGTATCGTCCTCGCCTGTAAGATAGACCGCACCGGCCATCGGAACGACGCCGGCATAGTTGAATCCTTCAGGGAGGTTCTCCTTAGCGATCCTGTGGCCCGTGCAGATATAATACTCGGCATTCATGCTGTTGATAGCACCGGCACTGCTGCCGCTGATGACGATCTTGCCGGGATCGATGTTGTACTCGTCTGCATGCTTGATGAGCCAGGTGGTGGCGGCATAGATGTCCTCGACGCCAATGTCGATGGAGTACTGGAAAGGATTGTACCCTTCAGGGGGAGTGATGAGCGGCTTGCCGTCCCTGCCGCGTGCAGAGCCCAGGCGGTAGTCGATGGCAACGCAGACCCAGCCCTTTTCGCAGAGATGGTCGTAGAGGGGATTGCAGAGCGCATCGATCCTGGATCCCATGGCCCAGGCACCTCCGAAGGAATAGATGAATACCGGCCGGCCTCCCTCCGTCTTCCGGTCCTTGAACTGATAGATGTCCATGAGGATGGGCTTGGAGTCGCGGACAACGAACTCCACGGTGGTCCTGTCAGCCTTGGACACGACCTCCGTCTGCTGCGGTGGCTGCGCTGCAGCATTGAAGGACAATGCCGCAGCGAGGGCCGCGCAGAAGATTGTTGACTTCTTCATATCTGGATTTTTGACAATTGACTATCTGCCTTGGGGGCGGGGGCCGCCGAACATGCCGCCGGGCATGGCGCTGCGCTGAGCCGCTGCCTTCCTGGCCTCCTCCATCTCGTCCAGGCCGCCGAGCCAGCGGGCGAGCGAGCCCAGGAACTCCTGGCGGCAATAATCAATGGGGTCGTTCATGCCAAACTCCTTCAGGTTGAATCCCCAGCCGTGGACTCCCTTGGGGAAGAGGTGCATTTCGGCAGGAACCTTGTTCTCCAGGCATGCCTCGTAGAAGCGGAGGCTGTTCTGGGGAGGAACGACCATGTCGTCGTAGCAGAGTGCAAGGAATACCGGGGGAGTGTCTGGTGTGACCTGCTTCTCGCACGAGTATTTCTCCACGAGAGCGTCGCGCTGTGCCTGCCTGGCCAGATATTCGTCCATTGAATGGCCTGCCCTGTCGTTCCAGGCCGTGTCGTTGCCGATGAGGGCGAAGCGCGAGCCGGTGTGGGTGAAGGACAGGTCCATGGTGATCACGGGATAGATGAGTATACCGAAATCGGGACGAGTGGCAGGATCGTCGTAGAGGACCACTCCGCTGGCCGCCAGATGGCCGCCTGCGGAGAAGCCCATGATACCCACCTTCTTGATACCCAGCTCTTCAGCATGGCTGCGAGCGTACCTGAAGGCATTGTGGACATCCTCGAGCGGGGCCTTCCAGCTGCCATGAGGCAGGCGGTATTTGAGCACGCCTACGGTCACGCCCTGCTCCACCAGCCATGCAGCAGGATAGAGGCCTTCATTATAAGTTGCAAGTATGGCATAAGCTCCTCCGGGACAGACGATGACCATCTGCCCGTTGGGATTCTTCGGCCGATAGATGTCCATCCTCGCATAATCCGCGACATTCGCCATTGTACCGGACTTGTCGATGGTCTCGGGACCGGAAGGAGTGGTGGGATTCTGCACGGCGGTGGCCAGTGCAACGACGTTCCTGGCAATGACAGGGTCGTCCTTTACGGCAGAAGCAGCCTCATTGGCATCCTTGGCATAGAAGAATACGGTCCTGTCGGGACGCAGGGAGATGTTGGGCTGTGCCTGGAGATGGAAAGACATGGTCGCGAAGGCGACCGCAGCAAACAATATTCTTTTCATGATATCAAAGATTATTTTCCGAGGAGATAGAGAACGGGGACATCGAGGCGCGAGGCCCAGGAGCCTTCGACATGGGAAAGGCCGGGATACACCTTGCTGACGTAGTGAGCATCATCCCATCCGGCGGCCTTGAACATGCTGTCAAGACGGTCCTGGTATTTTGGATACTGGGCATCAAGTGTCTGGTCGCCGCGGTCCATGTACAACTTGCAGCTGTTAGGCTTGAGGTTGGCCTTCAGATAGTCGACATAGCACTGGTTGGCAGGATCGATGAACTCCTGTTCTGCCTCATAATTGGTGATATAAAGCACTGAATGGGTGGAGAGGCATCCGGCTCCGCCGAACACTTCGGGATACTTCGTCACGGCGTAGGAGGAGATCAGGCCACCCATGCTGGATCCCATATGGAAAGTGTGCTCCCTGTCCTTGCGTGTAGAATAAGTCTTGTCTATGAAGGGTTTGAGCTCATCTACAAGGAATTTCAGGTAGTTGTTGCCGAGGAGGTCGTCCTCGCCGAGCCTCTTGCTCCTGGAATACTCCTTCAGCTCGGGAGAATAGAGGTCGAATACATCCTGGGGGAAGTACTCCTGGCTCCTGGTACGGAATGAGTTGGCCACTCCGACCACGATGCAGTTCTGTATCTTTCCTTCTTTGAGAAGACCGCCGAACACCTCGTCGACGCACCATTCCTGATGGTTGAACATCTTCTCGGCATCGAAGAGGTTCTGGCCGTCGCTCATGTAGACGACGGCGTACTTCCTGCTTCTGGAGTAATCTTCCGGCAACCAGACATAAACGTTCCGGGGTGTCACGAGTCCGGAAGGGGATTCGAAAGCCGGATAGAAATCGAGTTTGCCGACAGAGACATTGGGCTTGTCGGGATTGCCGTCACCAACGGTTCCGGCAGTCTTGTCCGGCCCGCAGGACGTGAATGCAAGCAGCGCCACAGCGGCTGCAGCAAGGATTCTGGAGAGATTCATGGCCATAATTATGTGTTGTTTCCAATTGCCTGTTTGTTCAGTCCAAAATTAAGGATTCTGACTAACAGACCAGTTGCACAATTATGCCTAATAAATGAAAATTCTCGCCAGAAGAAGCGGCATCAGCGTTTCGGCTTGATGTTGAGGTTGACGCCAAGGATGTCTTCGCTGTCCACGATGGTCCAGCTGCTGCCAGGATAAATGCCGATGGTGCGTTCCGTATCGAAGCCCATCGCCTTCAATTCCTCAATGACCTTGTCACGTTCTTCTCCCTCAATTGTCCGTTGGACAGGGCTTCGCGGTCAATGCTGTTCAAATTCAGGTCTCCGCCTTGCGGAGTGTTGACGTTGCAAGAGCAAACGATGGCACCGATGGCTGCCAGAATGGTAATTATCTTCTTCATGGAGACGAAGTTACCAATTAGCCTAAAAATATTCAACCGTCGGGAGCAGGATTTTGTATATTTGAGAGTTTTAATCAGTAAATGATCCGACTTATGAAAAGGTATATCCATATCCTGTCCGCCATGCTTCTGAGCATTGCCGCAGCCGCTCAGGAAAAGGCGGTGCAAAGCAGTTTCATGATCGGCGCCGGCCTGTTCGGCGAGACTGGGAGCAGTGCGGAGAATGTATTCCCCGGTGCCGTACTGCGCCTGTCATACGGACTTGACGTCAAAGTGTCTGAAACATGGTCAGTGATGCCTGGTGCAGGTTACCGAATCCAGCTGGGAGAAATCAACCACATAGGATGGGTTGGCGGAGATCCCACCGGAATGGAGATGGCTGACATTTTCTGCCAGGCCAGATACCGTTTTGGATCCGAAGGGCAAAGGACTGTCGCAGGGCTCGGTCCCCAGTTCTCATATATGGTTCTGCCCGACACATATTACATCGATGCCGATCCAAACAATCCCAGGAACGGAAAGGAGACATTCGGGAAATGGGACATCGCCCTGCAGCCATGCATCATATTCCAGAGGGGGAAGCATTGGCAATGGGGATTCGAGGCGAGCGTCGGACTGCGCAACATGCTGCGGCAATATCCGGAATACAATGTCTCCGGAACTGTCCGGCTTCACAATCTGATGTTGACTTGCGGCTGGAGGTTCTAGCCGATCTGTGCTCCATATGGTCGATTCCGGGCGTTTCAGCGTGAAATCGCCCGTTATTTTAAACTTTTTTGAATATATCGCTTGCGACATAAAATAATTGTCGTATATTTGCATCGTGAACGATATAAATACAAGGATATGAAAAAGATTTATGAATTGAAGGCCCTGAACAACAAAGGTGTCGAAGTTGATTTCTCCCAGTATGAAGGCAAAGTCCTCCTGATTGTCAATACCGCTTCCAAATGCGGATTCACCCCTCAGTACGACGGTCTCGAAGACCTCTATCAGAAATATAAGGACCGCGGTCTCGTGATCCTTGGCTTCCCCTGCGACCAGTTCGCTCACCAGGAGCCGGGCAGCGACGAGCAGATCGCCGAGTTCTGCCGCATCAACCACGGTGTCACTTTCCCCCTTATGAAGAAGATTGACGTGAACGGCCCCGCCGAGGACCCCGTCTTCACCTATCTCAAGGAGGCCGCCCCCGCAGAGGAATACAAGGGACTCAAGGCAAAGGCTACGCAGAAGCTCCTGAAGGGCATCAGCAAGAGTGTGGAGAAGGATAGCGATATCCTCTGGAACTTTACGAAGTTCCTCGTGAGCCGCGACGGCACCGTCGTCAAGCGTTTCGCTCCCGTCGCCGAGCCTGCATCCTTCGAGAAAGACATTGAGGAGATGCTGTAATGGACGGACGTTTCAAATTGGATAACCAGCTCTGTTTCAGACTGTACACCGCTTCGCGCCTAATCACCCAGGCCTATCATCCGTTGCTGTCTGCATACGGTCTGACCTATCCTCAGTATCTGGTGCTCCTGGTCCTGTGGGAGAAGGATGCGCAGCCGGTAAACGACATTGCGAAGAGGCTGATGCTGGAGACCAATACCGTCACACCGCTCCTGAAAAGGATGGAGGATGAGGGCATACTTACCCGCGCAAAGGGCAAGCAGGACGCCCGTCAGATGATTGTGAGCCTGACGGAAAAGGGATACGGACTGAAGGAAAGACTCATGGATGTCCCCGAGACCGTCGGGCAGTCCGTCCTTTGCGAAAGCGTCACGCCCGAAACCGTCCCCGGACTCTATGTCATGCTGGACGACATCATACATAAGCTCAACAGTAAACACATTGAAAAACAGGAATAAAATGACTGCCCGCAAATTACTTTGGATCGTCAGCGCCGCACTGTGCCTGATTTCCTGCAACCGCTCAACGACCATCTACGACTTCAAGGCCGAATCCAACTCCGGCGAGGAAGTCAGTTTCAGCGACTACAAGGGTAAGGTCCTTCTAGTGGTTAACACCGCCTCCAAATGCGGTTTTACCCCTCAGTATGACGGTCTGGAGGCCCTGTACAAGGAGTTCAAGGACGACGGTCTCGTCATCGTCGGCTTCCCCTGCGACCAGTTCGGCCACCAGGAGCCCGGGAGCAACGAGGAGATCGAGGAGTTCTGCCGCATCAACTACGGCGTGACATTCCCGCTGATGGCCAAGTCTGACGTGAACGGCGAGAACGCAAACGAGATTTTCAAGTGGCTCTACTCCGAAAAGCCCTTCGCAGGTTTCGGAGACAGTGAGACCGGCAAGATGATGGACGGAATGCTCTCCAGGGGCAATTCCGACTACGCCTCCGACCCCGACATCAAATGGAACTTCACCAAGTTCCTGATCGACAGGAAGGGCAGGGTGGTGGCCCGTTTCGAGCCAGTCGTCACCCCGGAGGAGTTGAAAGCCGAAATCCAGGCTCTCCTGTAATTCAAAGGGCTCAGGCAAATTTGACCTGAGCCTTTTTTTTCGTACATTTGTGACGTGAATAGATCCGAAATCATCCGTCCCGCCCCCGGAATGCCTTTTTCTGGGGCATTGAATTCCATATTTGCCCGATTGGGCACTTTCTTCGCTGCAGAGGCCATGGATGGCCGTCAGCCGGTATTCATACGCTTCTTCCTCAGCGACGCCCAGAACCAGGAGCCGGCGCTGAGGGAGAAGTACAGTGCCTGGTCCCGGGAGACCGGCTGGAGTCCGGCAGTTTCAATCGTGGAGCAGCCGCCCCTCGACGGAAGCCGTATCGCTGCACTGGTGCTCACATCGTCGGAAAAGAGCGGCTTCATGTTCCACAGCCTGCGCCTCACGGAAGAGGAGGCTGCCGGGAAGGACTCCTATGCACAGTCGCGCCTGCTTTTTGACAGGTATCTTGGCATCATCCGCTCCCTCGGGCTCGAACTGAAGACTCATTGTGTACGTACCTGGATATACGTGCGCGACATCGACGCCAACTATGCCGGGCTCGTGAAGGCGCGCAACGACGTCTTCGCCGGGGAAGGGCTCAGCCACGACACGCATTACATCGCATCCACCGGCATCGGAGGCGCCACGGGCTGCCGCAATGCCGTCGTCGCCATCGACTTCCTGACAGACCCGGGCATTGCCGAATCCGACAAGACGTACCTGAAAGCCCTCACTCATCTCAGTCCCACGCACGACTACGGCGTGACGTTCGAGCGCGGGGTGCGGCTCTCTGACGGCCACGTCTTCATCAGCGGCACTGCGAGCATCGACTTCCGCGGACACGTCCTGCACGAGGGCGATGTCCTCGCGCAGACGGACCGCCTGCTGGAGAACATCTCGGAACTGCTCCGCGAAGGGGAGTCCGGACTCGGCAAAGTGCCGTATTTCGTCATATACCTAAGGGACATTTCGGACTATCCAATCATCGACGCATATATGCATGATCGTTTTCCCGATGTTCCCCGCATAATCCTCGAGGCCCGTGTATGCCGCCCGGCATGGCTGGTAGAGATGGAATGCGAGACCTTCTCCTGTTAAGTTGCCAATAAGAGGAATTCCTGAATATGAAAAAGTTAATAGCACTGATCCTGGCATTCGCCGTAGCAGGGACGATTGCCTGCTTCGGAGCCGCCGGCAGTTATAAGGTCACTGGCACGAATGCCCCGAAGGATGGAGTGACCGTGCATCTTGTCGACAGGCTCAGCGGTGCATCGATCAACAGCGCTGTCGTCTCCAGGGGCGGTTTCGAGATGAAGGGAAAAGCGGAGAAGGACGCTTTCCTGACTGTAAAGGTTGACGGCGTAGAATGGGAATTCCTTTTCTTCAACGACGGAAAGCCCGTGAGACTCAACGTCGCCGACAAGACCGTAAGCGGCTCTGCACTTAACTCGAGGCTGTCGGAATGTGCCCTGAAAAATGCCGCAGAATACGACAGGTATTATAGTTTCATCGAATCGTTCATGGCCCTTCCGGCTGAAGAGCAGGAAGCGAAGATGGAAGATTTCATGCCCCAGTACCAGGCAAGGATCAAGGCCTATGGGGAATTCTATCTGGATATGATAGAGAAGAACAAGGACAGTCTGATTCCCGTCGCCTTCATCGAACATTTCCCCAGCGTCATCTCCGCCGCGAACGAATGGGACAAGGCGAAGGGGGATAAGGTTTTCAATGAACTGCTCGCTTCAGGATCTCCTTGCGCGAAGCATCCTTATGTACTTGATTTCAAGCGTCGTATGGAAGCCGCTGACGCCCAGAGGGCAGAGGCCGAGGCAAGGCGCAGGGAAGCCGCGGCCCAGGCTCAGTCGCTGGTCGGGCAGAAGTTCCGGGACTTGGAGGAACTGGACCGGGACGGCAAGCCCCACAAACTGAGCGAATACGTCGGCAAGGGCAGATGGGTCCTCGTCGATTTCTGGGCTGCCTGGTGCAATCCCTGCAAGGTGGAGATGCCCAATGTCGTCGCCGCATACAGGAAGTATCACGACAAGGGATTCGACGTCGTCGGCCTTTCCCTCGACAACGACAGGGATGAATGGATAAGGGCCATCAGGGAGTGGGACATGCCCTGGATACATCTTTCCGACCTGAAATACTGGCAGAGCGTAGCGATCCAGACCTATTCGGTTACGGGCATTCCCGACAATCTCCTGATAGATCCCGAGGGAACCATTGTGGCCAGAGGACTGCGGGGCGAGCAGCTGGAGGCAGTGCTCGCCAGGATCTTCAATTAAGGATGCCGCCCGCAGGGATGAAGTCGTCCGGAGGACGGTTTCATTCTTCAGAAGCCTGTTCCGATAGAAGGGTCATCCTGATGTGGGGGATCCCGTCGAGGATGAAGGGCTCCGAGGACTGCCGGAAACCGACCTGCTCATAGAAGCCGCGGGCATACTCCTGCGCCTCGATGTCGATGCGCTTCGCGCCGAAGCATTCGCGCGCAGCTGCGATGCCCTCCAGCATCATCCGCCTGCCATAGCCTTTTCCCCGCTCGGTGGTTATCACGCGTCCGATGGACACTTCGGCCATGTGGGTCCCTGGGGGGCAGACGCGGCACAGAGCGACGACTTTCCCGCCTTCCGTCAGCCAGAGGTGGATGGAGGCCTGGTCGTCGCCGTCCAGGTCCTGGTACACGCAGTCCTGCTCCACGACGAAGACCTCGCTGCGTATCCGCAGGAGTTCGTAGAGTTCATCGGTCGTCAGCTCGTGAAAAGCCTTCCTATGAAGTATGGCTGCCATTGTTCACGACGATACCGGCCTCCCTCCTCAGAGCCTCATAGTAATCGTGGCGTTTGGGATTCTCCGGGAACCATCCCTTCATCACGCGCCTTTCCTGCAGGAACATCTCATGGATGCCCCAGAAGCAGGAGAATGCGAAGCCTCCGAAGATGGTGGAAACGGTCTGGTTATTGATGAACAGGGAAGCCGCCGAGAACACGAGCCCGGTAACGAGCCATATCCACCAGCTTTTCTTCCCCAGATGATACTCCATCTTTATGACGGCGGGATGGCATATCCCTATGCATAGGAACACGCTCGCACCGACAATGATACCGCTGAGATTCATATAACCTTTTCAAGCAAAAATACACATTGATACAAATATCGGAATTTTCTGTGAATCAATCCCTATAGTCTGACGGTTTTTCGTGAAGAATACGTATTTTTGCGTGTTATAACGGGTACCCCGGAACACTTAACACAGTAAGAATATGAAAGGTTCCAACAGAATGCCCTGGCTGAACAGGTTCCTCATGTCGCTGGCGGCCACTACGGTCTCCATCGTTCTCACCTTCGGCACCACCGTCATCCTCGACCGTAAGAAACAGAAGGAAGAGAAGCGTGAAATGGTGATGATGGTAATGTACGATATGCGCGAATCACTGAGTGAAATTGAAGAATGTACCGAGATGTTCAAGGCATTTTTCGATACCCAGGTGGACTTGATCGCCCATCCGGACAAGTTCCGCGACGGATACATCGATTTGCTGGTACAGATTCCCGTCCTTGACTATACCACCACGACCGAGAGCATCTTCCGGTCCAATATCGAGACTATCAATACCATCGGGAACATCCTCTTCGTCGAGACCGTATCCGCGTTCTACGACAAGCGGGAGCGTTACAAGTCCGAGATTGCGGAGCCGTTCTACGAGCAAGCCCAGGATTCCATGGAGGATTATGAAAGCATGGCCGCTTTCGACTCCTCCTCCTTCGCTTATTTCGCTTCAATGTACATGCTGTCCATGAAACTGGACTTCGAGCAGTGTATGCAGATGATGAAAGTCAGCGACAAGGACTTGGACATATTCAGCAAGGAGTGGAGGAAGCTCCTGGAATCATCAGATAATCCGTCCCTCGCAGCAGAAACCGAAAGGCTCATCAATGAAAGGAATCAGCGCGTTCTCCAGATGCAGCAGGCCCGGAAGGAGGGCAGGGAATCCCTCGAATAGCCTTAGAAGGGCGTCCGCTGTTATTTCCCAAGGAAGGCCGTGGGAGTGATGCCTGTCACTCTCCTGAACATGCGGCTGAAGTGATGCGGGAACTCGAACCCAAGCATGTGGGCCGTTTCGTTTACGTTATGCCCGTTCATAAGAAGATTCTTCCCCTGGTCAGTCACGAAGGAGTGGATGTAGCCTATTGCCGTGCCACCTGTGGCTTTGTGTATGACATCACCCAGATAACGTGGCGAATATGCCAGCTGTCCTGCGCAGTAGTTGACGGACGGTATGCCCAATTCCATTTGCCTTCCATCCAGGTAGTAGTCCCTCAGGAGATTGTGGAAACGTTTGAGAATGTCCGACGAGGCCTTGTCCTCTTTTGAGAGCTGTCTCAGATAGATTCGCTGGCAGTACTCGAGGATAAGCCGTATATATCCGAGGATGACAGGACGTATGGCAGGGGAGTCGGCGTTTTCTTCCAGTTCGTGCCGCAGCTGCGTGAGAAGCTGGGTGATCCTGCCCCATTCCGAAGGTTCCATCCTCAGGGTTTCCGTGGCGAAATAGGAGAAGAAATGATAATCCTTCATACGCGCTTCAAGGTCAGTCCCGTGTAGGAGCTCCGGGGAGAACAGGAATGCCCAGCCGCTGATGTAGATGCCTTCTCCATCATCTTCCTTTCCTCCTATCTGTCCTGGTTCTACGGCAATGATGGAGCCGTCGGGCACATCGAACATCTTCATTCCGTATGTGAGGTTCCTGGGAAAGTTCCGCTGGATGAAGAGCCCATAGACTCCGTAGCGGTTCAGGCTGGAGCGGATGGGCGACACCTCGTCGTAATGGATGATGCTCACCAGCGGATGCAGGACGGGGGCATTCACGAAGCGGGCGTAAACGTTGGGATCAGATAGTCTCAGGATGTTCTTCATAACGCATGTAAAGGTATATAATTCGAGTAAATAATTCAAATTTCTGCGATATTGGTAGAAATCCAGCAAAAATCGGTAATATACATGACGATGGAGTGACTACCTTTGTATCCGCAGAATACAACTATATGAACATTGAATCCATCCTTTCAGCATGCGCGGCATCCTTGATGCTGCTTGCCTGCAAGTCAAACTCGAACGATAACATGAACACTCTTAATCTTACCCGGGAGTGGGACAAGACTTTTCCCAAGTCCGAACTGGTGAACCATTCCAAGGTCACTTTCCACAATCGCTACGGCATCGAGCTGGCCGCTGACATGTATGTTCCCAAGAATGCCGGAGGCAGGCTTCCCGCCATCGCTGTGAGCGGTCCCTTCGGTGCCGTCAAGGAGCAGTCTTCCGGCCTCTATGCGCAGCACATGGCCGAGAGGGGTTTCTTGACCATTGCTTTCGATCCTTCATATACCGGAGAATCAGGAGGCGAGCCCCGCCGCATGGCATCACCGGACATCAATACCGAAGATTTCCTCGCAGCAGTCGATTTCCTTTCGAACTGTGAGCTCGCAGATCCTGAGCGCATCGGTATCATCGGTATCTGCGGTTTCGGCGGCATGGCCGTCAATGCGGCCGCTCTCGACCCCCGCATCAAGGCGACGGTCGCATCGACGATGTACGACATGAGCAAGGTGAATGCCGAGGGCTATTTTGCTGCTGAGGACACCCCTGCACAGCGCATGGAAAAGCGCAAGGCTCTTTCTGCCCAGCGCACGAAAGATTATGCCTCAGGTACTTATGAACGTGCAGGAGGTGTCGTTGACCCGCTTCCTGAGGACGCCCTCTGGTTCGTTAAGGACTACCACGCATATTATAAGACGCCCCGCGGCTATCATGAGCGCAGCGGCAACTCCAACGACGGCTGGAACGTCATCGGCTGCCAGAGCTTCTTGAACCAGCCACTGTTGGCATGGGCCGGCGAGATCGAGAATCCCGTCCTTCTCATCCACGGCGAGAAGGCACACAGCCGCTATTTCAGCGAATATGCTTTCGGTCTTTTGACCGGCAGCAACAAGGAGCTCATGATCATCCCGGGAGCCTCCCATGTGGACCTCTACGACGATGTTGCCGGAGTGATCCCCTACGACAAGATGGAAGCTTTCTTCAACGAGAATCTCAAGTAGCATGATACGCACTTTTGCCATCTGCTTATTTGCACTGTTTCCCCTTGTGCTGTTCTCCTGTGAAAAGGCCCCGGATGTGATAATCTCCGAAGTACCCGTAGAGGAGCAGACCGGGAATGGCGGAACGAACACGAAAGACGACACACCCATGCCAAACGAAATCAAGATTTCAGTTTCCGGGAAAACGCTTCCGGTGAAGATTGAGGATAATGAAGCCACAAGAGCCCTTGTCGCGGCACTCCGGGAAGCGTCCATAACATACGAAGCGGACGATTACGGAGGCTTCGAGAAGGTTGGACCGCTGGGACTCTCGCTTCCCGGGAATGACACCAGGATTACCACCGGCCCCGGCGACGTGATCCTTTACAGCGGCAACCAGATAGTCCTGTTTTACGGCAGCAATTCCTGGAGCTACACAAGGATCGGCAAGGTGGAATACGAATCCCTGGATGCATTGAAGTCCTTCCTTAAGGCAGGAGAAGGGAAAATAAGTGTAACTTTGTCCCTATGACTTGCCCGGTAACCGCCCTGCGTGAAAAGTACGGAATTTATGGGATGTTCACTTCCATCGTCCACGGAAGGCGGCAGGATTCTCCCGGGAGAGAAGAATAGCTTATGAGAAAAATAATTATAACTCTGATGGTTATGTCAATGGCAGCAACCGGATTGTGGGCACAGGTCGATATCCACAGCCATGCCGTAACGGCATCCTATCTGGAATTCATCAAGGCCCATGGGGCCGAAATGGATGAAGGTTTTCCGATTCCAGGCTGGAACGTGGAGGACCATCTTGCCTTCATGGACCAGGCGGGAATCGAAACCGCTGTCCTGACTATGCCCGCACCGCAACCCTGGTTTGGTGATGGCGCTGAATCAGCGCAGTTCTGCCGCAAGTACAACGAAGAGTGTGCGGCAATCAAGGCCCGTTATCCCGGGCGCTTCCTTTTCTGTGCCGCCCTTCCGCTTCCGGATGTGAGCCGGGCAGTGGAAGAAGCTGTCTATGCATTGGATGTCTTGCATGCAGACGGCGTGAAACTCGCCACCAACAGCTACGGTCAGTATTTGGGCGGCCCGGAGCTGGAACCCCTGATGGAGGTTCTGAATGAACACAAGGCCGTCATCATCACACATCCGCACAAGCCTTCCGCAGTGAATGAGAGGCTGATCTTAGAAGTGCCGCTGGCGTCATATGAATACCTTGCCGAAACCACACGGGCAATCCTTAACATGGTCGCACATAATGTGCTGGTCCGATATCCCGACACCAAGGTCGTGGTCCCGCACTGCGGCTCTTTCCTGCCGAACGCCCTTCCCCGCTTCAAAGGTCTCCTGCCCGTCATGGTTGCCCAGGGGTATATGCAACCGGTGGACGTGGATGCCAACATCGCCCGCCTGTATTTCGACCTGGCCGGCGCTGCGACGGACGATGCTGTCCGTTCCTTGCTTACCGTTACCACTCCTGACCATCTGCTATATGGCTCCGATTATCCCTATGTAGCCGCACAGGCATTGGTTTCGGCAAAAGCTTCCTTGCAGCAGCGTCTTCCGGCTTTGGGCATGGACCCGCAGGCCGTTCTGTCGGACAATGCCCACCGGCTTTTCGGCTCTGATATTCCCGTGCGGGAGTATGGAGAACGACTGGTCCGGCTGGCAGAGATTGAAGTCGTATCGGAGAAACTTGAAGAGTATCTGGGGTATGCCGCGGAGGTCGGACGCGTCTCCATGGCGACGGAACCCGGCGTCATTGCACTTCTCTCCATGCAGGACAAGACGGATCCTTGCAAGGTATACATCCTTGAGGTTTATGCCGACCAGCAGGCCTATCAGGCCCATATCCAGACCGCGCATTTCCGCACCTATAAAGAAGGTACTGCCACTATGGTCCGGTCCCTCAAGCTGATCGACACCATCCCGCTGGTTATGGTGGAGTTTCTGAAAAACATTGAGATGCGTTGAAACAGTACGCAGGGGAATGAGACTGTGGGAGTCTCCGACGAATGGCTTGAACCTGTCACCGGCGAGATCTAGATCGCACCCAGAAGGAGGTTCCAGACAAGGAAACGGAGGGTCTTTCCGACCAGAAGGAGAAGGGCGGTGAGCCAGGGATTGGTCCTGTAGAAGCCGAGGGCGATTGCGAAGACGTCCCCGATGAAGGGAACCCAGCTGAGCAGGGCGAGCCAGACACCGTACTTGTCTATGCGGGCTTTCTGCATTTCCAGCTTGGTGCGGTCGACCTTGAACCACTTCTCGATCCATTCCCATCGGCCGAGCCAGCCGAGGCCGAAGGTCGTGAGCGAACCGAGCCAGTTTCCCAAAGAGCCTACCACCAGACATGCCCAGGGGCTGGAAGTCATCTGAAGCACCGTAATATACAGTACGTCAGAACTGAAAGGGACGACCGTCGCAGCCAGGAACGTTCCGATGAAAAGTCCCCACAAACCCCAGGCCCCGAGGTCCGGCAGGGCAAACAACATGAACGCGGGATCCACAGTCTGCAGGATTACCTGATGAAGTTCATACCCATCCTGGGCTCGTCTGCACGCCCAGGGGCAGGCTTCCCGCCGGTAGCCTTGAGCAGGCTCGCCATATTGTTGGCCAGGGACCGCATGGTCTGAAGACCCTCAGTGTCCAGGGATGCCTCGCCGGGGGCCGCACCATAGACGATATTCCAGTATTGGGACCCTACCACCGGCATGTTCATCATCAGGAAGGGCATGTTCAGCGTCTCGAAAGATGCCGTCGCGCCTCCTCTGCGGCACACGGCCACGGACGCCGCCGGCTTGCCGGAAATGCTCGCGCCGTTGGAGTAAAATGCCCTTTGGATGACGCTGAGAACGGCTCCGTTAGGCTGGCCATAATAAACCGGCGAACCTACGATCAGTGCATCGGCACCGGCAAACTTCTCACTGATGCGGTTGCAGACATCGTCGTCAAATACGCATTTGCCGGGGCTCTGGGAGCATCTCCCGCAAGCGATGCATCCCCGTACAGCCTTGTTGCCGATCCAGACAATCTCACTGTCAATACCGTTGATTTTCAGTTGTTTCGCTATTTCACCCAATGCAATAGCCGTGTTGCCCTGCTGATGCGGGCTGCCGTTAATCATCAGTACCTTCATACTCTTTCCTATTTCGTTTTTTGCCAATGCTTCTACACCCGTTGCCGACAGCATGACACCTCCCGCTGCCATTGCCGATTTCTCCAAAAACTCTCTCCTGTCCATACTGTTATCCATGTTTCATGCTAATATAGCAATAATTCCGGTTCATTCAATGGTGTGGCCCGTCCTCCTGTCATCGTCCGACGAAGAATTCGGGAAATAAATGTATCTTTGCAATGAAAGTTGCAAGGTTCAGGCTATGACATTCACGACCTACGGAGAGAAAAGCCATCCCAGCCTCCTGCTGTTGCCGGGGCTGGGGGTTTCCCATGAGATATTCCTGCCGCTCATCGAACGGCTGGAAAGCAGGTTGTTTATCATTGCCGCAGGAATTGACGGTTTCCTTCCCGGGCAGGAGTCCTGTTTCACTTCAGTTGACGACCAGGCCGGGCAGGTGATCAGGTATGTCTGCGAAAACCTGGACGGGCATCTCGACGTCGCCTATGGGCTTTCTTTAGGAGGAAAGATCCTCTCGAGGATGCTCGAACGTGACGAGATCGTCATCGACCATGCCATCATGGATGCAGCCCCCCTTCTTCCTCTCCCGAAATGGAGCGTGGATCCGCTGCGATATTACCAAAGCGCCAATGTGTGGACCTGTTACCATTGGACAGGCTTCTGGAAGTTCGTCTTCCATTCACATTACTTCGACGTGCTGCTGGATGAATGCAGGAAGGTATGGCCATATGGCAGGGGCAAGGCTGTACGCGATGGATATAAAGACGTCTATACCAACAAGTTGGAATCAATCCACGGTAAAGACATCCACTATTGGTATGGGACGAAGGAAGCATTCGTCGCCAAGCCTCAGGCCAGGCATCTTCGCGAAATCTGTCCCGACGTCCATATCGAAGTCTTCCCCGGGATGAACCACGGACAGCTTCTTATAGACCACCCGGAAAAAGTCGCAGGACGTATACTCATCTTTGCGTAAAAGGATTACGATGCCCCAAAACATAGAAATACGCGGTGCGAAAGCACATAACCTGAAGAATCTCGACGTCAATATCCCACTCGGGAAAATCGTCGGGATTGCCGGAGTTTCAGGGTCAGGGAAGTCTTCGCTTGCACTGGGAGTGCTGTATGCTGAAGGATCCCGGCGTTATCTGGAATCCCTTTCCACATATACCCGCAGGAGGATGACGCAGGCGTCGCGCGCGATGGCCGATGACGTGCGCTATGTGCCTGCTGCGCTTGCCCTCCACCAGCGGCCCGGCGTACCCGGCATCCGCAGCACATTCGGAACCATGTCCGAACTGTTGAACAGCCTGCGCCTGATGTTCTCCCGCCTCGCGAGCCATCGCTGCCCCAACGGCCACTACCTGGAACCCACGCTGGACGTCGCGGCAGAGCAACCGGTTTACTGCCCTGTCTGCGGAGAGCGCGTATTTGCACCCGGCGCCGAGCAGCTGGCTTTCAACAGCGAGGGCGCCTGCCGTTGCTGCGGCGGCACGGGGATAGTCCGTACAGTAGATGAATCCACCCTGGTTCCCGACGAATCCCTGACCATCGATGAAGGCGCCGTCGCACCGTGGGGCACGCTGATGTGGTCCCTGATGAAGGATATCGCCCGGGAGATGGGCGTCAGGACCGACGTCCCGTTCAAGGACCTCACGCCTCAGGAAAAGGAGATCGTCTATCACGGCCCGGCTGAGAAACGTCACATCATCTACAAGAACGAAAAGACCAACGGTTTCGCCGAAATGGACTTCACCTACTACAGCGCCGTCTACAGCGTTGAAAACGCTCTGTCCAAGGTAAAGGACGAAAACGGGATGAAGCGCGTGGAGAAGTTCCTTAAGGAAGATGTCTGTCCGGAATGCGGAGGGACACGGCTGTCCGAGGCGGCCAGGGCCCCTCTGCTGAGGGGAATCAACCTGGCCGATGCCTGCAGGATGACGCTCTCCGAACTCATTGAATGGGTTAAAGGAGTCCCTCCTTCGCTTCCTGAGCCGATGAGACCTATGGCGGAGCGTATATGCGAGTCCTTCCACGACACTGCCCGCCGCCTGGTGGATCTGGGGCTGTCATACCTGTCCCTGGACCGCGCCGCATCCACGCTCTCGACCGGTGAGCGCCAGCGAGTACAGCTGGCGCGGGCCGTCCGCAACCGCACTACGGGCGTACTCTACGTGCTGGACGAACCTTCCATCGGACTGCATCCTTCCAATCTGGAGGGCCTTACGGGTGTCATGGACGACCTCGTTGCCGACGGCAATACTGTGGTGCTGGTGGACCATGACACACAAGTCCTTGCCCATTCCGACTGGATAATAGAACTCGGGCCCGGAGCAGGGGCGAAGGGCGGCGACATCATCGCACAGGGGACGGTCCATCAGTTGGAGGCCAATCCGGCCTCCCGTATCGGTCCATTCCTGAGAAGCGGTCTTGAACCCGCTTCCCGGAGGGAGGATCTCTTTGCCAAGGGTGCTATCCGGATGGCTACTGCCGCGATCCATACCGTGGGGCCGCTTGAGGTCTCATTCCCGATAGGACGCTTGTCCGTAGTGACGGGCGTGTCAGGTTCCGGCAAGACGACAATGGTCCTTGAGAGCCTCGTCCCCGGGTTGAAAGCGTGCATGGAAGGACGCAGGCTTCCCTCGCACGTCGAACGGATCGATCCGGATGGCATCCGTCAGGTCAAGCTGATCGACGCTACGCCCATCGGCATCAACGTCCGTTCGACGGTAGCCACATATGCCAACATCCATGACGAGCTCCGCAAGGTCTTCGCCCGGAGCGAGGATGCCAGGGAGGGCGGCTGGAAGGCCGGGGACTTTTCATATAACACCGGAAAGCTCCGGTGCCCCACCTGCGACGGGACCGGGAGCATAAGCCTGGACGTGCAGTTCCTCCCGGATGTGGACATACCTTGCCCGGACTGCCATGGTTCCCGCTATTCCAGGACGGCATCGGAAATACACCGGAAGGACGGGCATACCCTGCCCGAACTGATGGCGATGAGCGTAGATGAAGCCCTGGAGGCCTGCAGGGACCTTCCCCTGATAAAAGGCAGGCTGCAGGTCCTTCACGACCTCGGCCTCGGTTATCTTACCCTCGGAGAAGCGACGCCAAGCCTCTCCGGAGGGGAGGCCCAGCGCCTGAAACTCGCCAGCGAGATGGGGCGCGGGCAGGGTGACTCCGTTTTCGTCTTCGACGAACCGACCATCGGCCTGCATCCGCTGGACGTGAAGACATTGATGGACGTATTCCGCCACCTTATCGGCAACGGCGCCACGGTCATAGTCATCGAACATGACCTGGATGTAATACGGCAAGCCGACTACGTAGTTGACATGGGGCCCGGCGGGGGAGTGCAGGGAGGAAGGGTCGTTGCTTCCGGGGCTCCCGCAGAAATTGCGTCTTGCAGGGAGAGCATAACCGGGAAGTACCTGTAAATCAAGTGATACCCGGCCGGCTGGAACCCCTGCGTCATCGGGAGTCCGAGGTCAGGTCATCGTAAGTGATGCTTTCGATCCTCAGGCGCAGGATTCCGGAGGGGACCCTGGCCTCGGCGATTTCACCGACCTTCTTGCCCATCAGGGCGGCGCCTATCGGGGATTTCAGCGAGATCTTGCCAGCCTCGAGATCCATCTCATGTGGGCTGACTATTTCGAATCTCATCCGGACACCCGTCGAGAGGTTCGTGAACTCGACCCGGCTCAGAAGGCTGACCCTGTCCTTGGGGAGTACATCGGGGCTGATTACGCGTGAGTGCTCCAGGACCTTCTGCAGGAAACGGATACGGCTGATGGTCTTAGCCTGTATCCGTCTTGCTTCACGGTATCCCGCATTCTCGCTCAGGTCCCCCTGGGCACGAGCCTCCGCGAGGTCGTCCTTGACCTTGGGGTATACCTCGTTGATAAGATGCTTCAACTCGGCTGCAATCTCGTCGTATCGTTGCTTTGACAGGTATTCCATGGTTCAAATTTACTCTTTTTTTTCTTGACTTTTCACGGTTTTTGCGTCTATGTCTGTGAAGTATGGATAAGACACTTGAAACAGAACTAGCAGAGATAAGGCCCAGGGTCCTGACGGTGGCGCTGAGGTTTTTCCGTGCATCCCGGCTTGACGGTGACCCGGAGGATGTGGTGCAGGATGTGCTGCTGCGGCTTTGGGTGGCAAGACGCGATGGGGTTCCGATCCGCAGTGCGGAGGCCTGGGCTGTATCGACTACAAAGAACGTTTGCATTTCGCTATGGCGCAAGAAAGGTCCCGTACGAAGCTGCGTGTATCCGGAATGGTTATCGGATGGGAGGGATGCTTCCTCGCTGATAGAGCAATCCGAGGCTGAAAGGAGGGCTGACAAGGCGTTGGAACGACTTCCTGCAGGCACAAGGCGACTTCTGCAACTTCGTGCCACCGGACTCTCCTTGGATGAGATTGCAGTCATCACCGGAAGAACAAAAGGCGGGGTGAAAAGTTCTATTTCAGCCGCACGACAAGAATTGATAAAAACCTTTAGAACGAAGTAAGACAATGGACCGGAAAGACTTGATAAGATTGTATCTGGACGCAGAAACGACCTGCGAACAGGAGCAGGAACTTGCCGCCTCCTTTGCTACTACGCCTCCTGCCGATGAGGAAGAGATGGCGGTACACAAGATGATGCAGGCTGTAAGGCCCATCGAGCTTCCTGAACTGCCGGAAGCCGGTGACGAGTATGACCAGATAGTGAGACCTGCAAAGGTGCGCCCTTTCTATACCTGGGGCCTCTCCCTGGCTGGTGTGGCTGCCGCGATTGCCGCAGTGGTGTTGTTTACGCGCAAGCCTGAAAATCCTGTTATCCCGGCCACGCCGCAGAATGACTATACTGAACTGATCCAACAGATAGTTTTTTTATCCAACTTCAATCCGGCGGAAGCCGAGAACCTGGAATTCAAGCCCGTCGGGGACGGGTTTGTGATGACCGCCCATTTCCCCGATGGGCAAACTGCCTCCTATATCCTTACACCTTTGGACGGAGGCGAATCATTCAGTCTTGTAGCATTGAACCAGTAAGAAGATCACCCATGAAAAAGACACTCATTCTTTCCATCTGCCTTTTAATTGGCGCATGGACACTGTCTGCCCAACAGACCATCTATATCATCGACAATGAGACCGTGGAGAATTTCGACGGCTCCCAACTCAAGGACCGGACCGTCAAGGATTACAAAATCACTACGAAAGGCTCCGGGCGCAACGCCATCACGGTCCACGCCATTACCACCTCGCCTTCGGTGTTTTCTGTCATGGGTTCATTCAAGCCCCTGAATCCTCTGATGCCCATCGATACGACGACTTTCATCAAGCCTGCATACCGGAAGATCATTTATATCATAGACGGTGAAGTGCATGAGGATGCTTCAGCGTTTCACTCCATTTCTCCTTTGGACATTGAAGACATCACGGTTGTCAAAGAAGGGACTCCGGAGCAGAAGAAATATGGTGACAAGGTTGTCGTCATGAAGATTACCACAAGAAAGGAGAAAACGGACCTGGTGGAGTTCCTGAAGAATCTTCCAGGCCTGGAGATCGGCGCGGACGGGAAAATCACGGCCAACGGCCAGGAGGTGAAGACGATTACTATCAACGGATTCACATATTCCCTAGGAAACAAATAAGGTAATCCCCTTAAAATTAAGTTGTTATGATGACGAGAAGATTCTTGTCAGCCCTCACTGTGTCCTTGTGCCTCGGATTTGCTGCACATGCACAGGTGTACATTTTTAACGAAAACATGCTCAAAGAGCGTATGAGTGAAATCAAGACTACGGTTCTGGACTCACTGACCAACGAGCCGGTCTCATATGCATCGGTCTATGTCATTCCGGCCAAGGACACCACGATCACGAATTTCACGCTGACGGATGTCAATGGAGAAGCCAAATTGGACGAAGTCCCTTTCGGCAGCTATGCTTTCCACGTGGAGATGATGGGATACAAGCCGGTTGTGATGGAGCGCTTTTTCCGTGAGGAGAAGGTGGACCTGGGCACCATCCGGCTACAGGTGGACGAGCAGTTCCTGCAGGCAGCTGTGGTTTCCGATGTGGGCAATCCTATCGTCATCAAAAAGGATACTGTTGAATTCAACGCTTCTTCCTTCCGGGTCGGGGCCAATGCGATGCTGAAGGATCTGCTCCAGCGAATGCCTGGTATGGAAATCACTGATGACGGGAAGGTGAAGTTCAATGGCGAGGAAATCGACAAACTCACTGTGGGGGGACGCACCTTCTTTTTCGGTGACCAGAGTACGGCACTGAATAACCTGCCTGCCGCGGTGGTGGACAAGATCCGGGTTATCGACCGGGAAAGCGAGCAGACCCGCGCTTCGGGCATCCAGGACGGGAGCCGGGAGAAGGTGCTGGATGTCGGCCTCAAAAAGGAATATGAGAAAGGCTGGTTCGGCAACGTTGGCTTAAAGGGAGGCACCACAATCGGCAAAAAGGACGGTGACAATCCTCTCCAGGATGACCGTGGACTGCTCTGGGGCGGGAATGCTCTTGTGTCGGCTTATACGGAGAAGGATCAGGTGACAGTGATTGCCAATGGGCAGAATGTGGATGATTCGAATGTCGTCGTAATCATCTCTGACGATGAGGGGCAACGTTCATCCCTGGACCAGGGACTCTC